>Ga0247609_10004196_pt1 | contig 14412 bp, 17 predicted proteins | sample 172DNAGHGlowgp2_FD_193487 | JGI IMG/M metagenome (GOLD analysis project Ga0247609, IMG submission 193487) | Sheep rumen microbial communities from Palmerston North, Manawatu-Wanganui, New Zealand - 1728 DNA GHGlow gp2 | ecosystem: Host-associated > Mammals > Digestive system > Stomach > Rumen ...
AAATCAAAATAATGTTAAAAAAATTAAAAAAATTTTATTACACAAAAATCCTGCGTAAGAAATATTATCGGGTCGGAAAATGTAACGGTTGCGGAAGGTGCTGTCGTCAAATATATGTAAAACACGCTAAAGGTGTTATTCAAACAGAAGAAGATTTTGAGAAATTAAAATATCAGCACAGGTTTTACACATATCTGAAAGTTACTGGAAAAGATGAAGTCGGACTTATATTTGAATGTCAAAATTTAGATTCTGAAACACACCTTTGTAAAATTCATAAAACACGACCGGGAATATGCAGAAGATATCCACAAGAAGAAATATTTGCTATGGGTGGAGTTCTAGCTGAAAATTGCGGCTACAAACTTGAACCTATAGAAACTTTTGATGAAATTATGCACAAGGTACAAAAAAACGCTTCAAAAAAAACACTGTGGGATAGACTATTTGGCAAAAAATAACACTTTTAATAAGAGGTTTGATGAAATGCCTCAATTTTTTTAATTATTCCCTTGCTTAAAAGAAGATATTAAAGAACCTATAATAAAACCTACACCGGTAAGTCCGGTAATAACTTCAGGAACAGGTTTTACAGTAGAGATAAACATTAGAATAGCAAGTGCACCGATTGCCCAGTGAGCGCCATGCTCAAGATAAATGAATTTATCAAGGGTTTTCTCTTCCACAAACATAATTGTTAAAGACCTTACAAACATCGCACCTATTGCAAGTCCTATAGTAATAATTATAATATCATGACTTAAGGCAAAAGCTCCCAATACCCCGTCAAGAGAAAAAGAAGCATCAATAAGTTCCAAATACAGAAAACTTATAAGCCCTGAACAAGCTATAAACTTGCTTTTTTGTATCGTATCACAATGTGCATAATTTTCATATTTATTTTCAAGTTCTTCAAGCTTTCTTGAGATAGTATCTATCCCTAAATATACTAAAATTCCTGCAAGTCCTGATATTGTAACACTCATATGCAAAGGAGGAGGTTGAACCATCTGAACAATATCTAAAACAGCCAGAGTTATTAAGGTATCAAAGATTTTTGATTCAGGGGCTTTCTTTAGAACTTTCTCTATAGGAACAATCCAATCGAGTTCTTTTTTATGGTTAAGGAAAAATCCTAAAAACAGCATTAATAAAAATGTTCCGCCAAAAGTAACAATTGTTGCATGTGTCTGATGAAGATAATATGCATACAACTGAGAATTGTGAAGTGCCACATCCAATACTTTTAAAATATTTAATTTTGCAAAGATTGAAACAACAAGCAAAGGAAATAAAAATCTCATTCCAAAAACAGCTATTGCAATACCCCATGTAATAAATCTGTGACGCCATTTTTCAGACATTTTTTTCAGTTTTGTTGCATTAACAACAGCATTGTCAAAAGACAAACTAACCTCCAGAATGCCCAGGATAATAGCTATAAATACACATAAAAACCCGCTACCCTTTAAAATGTGTTCACCCCAAAGGTATGCCAAAATTATACCCAGAGTTGTTATAAAATAAGATTCTTTAAAATATTTATGCATAATACAATAATATCATAAATATCGGGTAATTGTTTATACTAAACAAAAAAGAGGTTTTCAGAATATACTGAAAACCTCTTTTCTATTATTAAAGCTTTATTAAACTTCTTCCGGTTCAAGTTCTTCTTCTTTTTCAGCAACAACATTACGGATAGACCCTTTATCAGAAGATAAAGATTTATCCTTAAACTTCTTAACTTGTCTATCCAATTTATCAGCAAGTAAATCAATACTTGCATACATTGATTCATCTTCAGAAACTTCAACGTGAATATTTTTACCGTTTAATTTGCAAGAAACTTCTGCAATATATTTACCTGACGCTGCAGGGTTTTTTATTACTGTTAAAATTACATCAATAGCTGTAATTTGATCGTAATGAGTCGCTACTTTACCTAATTTTTCCTTTACATATGCTTTAATAGCATCAGTAATTTCAATGTTTTTACCATTAACGTGAATGTGCATTTAAGCCTCCATAAATCTATGTACCATCTTTATTATACACTAACTTCTTAAAAAATTAAAGCCCTAGTCTTCAATTAATTGAGGTAAATCAACATCAGGAGTTCCAATAACTCTCACAAGCTCAAGCACTGATGCTTTCATTTGACACTTTTGATAAGTTCCGCTAAAAAAATCACTGTAAAAACATCCTTCGCAATTACATCCTCTTTTATAACACTCAACTGCAGTTGTAGTCCAACGTCTAACTGCAACTGCTCTCCCCATATCACGACTTCTAAACAATTTATCCTCCAAAATTATATAATCAATTATTCTTTAATATTATCAACTATCCCAACGATTTCCCAATCGTTCCATTAGGTCTTAACCTTTTATATTATTCATTATATTGATTAAGTCTTTTATTACAAGAGGTTTGTAAACGATTATTACAAGTGTTAAAAGTACACGAAAAGTTGTGTCATCATTGATTTTCCACCGTTTAAAAAGGCTGTGTTTTTGATGACAACATGGTTTGCATGTCATCATATCATGCAAAACCATGCATGGTGCATGTTTTCATGATTTTTATATATATTAAGTTTTGTAAAAAAGTTGGCATGTTTGCTTATTTTTGGCTGTTTCTTTTGACAAGAGTTAAAAAGATTATTTAATTTTTATAATTTTTATACATAGCAGAATACTTCTGATTTATTATTAATTTTTGATAAAATTTTTATTAAATTTATTGAAATAACTATACATTTAGAATATTATTTAGCGTAGCGATTGATAGCTTATGGGAGATAAAAGATGAGAGTAGCAATTTTAGGTTATGGGAATTTAGGAAAAGGCGTGGAAAAAGCTGTAAAACAAAATCCTGATATAGAGTTAGTTGCAGTTTTTACAAGAAGAAATCCGGATACCTTAAAAATAAATTCTGATGCAAAAGTTGTAAATGTATCAGAGATAGAAAACTGGAAAGATAAAATAGACGTTCTTATTCTTTGTGGCGGAAGTGCAACAGATTTACCGGAGCAAACACCAAAATATGCAAAGATGTTTAATGTAGTTGATAGTTTTGATACTCACGCAAGAATACCGGAACATTTTGCAAATGTTGATAAAGCATCAAGAGAAAATGGTAAAACAGGAATAATCTCTGTAGGCTGGGATCCGGGAATGTTCTCATTAAACAGAATGTATGCAAATGCAATTTTGCCGGAAGGTAAAGATTATACTTTCTGGGGGAAAGGGGTAAGTCAGGGACATTCTGATGCAATCAGAAGAATTGAAGGTGTTTTAGATGCTAAACAATATACTATACCTGTTGAAAAAGCACTTAACGCAGTTAAAAATTGTGAAAATCCTGAACTTACTACAAGAGAAAAGCATACAAGAGAATGTTTCGTTGTAGTTAAAGAAGGTGCTGATAAAGCTCGTATAGAACGAGAAATTAAAGAGATGCCAAATTACTTCTCTGATTATGATACAACCGTTCATTTTATATCTATGGAAGAATTAAAGGCAAATCATTCCGGTATTCCTCATGGGGGTTGTGTAATAAGAACAGGGGTAACAGGTAACGGAACAAATCACCATGTTATAGAGTATAACTTAAAACTCGATTCTAATCCTGAATTTACTTCAAGCGTACTTATTGCATATGCTCGTGCTATATTCAGAATGAATAAAGAAGGTCAAATAGGTGCAAAAACCGTATTTGATGTTCCGCCTGCATATTTGAGTCCAAAATCAGGTGAAGAATTAAGAAAAACAATGTTGTAATTACAGAGTTAATAAAAATATAATAGAGAGGTATTAATATGAATTGGGAAAAAGAATTAAATATTAACGAAGTAAAAGAAATAAGAACAAGAACTTGTGTTTATTTTGGTTGCGGAGCAATTCAAAAAATAAACGATATAGCTAAAATATATTCTGAAAGAGGAATTGATAAAGTTATAGTAATGTCCGGAAGAAATGCATACAAATCTACAGGTGCGTGGAGTGTTGTTGAAAAAGCACTAAAAGAGAATAATATTGGATATATTAATTATGATAAGGTTACTCCAAATCCGACAACAGATGCCATTGATGAAGCAGCAAAATTAGCAAAAGGATTTGGTGCAAAAGCAGTTATCACAATAGGTGGCGGTTCTCCGACTGATGCAGGAAAATCTGTTGCAATACTTCTTAAATATCCTAATGAAACGGGAAGCAATTTATATGAATTTAAATTCACTCCTACAGAAGCAGTTCCTATTGTTGCAATTAATTTAACTCATGGAACGGGAAGTGAAACAAACAGATTTGCTGTTGCCACAATATTAGAAAAGAATTATAAACCGGCAATAGCTTACGATTGTATCTATCCTGAATTTGCGATAGATGACCCTGACCTTATGATTGGTTTATCTCCGAAACAAACACGATATGTTTCAATTGACGCAGTAAATCACGTTATAGAAGCTGCAACCTCTATAGTTGCATCACCATATTCGGTCACACTTGCAAGACAGGTAATTGAACTTGTAGCAAAATATTTGCCAAAAGCTATTCAAAATCCTAGTGATAAAGAAGCAAGGTATTATCTGTGTTATGCGGCATTGATGGGCGGAGTTTGTTTTGATAACGGACTATTACATTATACTCACGCTTTAGAACACCCGTTAAGTGCTATGAAACCTGATTTTTCACATGGTTTGGGACTTGCAATATTATTACCGGCAGTAATAAGAAACATTTATCCGGCAAAAGCGGAAACACTTCAGTATATTTTAGAACCTATAACTAAAGTATCTGATAAAGAAACAGCTGCTCAAGGGGTTTACGAATGGTTAAAATCTGTAGATGTACCTAACAAATTGAAAGATGAAGGTTTTACGGAAGCTGATGTTGAAAAATTAACCGAATTAGCTTTCACAACCCCTTCTTTAGACGGTTTACTGGGAATTGCACCTACAAAAGCTACAAAAGAGTCCGTTTTAACAATATATAAAGAATCTTTATAATCCGGATTAAGATATATTCCTAAAAATCGCGCTTAAAAGTGCTTAATTGTTAAGTATTTTTAAGCGCGATTTGACAAAGTCTTTAAAAAATGTATAATTGTGTTAACGTACAATGAAATAAACAATATTGATTGGGGAATTCTTATAATGATTAAGGGTTTGTTAAATAACATAGAATTATACTTATCGGCAATGAAGCTTGTTCTATTTGGTTTTATTAATGGAGTTTATGAGAGCCGTATGCAAGTAGAGTATTGTTGTGTTGACGATGAATTATGTTAAATTGACCACCAAAGGTCAGCCAACCGAATGGGAGCCCCGTAACATCTTCTCGGCTCAAGTATAATGAAGGGATTATAAATCCAAGTATGAGAAAGGAATAAATAGGCTGATTTGATGTTCTAAACTAGACTATATAAAAAAAGACTTGCCACCCCTGACCGGCAAGTCTTTTTTGTGCAAAATTTTGAATAATTATATATAATGTCACGCAAATATATTTTTTGAAACATCCTTTAATAATATATCCATCCGTTTGTTAAATCGGTTTTTATATCTTTTAAAAATTTAAAATAGACGGTATCACCATGTTTAAGAATAATTTTTTCACCTTTAAACACTTTCCTGAACCAAGTCATAAATTTTCCTTTTTTCATAGAAGCATTCCCGACCATCTCTGCTATAAAATTTTGATCATTAGGTGTCGTTATTGTGTTGGAAGTTAATTGTAGAACTCCGTTTTTTCTTAAAAATTTTCCTTTTTCAACACAGGTAAGAGAACCCTTAAAGCCAGTACCTTTATATATTAGAATGTACTTGTCTCTGGTAGTATAGTTAACATCTGCATATGCCGTAAAATCCTCACCTCGTTTTGAGGTTTGAGAAGAAAATCCGTTGTTTACTTTTATAGGAACGACTGCCCCTTTAGGTATAGTTCCTACAGAACCCTGAATATATGAATTTTCTACAATATATCCTTCACCTGTTTTTTTCCTCATAGCTTCTGCTAATTTAGCATTAGGATTTAATTTTGCCTGTATCATCATATTATTTAAAATGGCAGTAACTTCTGCTCTTGTAGCAGGTCTTTCAGTATCCATGTAACCCCTGCGTTCAGGAGTAATTGCTATCATATCTAATATTTCTGCTTTCCCTGCAGTTACAATAAACCAGTCAGGAATATCATTTATATCTTTATATTTTCGCACAAGTACATCATGAGCCTTTTTCGGGCTTATTTGCTCTGTTGTCAGGGAATTAACGGCGATACTTATTGCTTCTGCCCTTGATACCGGATCTTCGGGTCTGAAATTTTCGGAATCTTTGTCATTTGAAATTAAATCGAAATATACAGCTTTTTCAATTGCATCATACGCCCAATAATCTCTGTCTATATCATTGTAATGAATTGACTGAATAACGTTTGCATGTTCTTGTCCAAGAGCTTTTATTGCCATAGAACAAAATTCTGCTCTTGTTACATTATCATCAGGCTTAAATGTTCCGTCAGGATAACCTATTACTATGCTCTGTTCCGATAAGTCTTTTATCTGTTCATACGCCCAATGTGAAGTTGTCATATCGGAGAAGAAAGCAAAAGCCTTTATTCCTGTACAAAAAACAACTAAACATAAACACAAGATATTTATTATATATTTTTTCATATCCCACTCCTTATTATTCTATATTTTAATTGTTTTTTTCGGAAAAGACAAGAATTTAAACAGTTAAAAACGTTTTTTAACAGCTTAACTTTTTATTTATCATATATTTTTACCCTTTAATAATTACCTTATTGGCTAATTTATTTTTCTTTTTCATAATTTAATACTAATAATGAAACACGTTATATAAAGGGAGAAGATATGAACAGTATATATACGGCACCTGTTGCGAAACTGGAGCAGCTTAAAGATATATTTATTGAATTAACGGCAAAAAATTGTAATATTCACTGCAGAGAGTGTTATATAAAATTTCCTTATAAAAAAAATATAAAAGATTTTATAAAAATTGATGTTATAAAAAAAATGATGTCAGATATAAAAGATGAAAATGTTCGTTGTATTTATTTAACAGGTGCTGAACCTATGACTCATCCTGATTTTAATTCTATATTAAGATTATGTCTAAAAAAAACGAATGTTTGTATTATGACAAATGCAAGTTATATAAACGAAAAAAAAGCAAGATTTTTAAAAAATGTTGAAAATGAAAGTGAATATCAAATATTTTTCAAACTTTCCTTTGCACACTATGATGAATTAAAAAATGATTCTATTCGTTCAAGAGGTTCCTTCAGACAAAATATATACGCCCTAAAATGTCTTGATAAATATGAATTTACTAATATTCTGTCAGTAGCAAATTATTATAAAGAACTCCATTCTGTAATTATTGATGAATTTCAAGTAAGACTAGAAAAAATGGGAATAGAAAATGCTATCATACAGGTAAACGAATGGGTCAGAGATATAATCCCCGAAGAACTTCCGGAAGTGAATACTACGACTGATTGTATGACAAGCAGAACGTTAACTGCTAACGGAATTTTTTCTTGTCCGTTTTTAGCGAATGACTACAGAGGTCGATGTGGAATTGATTTTTCCGATTATTCAAAATCTGCTCGTTTAGAAACGAATTTTTGTGCCACCTGTATAAAAAATAAGGATAAAATTTTTAGTGTAGATATTGACTGGTAAAAAATATGGAAGATAATTAAAAGTAATTATCTAATATACATTTAATTTTCTACTTATTCTTTTTATATTTATTGACATTCTACTATGCTCATTATATTCTATTGCATAGTGGAGAAGATTATGAAAATTACACCAGTCGATATGGATATAGCAAAATATGCCTTGAAAAAGAGGATAGAAGGATATAAATTATTAAAAAACCCGAAGGGAACACCAAAAACACAGGTTTCTATGATAAAAACGGATAGAAGTTTTAATGAATACAATGATTATGTAGAATTAACTACCCGTATAAGAAAGGATTTTAGTTTGCCTGAAAGACCTGAAGAAACAGATTCTCTTTATACGGTTAAAATAAGCAAAGATGGAAGAACGCTTTCTGATGCGAGAACTGTTTTGTATGTTCCTTTAGAAAAAAGGTTTGCGGAATCTGCACAAAAGACTCATGGAATTATTCCGGAAAACAGACCTGAACCGGAACATAATAGTGATTTTTACAGTGCTCAGAGAGACATTATATTAAATGAAGAAAGTAAACATTTTTATAAGTCAAAACTGGAAAAATATAGTGAAAACTTTCCGTATAATGAATCTATAAAAACACAATCGGGATTTTTTAGAACTTTATTTAATAACCTTAAAAAAGAAAATAAGCCGTTTTATTTGACGAATAATTAATATCAATATAAAATTAAGTAGTGTTTAATAAATAGCATTATAGGATTTTTTAGGATTAAAAATGAAGGAAGAAGATACCTCCTGTAGTTACTTTATACGAAACATATCACATCTTATGGCTAATATGCAGGACAGATGTCTGAATTCTTACGGATTATCTAATCAGCAAGCTCGTATTCTTATGTACTTATCCAAACACAATATCAGAGGTCAAAGAAACGTAAAACGCAAAGATTTGGAAAATTATTTAAATTTAAAAGGTTCTTCTGTTACTAGCCTTATGAATGGACTTGAAAAAAACGGATTTATAGAACGCACAGGTTCGGAAAATGACGCAAGACGCAGATTATTAACTCTTACCCCTAAAGCAAAAGAGCTGGTAAATGAAATGGATTTAATCTTTGAAGCTACTGATAATCAATTACAGGAAGGTATGAGCGAAGAAGAAAAAATGACTTTCAGACTTCTGCTTGGAATTGCTCATAATAATATGAATATTATATAAACTGTTGATACAGGTTTTATTTATTCATAACGTTATAATTAAAATATTTTTATAAACCTCTTGATTTTGTTATAGTATATGATATAACTGATATACAAACAAAGGAGTTCCTAATGGAAATACAAAGAGTCGGACAAAATTTCGGAATGTCTATGGTGAAAACAAAAGAAGCTGAACGTTTTATCAACCGTTTACCATATGATGAAGCAATTGAAATTAAAGTTATTGAGATGGATAGTAAACATAACCCTGTAGATTTTTATGTTTCTACAATTAAAAAAGGAAATAAAGAAAAAATACAGGTTAAGATAGAAAATAAAACTTTTGTGCAGAATTTTCTCAAAAATCCTGTAGAAACTATCCGACAAGGATTCAATTATGCCGAGAAACTAAATGCTGAACAACAACTTGTAAAAAATATGTCACGTCCCCGTTTTAATTAAGCATTTATAATGCTCTTAAGGCAACAATTTTCATATCTCTGACATCAGGAGTTTTTCCCGTCCAAATTTGAATAGCTCGTTGAGCCTGATATAATAGCATATCAAGACCTTCAATCGTCCTTAACCCCTCTTTTTGCGCTGATTTCAACAACTCAGTCGTTAAAGGGTTGTAAACAATATCATATACAACTGTATTCTTATCTAATGTCTTAATAACGTTATCATTAAGCGGTTTTTCATCTGCCGCAAATCCTCTCATTCCGATAGGAGTAGCATTTACGACCATAGCAGTATCTGTAAGCTCTGTTATATATTGTATTTGATGAAGCCCGAATTTTATTTTAGGGAATTTACCTCTTAAATAATTCACCCCTTCTTCAGCATTAATCAAATTTCTTGAATAATAATCAATAGAACCTATGCCTTTTTCTATCAGACCAACAGTTGCCGCTCTTGCAGCTCCGCCCGTTCCCAAAATACAGGCATGTTTTCCTTTTAAATCAATATCATTAGGAATAGCATTTTTAAATCCGTAAATATCGGTATTATAAGCTTCTAACATGCGGTTCTCGCCCGTAATTTTTATTGTGTTTGTACATCCTGCTATATCAACGTACTCATCAAATTTATCGACAAAAAACAAGATGGGAACTTTTAAAGGAATAGTTACGTTAAATCCGTCATAACCGTAATTTTTTAAATATTTAATTCTGTCAATTAAATCCTCACCTGTTGTTTCAAGCAAATCATATTGAACCTCAAGTCCTACACTTTCAAACCCTGCTTTTTGGATTATCGGTGAAATTGAGTGACCCAAAGGATTTCCGATTATTCCGAGTTTATATTTCATTTTTTATCCTCTATTATTCCATCAAAGTTGTTATAAGAATTGGTTCATCATCTGTTGCAAGAACAGTGTGTTCAAAGTGAGCAGATGCTTTATGGTCTTTTGTTACTACCCCCCAGTTATCCGGTTCTACATATACATCATCACCACCGAGGTTCAACATAGGCTCTATTGCAATTACATATCCGGATTTGATTTTAGTTTTATCCCCGACTCTGTAATTATATAAAAACGGTTCTTCATGCATAACATGCCCGACACCGTGACCGCCATATTGCCTTACAATGCCCATAGAATATTTTTTTGCAACATCTTCTATCGCACCTGAAATATCATCTAATGTATTTCCCGAACGCATTTTTTCAATCCCTGCAAAAAGAGCTTCCTCTGTTGCTTTCATTAACAACTGTTTTTCTTCCGATATTTTTCCGACAGCATAAGACCACGCACTATCGCCCACCATTCCGCCATAAGTAGCCCCAACATCTATTGCAATAATATCTCCTTCTTTGAGAACTTCATTCTCATTTGGAATACCGTGGACAACTTTTTCATTAATTGATGCACAAATACTTGCGGGAAAACCGTTATATCCTAAAAACGTCGGAACAGCTTTATTTTCCTTTATAATCTTCATCGCTATATTATCAAGTTCTTTTGTGCTTATTCCCGGTTCAACAACTTCTTTCATCTTTTGATGAACGAGAGCTACAATATGTCCTGCGTGTCTTTGTTTTTTTATCTCATCTCTTGATTTTCTGTTTATCATTCCACTACCTTTAATAATCTTTCCCAAACTTCATCTATTGTACCTTCCGCATCAATAGTTGAAAGTTCGTTTTTGTTTTTGTAATACTCTACAAGCGGGGCTGTTTCCTTGAAATATGTATCAAATCGTGCTTTTGCCACTTCTTCATTATCATCTTTTCTTTGTGTTAAATCAACCTTACAAATATCACACTTACCCTCAACTTTAGGAGGTTTTGTTTTTATATTGTATATCTCCCCACATTTAGGACAAGAGCGTCTGTTAACTATTCTGGAAATCAATTTATCAACTTCTATATCAAAATAAGTCGCCCTAAAATCGACTTTATTATTCCCGTCAATATCTTTGCGGATATTTTCAAGCATTAATGCCTGCTCCATACTGCGAGGAAAACCGTCTAAAATAAATCCGTTTTTACAATCTTCCTGCATTAGTCTGTTTTTAATTATTTCTCCAACTAATTGAACGGGAACGAGCAAACCTTTATCAATATACTGTTTTGCGATTAAACCGTTTTCCGAACCGCTTTTAATCTCTGCTCTTAGTAATGACCCTGTATCAATGTGCGGGAAGCCAAAATATTCTGATAATTTGTTTGTCTGTGTACCCTTACCACATGCCGGAGGCCCTAAGAATATTAACTCTTTCTTCATTATAAAACCTTTCTTACTATCTCTTTATTAAAATTATACTACTAAAAGAAGGATTATGGAATTGTCTGTTTAACAGTGATTTCAAACCGAAAAGAGGAGGCTGTCTTAAAAGACAACCTTCTGCTATTGTTTTGCAACACTCGATATTGATTGAACACGATATCATTGTTAAATAAAATATGATATGGCTTCTTGAAGTTCTTCTTCTATTAAATCCTGCATTCGCTTATTTTTATACTTTACTTGTCCTGCAAGTCGTTTTTCTTTGCTCATTCCTGCATGTTTTGCACCACAAGTTCTTGTATATTCTTTGACTTCTGTGCCGTCAGCACGAGTATATCCACTAACAGAATACGAACCGACACAACCTTTTTGTGAGTTTGACGATTTAGACGATTTATTGTCCTTAGGAATATTTAGTTTTTTCTTTGGAGTTCTTCTGCCTGACGGGTCAAGGATAAGTTTTCCTGACTGCATTCTTTCTGCAACTTTTCTTGCTATGATTTCTTTTATTTCAGGATCAAAAGCCTTTTTTGATTTTATCCCATATTCTTGCCATATTTCTTTTGCAATTTCTCGTCCTTGAGCATTGTTCCACAAATCCATTTGCTCCTCTGCTTTATCTTGTTTATTAAATCTACCCTGTAGTTCATGAATAAATCCTGCCAATGCTGACGCATTATCTCCAACTAAAAGCGATAATTGTGCTTGCATAAAAGTATGTTTAAAAGCATCCGCTTCATTATTCCAAGTAGCGTGTTTACCTGTTCCAATTTCAAAACCGTATAGTTTTTGATATTTTACAGTATCATCAAATACCCAACTACCGTATATTTTGCCTAAGTTTAATTTATCAAATCCTTTTTTGACTTCCGTTTTTAATTGTTTTAATTTATCTAAATGTTGCATAATTGTATTTTCTCCTTATAATTTTTTTATGAAGCTACATAACTATTTATCCTTAAATTTATATTCATTAGTTGGTTATTTTGATATAGCTATATTATTATATTTGCTTATAGCCGTAGATTTGTATATACATAATAGTAAATTCTTAAACATTTTTATTTGTCCATCTACATATACTTTAAGTGGTATTTTTTCAATACTACATATTTTTGCAATATTTATAATAATATTCTTTTTAATAGAATTTGTACTACATAAATGTAATATTAAAATTATCGCTATAAACTATGACAATATTTTGTATAAAATATTGTTTTACATTGGATGTATAACAACAAGTTTTAATATACTCGTATTGATAACATTTTATACACTTATGGCTTATTCAAAATAACCAAAATAATATTATTACGGTGGTTTGTAATACATAATAATTTCTCCTTAAAATTAAGCATAAAAAATACGCAGTAACTCCTGTATCTTAACAGTTTGTCCTACGCATTTACTTAAAAACTTGTTTTCAAACTAAATACATTATGTAAAATCATATATCTATTACTCACCCATTACCCACAAATTTTAGAGCCTATATTTTATTTAAAGTAATAACTAAATAAAGTATGAGATTGCTTCTTCAAGTTCTACTTGAGTTAAGTCTTGCATTCGCTTATTTTTATACTTTGCCTGTCCGGCAAGTCGTTCTGCCTGACTCATTCCTGAATGTTTATAACAAGTTCGGGTATAACCTTCGACTTTTGTGCCATCTGCTCGGGTATAACCTGAAACAGGATAAGAACCGGAACAATCTTTTGTTGTATGACTACCTTTATTATTTACCCCTACCCCTTTATAACTTGGGTTAGCCATCTTGCGTGTTGATAAAGGTTTCATATTTTCAAGGCTATGTTTGTTACCATTTTTATCAATTTCATTAATTGTATAGTTTGTACCATATAATTCACCTCTAAAATGTTTAGTTAACCCATCATTTGGATTGTTATAATTTATTATTTTATTCTCTGATGTCTTACTTCCATATTTTGATAAATAATCACTAATACTTTTACCTATTCCAACAGGATTAAAACAAACTGCTTCATTTACCCCTCGCATTATAGCGACATATTGTGCAAGACTTCCACCAAGTGAATGCCCTACAACATCTATTTGAACATTAGAGAATGCCTGTTTAACTTTATCATAAACCTCAAGTGCATCCTTTGTTTGTTCAGGTATTCGTTTTAAGAGAGCCATATTTATATCATTTCTAATATCTCCATCAGGTCGTAAATCTGTACCTTTATAGACAATAACAATACGATTCCTTTCTTGTATTACGTAACCGGAAAAACCAGTTTTAGGATTTTCTGCAACACCCAATACTTTTGTTCCTGTTGGAAATTTTGCATCTCTTAAATGATATGCATTATATGCATACTGTTTGTAACGTTCATGACGTTGAATTTCGTTGGTCATAAAGCCTCCTCATATTAAATTAAAAGTAATACTGACAATTCGGGGTATAAAATTACAAATGTATATTTTATTGAATTGCCCTAGAATATATTAAATATCCTACACTTTTTATTCTATAAATTTTTTCATAATTTCTTGGATTATTCGGCTGGTCGCAAAAGCGTGGTTTTGCTCCACGTTACGGGCTAGGCTAAAGCCGTCGCCCTACCGAAAATCCGCTTGTCCCAAAATATTACAAATTTGTTACAATTAAATAAAATGATTTTGGGTTATAATTACACCATGGGTATTAGAAATATTATAAATAAATGTTTATTCTTATTAAAACATAATAAATTTAATTATTTGTTATTGATTATTTTAACAATCGTTTATTATTTATATTTAAATCAAATAGTAGTACCCTATGGAAGAATACA
>Ga0247609_10004199_pt1 | contig 14405 bp, 12 predicted proteins | sample 172DNAGHGlowgp2_FD_193487 | JGI IMG/M metagenome (GOLD analysis project Ga0247609, IMG submission 193487) | Sheep rumen microbial communities from Palmerston North, Manawatu-Wanganui, New Zealand - 1728 DNA GHGlow gp2 | ecosystem: Host-associated > Mammals > Digestive system > Stomach > Rumen ...
AGAAATTTATGTATTTATAAAAAACAAAAAAGGCAAAAAGGACAAAAAGGCAAAAACTATTGTTGGAATGTATCTTTTTATACCATATAGAATAAGTGGCTCCTGTCTATTTACAAAAGCCACCAGCCGAAAAATAAAAAAGGAGTATTGGTAATTAAGAGCCTGGCGCGCGGATCAAGGCTCGCCGAGCTCTGAGAAGATGAGAGACACCTCTGCTGGTGTGAAAGAACGGGTGCGTTTGGCGTAAAGGTACGACAATCGAGGATTCTTATATGTTTGTTTTTATCTTCTGCAAAGTTACGAAAAAATATTGAGAATATCAAATAAAAACAGTTTGTAATGTATCATAACAGATAAAGTTCGTAAGATATTTAGTATTGCATTGTCAAAGAAAGAAGTAGCGCTATTCGGACTGAGACACCACGAGATTAATTAACAACTTATTATCAACTATTTAAACATTTTAAATTATGATTGAACTTTATCTGACACGTAACAACAACGAGACAAGTGAGGCGTACGGAAAGTACTACCCTCGGAGCAACATCCTGCATGGGCCTGTAACAAAAAGGTAGCAGCCAAGCGGCTGTCACCTTTAGTATTTTCACATCGGAACAAAATATCTTATTCTGAAAGCATCGTTACCTCTATGCAACGTTTAGACGCAAGAATCTTCTGGGCCATACGCTGTATATCGCTGGCCTTCATATCCTCTACCATCTTACAGTAGTCTTTGTCGAAGTCAGTCTCATCGTCAAGCTCGTGCCAGATGACATAACTCCAGTAGTCGTTGGTAATAGCCACCTGAGAATACTGCTTGATGAGATATTCCTTCACCTTTGCCACACTCGAAGCCAGAGGTCCGTTGTCGGCAATGTTCTTCAGCTGCTGGTAGACGATAGGATTCAGTTCCTCATAACGACTTGGATCAGCATTATAAGATATCTTCAGAATAGCATTTGGCTTGTCGTCCTTATCTAATCCGAAGTCTACACCGACACCATAGGTACCGCCCTTCTCCTCACGTACAGAATCGGTATATGCGATAGACAGACAACGCTTCAGGAAGTCGAGTTCCAGGTCGCTCTGTGGAGTGAAGGGCACATCAGCAGTGTAATAGATGCTTACATTGGCCAATGGCGTAGCCTGCTTCTTGGTGAACTTATGAACAGATGTGCCACCAGCAACCTGTGGGATACGGCTATAGTCGGTCTGCTCGTTCTTACCCGTAACAGGCAGCACTGCCAGATACTGGCACAACAGCTGACGGAGTTCCTGCTCATCATAGTTACCCATGATTACTGTCTTGAAGTTGGCTGCATCGCTGAAACGCTCCTTGTAGATCTGCATGATGCGGTCATAGCTTATCTTGTCGAGTGTCTCCTGAACCACAGGTGCCATACGTGGATGATGATCATAGAGGATGGCACGGATAGAGTCGTTGTAGTCGACCTTAGGCGAGGCGTTGCGGTTGGCAAGGAAGTTATGCTGACGGTTCATCAGACTGGCGAAGGCCGCTGTATCCTTACGTGGCTGGGTGAAATAGAGATATACCAGCTGGAACATCGTCTTCATATCCTTTACCGACGAGCCACCGCTGATGCTCTGACCCTTGCTACCTACCGACGGACTCACGCGTACGCTCTTTCCTGTGAGCATCTTACGAAGGGTGACAGCATCAAACTGCGCTACTCCACCCTCAGCGACACCGCTTGAGATCATTGAGAAGTTGGGTATATCCTCATCGCCATAGAGTGAGGTACCGCCATCGGCCTTCATCTTCAGCGATACGGCATCTTTCTCATAGTCGGTTTTCTTGGCATATACCTTCATGCCATTGCTCAGGGTAATCTCTGTAAAGCCATGACGGAAAGGTTTCTCACTGACGATAGTTCCTGCCTTCGGCATCTCGCTGACAAGCGACTCTGCCAGTTTCTCCTCGGAATAAGGCGCATAGCTCAGCTGCTGGGCAGAGAGGATTACCTGTTCTATCTGCTTAGCTGATGGAATCTCATAACCTTCTTTGTCGGGAGCGTACATCACCACTACCTGATTCTTGTCGGTGATCAGTTCCTTCACGGCAGCATTCACCTCAGCGAGTGTTACCTCACTATCCAGTTTCTTGGTATTCTCCAACATAAAGTCTACCGATACCAGAGGTTCACCCTCAAGGAAGTTCTCAACACAACTGTTCACATAGTGTGAGTTACGGTAGTCGCCCTGCATCTTCGCACGACGCTCGGCAGCATTCATACGCAGCTTCTTGGCACGGTCGAGCTCACTCTGTGTAAACCCATGCTGACGGGCACGTTCAGCCACTCCTACGGCACTGATGATACCGCCAAGGATGTTATCCTGCTTACAGCTGATGCTCAGCGAGAAGGCATCCTTCGTACGACTGAGGAAGAAGGAGGATGCACGTCCTGTAGCACTCTGGAACGGAGGCACAGGCTGCTGGCGCAGCTCTACCAGACGGTCGTTGAGCATGGTGCCTATCAGACCGTCGATATAATTATCGCGCAGGTACTTCTCAGAGTTTTTCTCACTGTCGGGAGTTGCCTCACGCTTCTGGTAGAGATGACAGAGGACAACAGGCTGCTCGGCATCTTTCTCTATGCATACAATCATAGAGTCGTTGTCGTTGACAGGATAATATATGCGTTCTGCGGCATTCTTCGGCATAGGGATAGACGAGAAGGTCTTCTTGATCTTCTTCTCCATCTTGTTGACATCGAAATCGCCCACCACGATGATAGCCTGCAGGTCGGGACGATACCATTTATGATAATAGTCACGCAGATCCTTATAAGGGAAATTGTCTACTATATCCATCGATCCGATAGGCATGCAGTCTTCATACTTCGTGCCTTTATACACCTTTGGCATAGCCTGCTCCATCAGTCGCTGTACAGCCATGCCTGCACGACGTGTGCGCCACTCCTCGTGGATGACACCACGCTCCTTGTCGATCTCTGCATCTTCCAACAGCAGATAGTGGCTCCAGTCGTGGAGCACCAGCAGACAGGAGTCGATGATACCCTCACGCTTCAGAGGGGCTGAGCCGATATGATATACCGTCTGGTCGATAGAGGTATAGGCATTGAGGTTAGCACCGAACTTCACACCGATGGTCTCACACCAGGGCACAATACCCAGACGCTTGCCCTTGCCGGGGAAATTCTTCGTGCCATTAAAAGCCATGTGCTCCAGGAAATGTGCCAGTCCGCGCTGACGGGGTTCTTCTTGTATGCTTCCTACTCGCTGTGCAATGTAGAAGTCGGCAAGGCCGGCTTCCTTGGCATTGTGGCGGATGTAATAGGTCATGCCGTTCTTCAGCTTTCCCTTACGCACGGTAGGATCCTGTGGCAGTGTCTGGGCTACAGCGGCTGTAGCCAGCAGTGACATGCAGATGAAAAATATGTTTCGTTTCATTTGCAATTACTTTTTCATTGATGGAGTCTGACGAGCCTCCATGTCGTTGGTAGAATTATTTGTGTCGATATACTTTCCTGCTGAGTCCTTCTTACGCTTTACAGCAGTGCCACGCTGTGTGGTATCTTTTGAGTTGGCACGTCCGGCAACCCAGCCTGCATCCAGTGTTTCTGAGATGACAAACCATCCGAAGTCGTCCTCTGTACCCAGGTTAACGGCATCGAGCACCCACTCATTAGGAATCTGTACCTGTTTCGACTCCATCACCTTACCTGTTGAAGCGGTGTATGTAGGCACCTGGCTGTGATTTGCAAGGAAAGTCTCCTTGTTTTCCTTCATACGGGCAATGGCATAGCTGCGGTTCTGCTGAACTGATGGCAGCCAGATGGTCTGTGTGTAACAGAAGACATAGTCGAGATTGGGTATATCGTAGTCGGTATCCATGCTGTTTCCGCCATTGTCGAGGTAAACCTCAAAGTCGGCATTAGTAAGATCATATGAGTTCTCATTGACAGTACGATGGTCCATAGCATTATTGGCAATGACAATCGACTCTCCTGGGGCTACAGCATGGTCTTTTCCACTGCCAGGAATCATAAATACTGCTCCTGCGGGGATGGCATAGGGACGTACATCGGGATTCCAGTCTTGTTTGCCAGAACTGCCGCTCTGGAACATCGACTCGATAAGTGCAATACTGTCGGCATAAAGCACTACGTCGCTGTTGTTGGTGATAACGAAATAGGCATCATAGTTGTAATTCTTGTTCTGTGGTGTTAGAGTACCTGTGGTGCAGATCTCAGAGAACACGAATCCACCCTCAGCCTTGAAAGAGCTGACAACCATCTTTGCTGTTGTCGACTTCTCGTTCAATGCCACATCATTTGACGACACCTCGAAGTCGGTAGTACCAGCTACACCGTCTTTTACAAACGAGATGTTACCCTTTGCAGCAAGGTTATACTTTCCCTCGGTAAGACGTGGGATAGTGATAATGTAGTTCTCGCCACTCTTTAAAGGAGTAGACAGCTTTGTAACCTCTCCACTCTGAACATTAGTGGCGGTGCCTTCAAAGCTGTTCAGCACCACCTCACTGACATTGATGGGCATCTCGATAGTTACAGTACCGTTCTCCACTACATAGGGAGCATCGTCTTTGCTACAAGCCACAAAGAAAGTGCTTACAGCCATGAGCATAATGCTCAGAAACAATTGTTTTTTCATCTTTTCTCTTTTGTTTAATTATACTTATTTAATTTAGAATGTTATTCCAAGAGACAGGTGCAGGTTCACCTCGTTTTCGCTTTCAGAGCAGTGCTGCCATCTTGTGGCCAACTGTCCGAAGATTCCTATATGCCATGCTTCAGGCTGGTAGTCGGCTCTGATACCGGCTTCGGCATTTGTATAGCTGGCTTTCTGATATCGGTATGTATGGTTAATATATCTTGTCATGCTTGGCGTCATATTGGCGAAAGGCATAAGCAGCAGACTGCTTACATTACCAGCATAGCCGCCAGTAACATGCACGTTGAGTCTCAACGTATGATTAACGGTTTTCAGCCATCGGGCAGTCAATACGCCATATATCCTGGAGTACTCCATCTTACGTTCCTCGAAGGCATACGACTGGCGAGAGCTCAGATATCCTGCCCGAGCCATCAGATGCCAGTTGCCATAGCCGTAGAGAGTTGCCGCAAAGACATCCCACAGATGCTGCTTATACATCGTAAGGTCGGTGAGTATCGGATAGTCCTGTCCAGAGGCAGAGCCCACAATGTGTTCGTCGCTGGCGCGTTTGTCATACGACGCATGCAATAACAATGAACGGTAGTGGTTTCCCATCTTTTTCTTCCATCCCATCGTCATCCCCGTCTGCTGACGATAGAGAGTGGTAAGAGGCATGGAGTTATACTCATCCGAGAGACGTTCGTACTGGTGCAAGGAGTGGGCTATGTGAGCAAACCAGCCATTGTCGCCGGCAGGCTGCAGATCGATGGCCACAGCACCACCCATACCTTCGTAGAAGATATCACGGTTAGACCCTGAGAATCTCACGTAGTTTGTTCCCAAGCCAGTAAGTTGCAGCTCGCCCATGCCGTTGGTCTCACCATAGAAGTCGACATCAGCCGTCTGGCGATAGATATTTCCCTCTGCAGAAGCCCCGAGGTGATAGTTGCCCATATCGCGGGCGACACCAGCTTTCAGTACAAGGTCGGAAACAACGCTACGCATTCGCGGATCAGTGGTGCGATACTCCTGTTCGGCACGGAACCTGAGTTCGCCACCCAACTGCCAAAGTCCCTTCTCGGCAGCATAACCTCCTGAGAAGAGATAACGCTCACGGCGGGTGTCACCACCAATGCTGTCAGCAATGACATCAGGATAGAGCAGATCGAAGTCTGCAACATTATTAAATGACTTATTATAGTGGCTCCCATTACTGTAGGCTGCCTTTCCCCATACCACTGACGACGGTGTGAGTCTGATGTATGAGTGTGCCGATATCTCTGGCATCATAAAACCGGTGCCCTGCTCCAGGCTGAAGGCTTCGCTCTGCTTGCGGTAGTCGAGCAGTATGCTCAGTTCCGTGAAAGGCTTCAGGTAGGCATGATTCATCATAGCGGGATTCTGCAAAGACTCGCCCAGCGTATGCCGCCACAATGAATGCCTGTCAACATATACAGAATCAGGAGTCTGTCCCAATGATTCTGTAGCAAATATCGGCCAGCACAGCAAAAGTATGATATATCGTAGTGTTCTCATTTAATCCAGAAAGATAATATTTAGTTTCACCTCGCTTGTTACGCTGTTTACTATTTCTATATAGTCGCTGACAGCACGGAATGACCTTACATGGCGCTTTCCCTGCCTGTCGTTGTACGACATGATACCCTCTACCTGTGCCTGATATGCACCACGCAGCAGTTCTATCTGTACCTTAGGACCGATAAAATCGGCAGTGCTCGTAACATGCCGGCTGTTCAGATTTGTAAGATGAGCCATCGCCTGAACCTGTTCTATCGTAATGGTGTCACCGCCATCGAGCTGGATAGTGGCCAGGGTCATATAGTCTTCGTTGTCCTGATGACAGGCTGAGAGCATCACTGCCATTGTCAACATCAATATAGTAAGAATCTTCTTCATATCTTTACGTTCAATTCAAGTCCGAAATAGGGTTTTGTATGCCTGCGTATGGTCTTGCCATAACTCTCGTAATCAGGTGAGTAGTCCCATATGCGATTACAGAACATCGCCACATTAAGACGGTCGTTCAACAGTTTCTTTGTTATCTTCAGGTTCAGGTTAACTGCAAACGGGACCGTGCTCTTAGTGTAGTTTGTCGACGTGCGCAACAGCCATTTCAGATAAGGGTCAGTGCTGCATTCAGATGTCCATTCGTGGATAGCACCACTGGCATCCATATATGCGTCAGGTTCGCGGCTCAGTGCATCGTGCTGTGTAGAGGTATACCACTGGCATTGCGCTGAGACGGAGAAGCCCAGTTTCAGTTTTGGCACATCGGTGTCGAACATGAAGTTAGTGTTCGCCATCTCATTTACCACACCCTCCTGATCATGATAAAGCCCCACGAATTTTATCCTGCTGTTATCAACCACCACGCTTGGACGCTCCATTATCAGCTGTGAGTTGCGGTAGGTGGTACGGAACCAGGCACCTGTGATTGTAAGACGGGTGTGTATCTTCGGTATACGCTTCGAAGCAAAAGTGAGTTCCACACCCTCTTTCAGTGTCTGACTGCCATTCTCATAATGCGAATAGGCACACAACTCCGTCAACAACTCGTATGGCATATCGTCGAGTGATGGAGGTGCAGAGAGTGCAGACGCATCTACTCCAGAAGCATCATACTTCTTATATTCGTAGGGCACGTAATTGGTCTGACTGCGGAATCCCGATGTCATATCCTCATGGAAATACGTCACTGTAAGACGGTTGCCTCCGATATTCAAGTCTCCCGTCAGCTCCCACTTCAGGTTCCGTGCCGCACCCAGAGTAGCATTAGTGCCGGGGATAACATATGTGCGCTGGTTGATACGGCTGTAGTCAGGATTAACATGGTAATACTTCAACTGCAACAGGTCGATATAAGCAGGATCAGGAAACAGCTGGTCGATAGTCGGCATCTTGGTATGCTGTCCTACTCCTCCAGACAGTCGCACGAATGAAGGTTGTCCGAAAAGCGTGAAACGGGGAAATGTAAATCCTATATTTGCTCTAGGGTCAAGATACCATCGTCCATGCATGTCATAATCAGAAGGCAGGTTCATCATCTGCAGGGCACGTACTCCAGCCATCAGTTCCAGTTCGCAAGCGCCCAGGGGTATTGTTGCCTTCTCCTCTGCATAGAATGAAAGCGTATGATTGGCGGGCTTCTCTGAGAGACTGCGCATACGTATCTGAGATGTGGGATATACTGGACGCTTGGGGTCGAACACCTGTCCATCGCCGTAGTTCTTGTCAACATTCCAGTCGGCACCTACAAGGAGTGAGTTGGCTACTTTGTTGCTGGGTATCTGCAAATGGGCATTCAGCTTAAGGAACACATTTAAGGGTTTGCCGTCAACATCATGGCTGGCATCGTATACATAGGGAAGGATGAGAGCATCATATTCGCCTTCTTCATAATTAAGCACCGCACCTGTCATACTCTGCAGGCTCACCGTTCTGGTACGTGAGATCTTGTCATGCTGATACGATACGGAAGCTGTCAGTCCAGCGTCCTTCAACCACATAGGATGATTCATCTTCAATAGTAGCCTTGTTGAGAGGGCCATTCTGTTATATGCCGACTTATACTTGTCGATGGCACCCTTATTCAGGTCTGGGTCCTGGCGCTCTCCATCGAAAGAACCTGTATAGTCGAAGTTTGTAGTCATTTGCAGCACATGATTAGTATGCTGCCAGGTCTGCCCCAGACGTGCTGAGAGGGTTACTCGCGTATAGTTATTCAATGAGTTACGAGGATCAGCCTTGGAGTCCAGATAGTCTGCACTGAGATTCAGAGTAGTACCATTGGCCCATTCAGAGCCTTTCGACAGATAGAACAGTTTGGAGCCCATATCCGATTTCAGACGAGCCTGCCAGTCATGACCACCACGACGACGGTTTATCTTCACTAATCCACTGGTAAGATCGCCATACTCTACTGAGGGGATGCCTCTTACTATCTCCACACTCTCTATATCATCGGTGGAGATGGTACGCATATCCACACCGGCATTGGTGTTATCGCGACTGGTGGCAGCCGACTCCCATGCGCCGCTGACATACTGCATATTGGCGTTGGTGGAGATAGGAGCACCATCAACAAGAAAACTGGTACCCAACGACGATGTGGCATAGTTACTGCCCATAGGACTGGCCTCACGCAGTCGTATCGTATTTACAGCATTCAACTCGGGGTCTCTGCTCCGTCCTCCTGGCAACAGTTCCAGGATATCGGCAAAACTTGATGGCTGCAGATGCTCCATCGCATGTTTCTCTATCACCGATGAACTGGTGAGTCCACGACTCTCCTGTGCAGTCACAACCACTTCGCCCAGGCGACTTATCTCTGCCTTCATCAGGTAGCGACCATCATTTGTAGGTAATGTGACGAGAGTCTTATAACCTATATAAGATATCTTTAGTTTTATATCCTTATTTTTGGGTATAACAAACTGTCCGTCGGCATTTGTCACGGTTATAGCCTTATCTTTGCGCGCATCGGAAACAGTGGCTCCAATAATGGGTTCCTTGGTGTCCGCATCGAGAACCAATCCTTTTGCTATAGTCTGACAATCAGCTAGTTGAAAACAAAAGGTAATTGCAAAAAATATAATCAGTCTATTTATATTCATACTACTATCTAACAGTATGCAAAGTTACTCACAATCCCCCATCTTCACAATACCTAAAATTAGGGATTGTCATTTTTCAACCATTTGTGATATACCATCACACGCTAAGAGGTCTTCAATCTTTTTCCTTGATTTATTTGGTACTTTCGGAAAATGTTTGTAACTTTGCAACCAAAGCAAATACATAATCATCATGGATGTAGCAATTTAATTACTAATAACAATTATGAAAAAGAGCTTATTTTTATTTGCATTGGGACTGGTGACATTCATGCCGGCTCATGCACAGTGGAACAGTTGGAACACTTCATCGACTATCAGTGGTGTGTTTGGTGCTATCAATCATGGTATAGAATCTGCCGAGCGTAAGAAGCAGATGGAGATACAAGCCAAGGAGAAAGCACAGTACGAACAGAGCTTCAAGGACGCTATGGAAAGTGCCAAGGACTATGAGGGTGGAGAATATTGGGATGATGCCCTCACCAAGTATGAGGAGGTCGCCAAGCTGAACTGCAAATACGGCTATACTGACCAGATGCAGATTACCCGTAAGATCAACGACCTTTACGTGAAGGCAGGTCGTAAGGAAGACGGACCCAGCATCCTGAACAATAACACGACCATCCTGGCTGACTATTCCAAATATAGATATGTACGCGAGAATCCTGTCTACGTGAATAAGAAAAGTACTTCTACCAAGATCGTTCGCGTGGCATGCTCTGATACAGAGACTCGTCTTGAGATGGAGTATTTAGGCTCTTATGTCAACGACGGAGCTTCCATCAAGGGTACTACCTATATCAAAGGCAACAAGGGTGGAAAGTTAAGTCTGGAAGGTGTGGAGAACATCACAATGGCGCCTAATTCTACACGTACGCCATGGCCTGGCCAGAAGCTGCGCTTCGTGCTGATTTTCCCGGCACTGCCCGACAACGCTACGGAGTTCGACCTTATCGAGCCATCCACCGATTGGAAGTTCAAGGACATCAAGTGTAAGTAAACATCAGTAACGTACGATATAGAATACTTGAACAAACAATTTTAAATCCCTGCTCTCACGAACGGAGAGCAGGGATTCCTGTATTTATTCCCATAGGCTTTATTCCGGCAGGAGCAGGATGGTGGCGCTGCGGGCTGCCTGGGCACCCATGACCAGAACCTGTGCGATGTCGGCAGTCTTCGACGGACCGCTGATAAACGTGCCGTAGCCGTCGTAGGTCTTGTCAAACTCGATGCGCTTGTATGCCTCGTGCATATTATTCACTATCTGACTCTTTGGCAGCAGGATCACGAGGTTCTCGGATATAAAGCAGATGGCTTTCTCCTTCATCGTCTGGGGGATCCATACACAGGCATTCTCCGCCACACCGAACTTGCCTCGGATGATACCCACATCAGTGCCGTTAAGATCCCGTGCACGGCCTACTTCGTCGGGATTCCTCGTGGCAATAGTTATCTCTGGCAGGTTAGAGGCTATCTCCTTCGCATCGGGATAGAGATCCTTGATCAGTTTGTTTATATCCTGGCCTTCCTTCACCTCGATGACATGACCGCCCACACTCTCAGTCATGGTGATGTACTGCACCAGAGGGTCGGGGTAGGTGATGGCTTTGATGTCGCTCAGGTCGGGCATGTCAAACTTCTCTCTGACATTTGCCCTGTATCTCTTCAGTATATCGTCTTTGTTACTCATGAGTTTATTTGACTATTTTACGATTTGACAATTTACTTGATATCTTTCCACAGTTTATGGAACGGTTTCTTTGGGAACTCCATCATCTTGTGGCCCTCTGCCCAGGGATTCAGCTTGCAGTTAAGCAGGGGCGAGGGGATGATATTTGCCCAGTGGGCCAGCGACGTGCCGAGGTTATAGAGACTCTCACTGCCGTAGAGGGCGCTCATGCCCTTACACATCAGCTTCTTCTCAGGATTGGCGGTGCCGAACTCATCGAGCTGCTGGCGCCACATATAAATCTGGTCGCCCAAGTTGACCTTGGCTGGACAGAGCGTCTGACAACTGTTACATAGTGTGCAGGCGCTGACATTGCCGGAATGCTTCTGCGGGTCGCGGAGCATGCCGAGGTTGATGCCGATGGGGCCGGGGATGAAGTAACTGTAGCTGTAGCCGCCGCTGCGACGGTAAACGGGACAGGTGTTCATGCATGAGCCACAGCGGATGCACTTCAGGGCCTCCCAGTGATCAGGGTTGCCTATCCACTCCGAACGGCCGTTGTCGACCAGCACGATATGCATCGGATGGGCTGTAGGACGGGCTTTGCGGAAGTGACTTGTGAAGGTGGTCGTAGGCTGACCTGTTCCTGCACGGCAGAGCATGCGCTGGAACACGGCCAGACAGTCGTAGTTGGGGATGATCTTCTCCAGACCGATGGCTGCGATGTGCAGTTTAGGACAGGAGGTCGACATGTCGGCATTTCCCTCGTTGGTGCAGACCACAATATCGCCTGTCTCTGCGATACCGAAGTTGCCGCCTGTCATACCGGCATCGGCTGTGAGAAACTCATTGCGGAGGCTCAGACGGGCCACGTAGGTAAGATAGGTGGGGTCGTGATTGCCCTTCTCACTGCCCAGTTTCTCTTCGAAGAGCTCACCAACGTCGTCATGGTTCAGGTGGATGGCGGGCATCACGATATGGCTCGGTGCCTGACCTTTAAGCTGGATGATGCGTTCGCCGAGGTCGGTCTCTACCACTTCGATGCCGTGCTCCTCTAAGTAGGGATTCATGCCACACTCCTCGGTCAGCATGGACTTCGACTTCACGAGCTTCTTCACATTGTGGTTCTTAAGGATGCCATATACGATCTCGTTAAACTCGTTTGCATCCTTTGCCCAATGGACGATGCAGCCGTTTTCCTCGGCCTTTGTCGCAAACTGGTCAAGATATTCGTCGAGATGGGTAATGGTGTGGCGCTTGATGGCACTGGCCTTCTCGCGCAGCTGTTCCCATTCATCAAGGCCGTATGCCATATTGTCACGTTTTGTGCGAACGGACCAGAATGTAGCATCATGCCATTTGGAGTATGTCTGGTTCTTTAAGAACTCTTTCGCTGCTTTGCTATGTTGTGTACTCATAATCTTCAATTCTTCAATCCTTCAATTTTTCAATTCTTCAATTCTTCAATCCTTCAATTCTTAAAGTCCTGCGGCCAGAATCTCGACAACGTGCTTGAACTCTACGTTCAGACCTTGTTTCTTGGCAACACCGGCCATGTGCATCAGACATGAGCAGTCGGGACCAGTGATGAATCTCGCACCCGTCTTCATGTGGCGCTGAACCTTATCGATACCCATCTGTTCGCTGATGGCTGTCTCTTCCACAGAAAACATACCGCCAAAGCCGCAGCACTCATCGGGACGCTCGGGCTCCAGCACCTGGATCCCCTCTACAAGATTCAGCAGGTCCTTGATCTTATTGAACCTCGGGATATTCTCTTCACTTGGGGAACTAAGACCTAACTCCCTGACACCATGACAGCTATTGTGCAGGCTCACCTTATGAGGGAAGGTGCCTAAGGGGTGATTGACCTTGATGACATCGTGAAGGAACTCTACCACATCCATTGCTCTCTTGGCTGTCTCGCATTCGTGCTTGCCTTTAAGCAGACGGGGATAGTTGAGCTTGATGAAGGCGGTGCAGCTGACTGAGGGGGCCACCACATAGTCAAAATCCTTGAACTTATCTTCGAATTTCTCTGCAAGAGGTATGGCCTGATTCTCAAATCCGGCATTAGCCATCGGCTGCCCACAGCAGGTCTGGTTGAGAGGATAGTCCACATCAAGACCAAGATGCTTTAAAAGTTTATATGTGGCCACTCCTACCTGAGGATAAACCACGTCTACATAACAGGGGATAAATAGTCCGATCTTCATATCGTTTAGTGTATTATTTATAAGTTCCTAAGTAATTCTAGGGTACAAATATAGTGAAAAAACTTCAAAAATACTAATAATTGTGTGGTTTTGGACGTGTTTTTATGTTTTATTAAAAGTAAATGTGTACCTTTGTGGCATATTATTTGCAGATATTTGAGTGTGAAACAAATTTTATTAAGAAATGGATTATAACAACGAACTGAATTTTGGAACCTCGATGACTCGTGATCGCGAGCTCTCGATGTCGCAGGCTTTTCCCGTCTTGATGAGAAAAGTCTATGTGTGGATGTCACTGGCTTTGGCTATTACGGGTATCACTGCCTTTGGAGTGGCTAACAGCCCTGGTATCATTTCGGCTATCTATAGCAACCAGTTGATCTTCTGGGGACTGATGATTGCAGAACTCGGACTGGTGTTTGCCATCAGTGGAGCTATCAACCGATTGTCGCTGACAACAGCCACCATGCTGTTTGTGCTCTATTCCGTAATCAATGGAGTGGTGATGTCGTCAATATTCCTTGTTTATACGATGACGTCGATTGCCAGCGTCTTCTTTATCACGGCAGGCACTTTCGCTGTGATGGCGTTTATCGGATACACCACAAAGACCGACCTCACGTCGATGGGAAAGATCCTGATGATGGCTATCATCGGACTGATCATTGCCTCATTGGTAAATGTGTTCTTTGTAAAGAGCTCAGGCTTTGACCTGATCATCAGCTACGTCGGTGTACTTATCTTCGTAGGTCTGACAGCTTACGACTCTCAGAAGATAAAGCAGATGCTGGAGATGACTCCTGATACCAGCGAGGCTTCTCAGAAGCTTGCCCTGGTAGGTGCTCTGTCACTCTATCTCGACTTTATCAACCTCTTCATCTACCTGCTCAGAATCTTAGGTAAAAGAGAGTAGTCGTTAAAGCGAAAAATGCCAAAAAGGCCTTCACTTTATATTATATAATAAGGTGTAGGCCTTTTTTGTTGCAATAAATTTCAAAATAAGTGTTAAATCCGAAAAATAATCGCGGAAATATTTGGAGGGTAACGAAAAAGTGCGTACCTTTGCATCCGCTTTCGCTCAAAAACGAGCGCTGAGCACTAAGAAAGAGTTCTTTGAAAGATTTACATAGACAGAAGTAGTACAAGAAGCGAGTGCTTATATAAGATATAGGTACTTGGGTAATAAAGAACAAACCGTCAATTATGATATTGAAAAGGTGCTTT
>Ga0247609_10004200_pt1 | contig 14405 bp, 14 predicted proteins | sample 172DNAGHGlowgp2_FD_193487 | JGI IMG/M metagenome (GOLD analysis project Ga0247609, IMG submission 193487) | Sheep rumen microbial communities from Palmerston North, Manawatu-Wanganui, New Zealand - 1728 DNA GHGlow gp2 | ecosystem: Host-associated > Mammals > Digestive system > Stomach > Rumen ...
CGGCGAACTTTCCGTTAATGTTGGCTCCATTTCCAACGGAACACTAACCGTCGAAGACGCCGACGGAACTTTCAACGGCGTTATCACTGCCTCTGCAGGCAGTCATTTCGCCGCCTCTAAACTGTATTTTGATTTTGACGCGACTACCATTGCTGGCGAGAGCGTTACTGTTACTGTTGCCGCTGACCCTAAGCCCGTCCCAGCTCTGTCTATCGGCGGTTGGTCTGTCGCTGATACCGTTTATTCCGCTGTCGTCTCCTATTCCGGCGACGGGGCTCTCTCCGTTAATAACGGCACTATCACCAACGGCACTTTAACTGTCAGCGACGTCGACGGAACTTTCAATGGCGTTATCAGCGCGGCTGAAGGGGCTTCTTCCGCCGCGACTAAACTTTATTTCGATTTCGATACTACTGTTCAAACTGTTGGCGGCGGCGCGAAACCTATACCTACATTAACTGTCGGTAACTGGGACAGATTTACTGCACCTATCACTTACACCGGCGACGGCGCACTTGGTGTTATTGGCGGCTCACTTAGTAGTACTCTCTTAACTGCTGGTGACCAGTCAGGTATTGTTTACGCACGCGAGACTGACAACTATGCGGCGGCTATAACTGATTGGCAATGGAGTAATGACACTCTCCTTGTCGCTTATCTGCCCTTTACAGTGTCGACGACCGGCGACTTATGTGGCGGTAATTGGGTTGCTTATGGCAACCCCGTCATTCAAGACGGCGCACTTTATCTCGACGGCTCAAGTTGCTTAAGTCTAGATGGCGGGCTAACTCTCGGCGGGCAAGATTTTACGATTGACTTTTGGTACAAGTTGGGGTCAACTATTATCGATTCCTCCCCTTGTTGCTTTGGCACCGATGGCTGGTCGAGCGTTTGGATACGTTTGGACCCTTCAGGTATGGTGGGTTTTTACGCATGGAACGCAAACGGAAAATGGAGTTCGGAGAAGTACTCGTTTGCCGATTGGCGGCACTTTGCCATAGTTTATCAACATGCAAAAACAATGACGACTTGTTATCTCGACGGAGTTCAAGTTGTGGTAGAAGGACGTACAATTCCGGCGACAACAGCACCTTTTATTATCGGTGCAACTTATGGTCCGCACCGCTATGCTAACGGGTCAATCAACAACTTCCGAATTTTTAACGGCGTTGCACTTTGGACTGAGGATTTCACTCCGCCGGCTATGTCGTCTTAAGGCGGTGAGCTAAATGACCGAAGAAGTTTCGCTTAGTTTTATCATTAATAACGGCGTTGCTATTGGCGTCGCCTGGTATGTACTAACGCGCCTAAACAAAACTCTACAACAATTAACCGATGTAATTAACAATTTCAATAAAGACACTAACAAGCGACTTGACGCCATTGAGAGCAATGAACGCCAAACACAAATGCAAATCCACGAGCTTAAAGTTCAAATTGATAGTATAAGGCACGGTGATAATTAATGCGCGGGATAGATGTATCTGTTTTTAATGGCTGTGTTGATTGGTCGGCGGTCAAAGCGGCGGGCTTCAACTTCGCGATTTGTCGGACTGGTTACGGCAAAAGCGGCTACGACGAAACTTTTGCCCGCAACGTCGGCGAGGCGCATGCCGTTGGCTTGCTTTGCGGAGCTTATCATTACTCCTACGCCTTGACGCCTGGCGACGCCATTATCGAGGCTGATTTCTGCAAACGGATTATCAATGAATCGGGCGTTCTACTCGAATTGCCCGTGTGGTTCGACATGGAAGACGCCGACCATTACAAAGCGCATAACGGCTTTGATTTCAGCCGCCACAACGTCACCAATATTTGTCGTGCGTTCCTAGATACCATTAAGCCGCTTGATTGTGGCGTTTATGCGTCGTATTCCTGGCTCGAAAAGTATATTGATTGGCGGGATTTAGGTTGCGCCGTATGGAATGCCCAATGGGGCGGTCGCGACTTTTTAAGGGGTTATATGTGGCAATACACTGACACAGAGCCGATTGGCGGCAAATTCTTCGACGCCAATATTTTATATTAGGAGCGATTCACATGAAAAAGTTTTTAGCGGGGCTGATAGCCTCGCTTTTATTTTTTGCCAGTGCCGAAGCCTACGCGCCGGAAGGTCAGCTGTATGTGACCATGCTAAACGTCGGGCAGGGCGATTCGATATTGATTGAGACCCCGACACAGAATGTTTTGATTGATACGGGCGACGTTAGCGAGCAGGAGAGACTTAAAGCCGAACTGCAAGCAGCGGGCGTCACGCGCTTTGAGCGAATTATTTTGACGCACCCGCACGCCGACCACATTGGCGGCATTGGTTTTATCCTCGACAATTACGAAGTCGACGAGATAAGCGACAATGGTCTTTTCAGCGCAAGCCCGCTGTATAAGCGGTACCACGATTCTGGCGTGAAAGTCACGCGGCTCCGCGAAGGCAATTCCGTAGATTTTGGCGGCGACGTTCGCTTTGATGTGCTTAGCCCGACTTTTTACGACCAGGACATGAATAACAACAGTATTGTCGGCAAGTTAGTTTTCAAAGATTTTAGCATGCTCTTCATGGGCGACGCTGAAAAGCAGATTGAAGAAGAATTGCTAGACACTCAAGACGTAACTGCCGATATTTTAAAGGCGGGTCATCACGGCTCGAAGACGTCTAACACGGAAGATTTTATCGGCGCAGTTAGACCGAAAGTTATATTGATTAGTGCGGGCGAAGGCAATCGCTTTGGACACCCGCATAAAGCCGCTTTGTCGAATATGCGCACGTTCTGCAGTGATATTTTCTGCACGCGCTTTAACGGCTCAATTAAGGTCGTCAGCGACGGCAACAGCTTTGATGTTTACTGTGAGAATCAAGCCGATTGGCTTGAAAGTTATACAGGTGAGCGCGTCACCATTACGCGAATTTAAACCATATATGGAAAGAAAATTGCCGCCTTCGGGCGGCTTTTTTTGTTGTCTGCACGTTGTCTGCAAGCTATATCGGTTCGTAAAAATTCAGTTGAGTACAGTTAAGCACGCAGGCGGCTTTATTTCAAGAATTTTTCTTATCGAAAAATACAGTTGAGGACGGTTGATGATTGTAGCTTGCTTGTCTTTCTTCCATAAACATTTTCGGTCACTTCCTTTGTTTTTCTTTTACTTAGCGTTACATGTTTTTTTATAGATTTTTGGCGAAAAGTTCCATCGCTTTTTTGACAAATTCCCCACGCATAAATGCGGGGAATTCTATTAAAGTTTCATTGCTATCAGTTTCTTCATTTTCCAATTTCTTTATAAGCTCTTCTGTTCCGTAGATTCTGGCGCAAAACGAAGTCTTCAAATAAATCTTCCTTACTCTCAACTTCATTCACGACAATGATTTCACATTTAGAGAATATTTTCAAAACACACGGCAATATATTTTTCAGCGTTGTAAATGGGAATAATCACGGAGATTTTCATTTTGTCTGAAACTCATTTCGAAAAAGATTATTTATTACGAGCAAATAGGAAATCAGCGCAGGTTGCGTACTTCCCTCCTTTGAAAATTCGCGCAAAAATATTTCGTAAACTTTTTGCGGCTCCAAAGTTTCAATAGCCGATTTCATGTGCTGAAAATGAATCGTCGCGAACAATTCTAAAACTTCTAGGCGAACAGCAGAATTTTGCTTGAAGAATTCTAAGCCGTTCATAAAATTTTCCAGATACTCCAGACCGTTTATCAGCGGATTAATCCAGAAAATTAAATCCTGTTCGGGCGAACGATTACTGCGCGTTATGGAATTTTCATTTGACCGCCAAATATAAAGCGGATTAGGCACGCGCAGAAATTTTTTTGCAAGGCAGATAATTTCCAAAGTCCACGAGCCGTCTTCCGAAGTTCTCATCGGCGGAAATTTTATGCCATTGTCAATTAAAAAATCGCGGCGTAAAAATTTCGTCCACGGCGACCAAACAAAACCATTTTTCAAAAATTTTTTAACGCGCTCATTCAAGTCGTTCGGTTCAAAAGTCGGCTCTTCAACGGAGAAAGCAGAATCCCATTCCCGCGCCACAATACTTTTCGGCAAAATTTCCGCGCCGCAAAGAAAGCCACAATCCATGTAAACTACTTCTGCTTTATATTCTTCCGCGCAGTTGAAAAGCGTATCTAACGCAATGTCAATTAACAAGTCGTCGTCGTCCACAAAATAGACGTATTTGCCGCTCGCGACTTCCAAGCCGACGTTGCGCGGGACGGCTCCGGAGCCGGTGTTCTCTTCCAAAGAAATAATTTTCAAACGCCCGCCGAAACGTTCAAGATAACTTTCAGCAATGACTAAAGAATTATCGGTTGAGCAGTCGTCCACCACAATAACTTCAAAGTCCGTGAACGTTTGAATCAGAAGACTTTCCAAGCACACGGCAAAATATTTCTCGACGTTATACACGGGGATAATCACGGAGACTTTCGGAAAATTTTCGTTCATGATAAGGACTCCCAAAAAAATATTTCGACGGGAAATTTCTACGCCATTTATAAATATCCTTTTATGTCGTTTGACGAAAAAAGCTCTGCGTGTTAAACTTGAATTGCTAAAACACAAGCCAACACGGCAGAGCTACACATAGCATTTTAATTTTAACACGCTCGCGCCGTGAAGTCAAATTGAAAGGCGGAATGTATTATGAAAGGCATTGTTTACCTGATTCTGAACATGAAGAACGGCAAAAAATATGTCGGGCAGACAAAGAAAACAGTTGAAACGCGTTTTAAGGAACACGCCAAAACAGATTCTGCAATCGGCAATGCGATTCGCAAATATGGCGCGGAAAATTTCCGTTACGGCGTCATTAAACGTTGCGAGACAAAAGAGGAACTCGACAAGTGGGAAAAATTTTTCATCGACGCGCTTAAAACGAAAGCTCCGACGGGTTACAACCGCACCGACGGCGGCGACGGCGTAGTCGGTTGGACGGACGATATGCGCGCAAGAGTTTCTGCGGCAAACAAAGGTAAAAAACGTTCGCCTGAAGCACATGCAAATATGTCTGCGGCTCAAACTGAACGCTTTAAAGACCCCGCTGAACGGGCAAAACTTTCTGCGTCGAAAACGGGCGAAAAACATCCTTTCTTTGGTAAACACCATACGCCTCAACATTGCGCTAATATTTCGGCGGCATTGACGGGAAAAGTTCGTTCGCCAGAACATTGCGCTAATATCTCGAAGTCTAAAAAAGGAAAACACCCAACGGACGAAACGCGAGATAATATGTCTGAATCGCGTAGCGGCGAAAAAAAACATAATTTTGGCAAGCCGCGTGAAACGGAAACTTGCACTAAAATTTCGGAGAAGAATCGCGCTGAAAGCCTGTATAAAAATTTGGTTGCCGAATTGGAATCGCGGCAAATGTCATACTCCGCGCTCGCAAAACTTATGGATTTAAATCCTACGACAATCTCTGAAAAAATGCGCGGCAGAAAAAATTTCACAGACAGTCAAATTGCTAAACTCGTTGAGATTTTCGGCAAGCCCGCTGAATATCTACTTCAACGCGACGAAGAATGTATCTTGAAACCCGTAACGGATACTCGCAAAAGCCCGTTCAAAAATTTAATCGCGGAAATGGATGCACGCCAACTTTCATATCCCGCGCTTGCGGAGCTTATCGGTTCTACAAAACAATCTGCGTCGAAAAAAATACGCGGCGAACGTAGCTTTAAGGAAAGCGAAAAAAATAAGCTCGCCGAGATTTTCGGCAAGCCTATTGAGTATCTGCTTAAACGTGACGAGTAATTATTTATTCGAGCTGATAATCAACTTTCGGATCATGTCAACGGGAATAATCGTAAATGCCATTGCCAATACAAATGCCCACTCGCTGGCAACTAATCCGTAGCAACGTAGAACCGCGCCGCCAAATTCCGTCATGATAATTTGTACAATGACTATTAGCAACATGACACGAAGGAAATCTGGATTACCGCCGATATTATCGAAAATATTCACTCTATCAGTTCTGGCGTTGAAAGCATTGAAAACTGCCATGAATATAAAAAATGTAAAGTAACCCGTTAGAACATAAACAGAATCGCCACCAAACGTTACTGTGACACCTTCAGGGTTTATATCACGGAAATGACTGCGCGAGAAATCTGTAAGCAGGAAAACCAAACTTGTAGCGAAGCACCACAGTGCGCCCATACCTATCGATGACTTCATATAGGGGCTGATAATATTTTCGTCCCTTTTCTTTGGTTTCTCTTGCATATATCTGTCAAGAGCTGCTTCTCCACCGAACGCGAGAGCCGCTAAAGTGTCCATGCACAAATTAATCCATAATACTTCCGTTATAGTTAGAGGATTTTCTAGACCTAAAAGAGGACATACAAACGAAATCAAAACCGCGCTGACGTTAATTGTAAGTTGGAAAATTAAAAACATCTGTATGTTACGATATATGGTGCGACCGTAAAGAATCGCCTTGCCAATCGATTTGAAGTTGTCGTCGAGGATAACAATTTCGCTGGCTTCTTTGGCGACTTCGGTGCCGCCGCCCATTGCAAAGCCGACATCGGCTTTTTTTAATGCGGGCGAATCGTTGACGCCGTCGCCGGTCATACCGACAACCAAATTTAATTCCTGCGCTAAGCGAACTAAGCGGCTTTTATCGGTCGGAAGGGCGCGGGCAATAACTCTAATTTTCGGGAGCTTCTGTTTAACTTCTTCGTCGCTCATTTCGTTAAGCTCGGCACTCGTTATAACAATCGCGTCGTCAATTTCAATCAAGCCCGCTTCTTTAGCAATCGCCTGCGCGGTTTCTTTTCTATCGCCGGTAATCATGACGACTTGCACGCCCGCCGAATGCACTTGCTCAATAGCCTTGATAGCGTCGGGGCGCACGTCGTCGCGAATGCCCGTCACGCCTACGAAAGTCAAGCCAGTGTCGGGAATATTGCCGTCCTTAACTTCGCCGTCGTAAGTGACAAGCGCAAGCGTTCTGATAGCGCGGTTAGCGAGTTCGTCAATCTTCGCGTTAATCTGCGCGGTTGAGTTAAGTTTTTGCCGTTGCCCGTTGCTGTCGTAGTAGTAGGAGCATTTATCAAGCAAACGTTCGGGCGCACCCTTTATCAGCCACAGATTGAAATCGCCGCTGACTTTCGCCATAGAATATTTTTTCGCGCTGTCGAAAGGAACGGTATCATCAATCTTTACGTTAGGCGGATTGTCCTTGCCGATTAAAAAGCCCAATAAAGCGCGGTCAGTCATATTGCCGCCAACGATTTTATCACCGGTAATAACTGCGCCGTTATTGAATCGGATAGACAGAGAAATCAACGTCTGCAACTTACTGCCTAGCTTGTCGAAAGTTTCAGTGAAATTCGCGGTGCCGTCAAGGAAAGTGACGACTTCAAGCAAGCCTTTAGTAATCGTGCCGGTTTTATCGCTGAACAAAAGGTTTAAACTGCCCGCCGTCTCAATGCCGGAAAGTTTGCGAACAAGGACGTTGTCTTTTAACATCTTGCCCATATTCTGCGAAGAAACAATCGCAATCATAAGCGGCAAACCTTCGGGAACTGCCATAACGATAATTATGACGGCAAGCATAACCGCTTCAACCAAACTGTTTAAAAGGTTCATCCAGTCGGAGCAGAACGCCGCCATTTGCGCCCAGTCGAAATTGTGTTGAATGGCAATTCTTTCAAACATGAACGCAACCGCAATCGACACGCCGCCGATATAACCGAATTTAGAAATTTGTCCGGCAAGGTCGGTAAGTTTAATTTTAAGCGGGGTATCGCGGTCTTCGTCAATTTGAAGTTCGCCGGCGATTTTGCCATAAACGGTGTTGTCGCCGAGTGTGACTGTTCGCATTGTTGCGGAGCCGCCCGCTACGACTGCTGCGCGGAAAACTTTATGCGGGTTAAGAAAGTCAGTACTCTGCGCGGATTCAGCGTCGGTCGCTTCGTCGGGCGCGGGAGTTTTAGCTTCTTCCTTAGCCTCGCCGTTCAAAATCGATTGGTCAACATTTATCGAGCCGTCGATAATCACGCCGTCAGCCGGAATTTTATCGCCGGTTTGCAAAAGGACGCAATCGCCCATTGTTATATCGTTAATCGGAATTTCAGTAACGACGCCATTGCGATAAACTTTGCATTTAATCAGCGACGCTTCGCCCTGCAATTTTTGGAACGCGCTTTCGTTCTTGTATTCGGAAAAAGTCGAAACGAACGTTGCCAGCAAAACCGCTATTGCTATGCCGACTGATTCATACCACTCCGCTTTTCCCATAAACGCAAAGAAAACGTTAAGACAGAGCGCGAATATTAAAATTTTAATTATCGGGTCATCAAAATTTCCCTTGAGCTTGTCCCAAAAGCCTTCGCGAGCCTGTTCGGTTATGCTGTTGTCGCCGAACTTCGCTTTAGCCTCTTGGACTTGAGCATCAGTTAAGCCTGTGATTTTCAATTTTCAGCCTCCAAACTATTTTTTCAACACGTCGCGGATATAATTTTCAACGACGAGCAAAACAAAATCTTGCGCGACCTTCGCCGTTTCGGGCACGTATTTATTATCGTTAGTGACGTTGTCGGAAAGGACGCGAATACCTATGAACGGCACGCCCGCATTTTGACAAATCTGCGCGGCGGGATTAGTCTCCATTTCTTCGCAGGACGAGCCGTATTTTTCGTGCAGGAAATTTATATAGTCCACGCATTCAAGCCAAGCATTTCCCGAACCAATGACGCCCGTCACGACATTGAAATTTTTATTCGCGGCGGCGACATCTTCAGCAATTTTTAAAAGCGTCGGGTCGGCGAAATATTCCGTGTAGGCTTGAAATTTCCCGCTCGCCTTGTCATAAGCGTAAGTGCCGATATTTTCTTGCTTAGTTAAATCAATGCCCACGCCCGCCGCCGAATACGCACTTCTAAAAGCGGTGTAATCGTAACTGCTTGCGCCAATGACAATGTCGTCAATTTTCAATGCGGAGTCGTGACCGCCTGCCGTGCCTTGATTGATGACGGCAACCGGATTAAATTTCTTAATCGCCAGAGCCGTCGCCGCCGCCGCATTTGCCATACCAATTTCAGTACGCACAATCACAACGGGATAATTTTTGTACGTGCCCGCCACGAAAAGATAATTTAAATCGCGATAGGCAACGGGCTTTTCAAGGGCGCGAATCAAAATTTCAGTCTCGGTATTCATTGCGCCTTCAATAACAATCGGGCGAACGCGGCTTTTATATTCGCCTTTAGCTTGAGGCAAGGTGGCGTAAAAATCTTCTATTATTATGTTAAACTTTTCCGCCGAAATGTCGGAAGTTTCAACGCCAGTATTTTCTGCCTGCGCGGGAGCTACCGTAAAGAACAAAACCGCCGCGCAGATTGTCGCTAAAATTTTCTTCATTTATTTAAACCGCTTAGCCAATTCGGTTAAGCTTGCGTCCTTCGTGCCAGAGCCAATAGCGTTAAATTTCCATTCGTCGCCGCGCTTGTAAACTTCGCCGACAATCATTGAAAGCATATCGGTATAATCTTCAGTAAGATTGAAGCGGCAAAGCTCCTCGCGGGTATCGGCGTCGATAATTCTGATAAAGGCGTTCTTAATCATGCCGAAATGTTGTTTGCGAGCGACTGCTTGATAAATGTTGACGACGAAAATTAACTTGTCGTAGTGCGCGGGCATTTTATCAAAGTCAATGAAAATTTGTTCGTCGTCGCCTTCGCCTTCGCCGGTCAAGTTGTCGCCCATATGCTTTATACAATCGCTTGCGTGATGAAGGTTGCCGAAATAAATTAAGTCTTCCTTGTCGACAAATTTGCCGCCCCTGCACATGAAAATAGAAGCGTCGCAGTCAATGCTATCCGCGTTGCCGAAAAGTCGACTGAAAAAGCCGCCGCTTTTTTTATCCGCCGCGTCCCAACCAAGACCAACCATAAGGTGCGTAAGTTTTCTGCCGTCGGATTTTTTAAGAGAAACTTTTTGCCCTTTTTGAAGATTGACAGACATTTCTAAATTCTCCTTTCAAGCGAAAAGGAGCAGGGCTTAGCAAAAATCTATTCCCTACTCCCTAATTTCTAATCATTAAAAATTACACATTGACACCGTAATTTTTGCCGAGCGAAGCCAAACCGCCGCTAAAGCCGGAGCCTATAGCGTTGAATTTCCATTCGCCCTTATTGCGATAAAGTTCGCCGATAACAACCGCCGTCTCAATCGAAAAATCTTCGCCTAAGTCATAGCGGATAAGTTCCTTGTTGTTCGTAGCGTCCATAACGCGAATAAAAGCATTTTCGACTTGCCCGAAATTTTGCTTGCGTTCTTCCGCCTCATAAATCGTGACGGTGAAATCAATTTTCTCAACGTCGGCAGGAACTAAGGAAAGGTCAATTTTAATTTGTTCGTCGTCGCCTTCGCCCGCGCCCGTCAAGTTGTCGCCGAGATGTTCAACCGCGCCGCTCTTGTGCTTAAGATTGCCATAGAAAACAAAATCATCATCGCTAGCAACTTTGCCGTTCGCGCCGAGCAGAAAGACCGAAGAATCAAGGTCGAAATCCTTGCCGCCGTCATATTTGTTTGTATCCCAGCCGAGTCCGATTAAAATATTTTTCAAGCCAGGATTTGTTTTCGTGAGGTCAACCTTCTGACCTTTCTTTAAACTGATTGCCATAAAAGAAAAACCTCCTAGAATTTTAATCGCCGATAATCTAACACAGTCTGAAAATAATTTCAAGGGTTTAACGATAGTTTAAGAATATTTTATATTTGCATTGCTACTCCTTCGCGCTCAAGAAAAGTAATTGGCACGCCCATAACGCCGAAATAATCCATTGGAATTTCCGCAGTCTTTGAAACTTCGATAGCGTCGTAGTTGTCGTAGCGCGGATATTTTTCTGGCGTATATCTCATGTACAGGAAAATATCTTCGTGCCGCTTGCGAACGTCCAAATTTGTAAACCAATGCAAATTTCTAAACTTAACAAGTCCCGTTTCTGAATCGTAAACGCCTTTTGCAAAATCTTTATATTCGCCGTTAGGAAGTCGCAAATAAGCGTTACCGCCGTTAAAACCGTAGCCGAGCCAGATTTTATTTTCCTTAATCAGCGGGAAAATTTCTTTGTAAGTTATAGCGTTCATGTTGCCGATAATCAGAAACTTTTTATCGTAGTCAATGAGTTGCTTGACGTGTTTAGGTTTTTATTCTTCGCCATAAAGTCGCCTCCTAAAAATTTTCCACGCCGATTATAGCACAAAAAAAAATCCCGCCGAGCATTTCCGACGGGATTTTAAAATATGACTTTGTGGAGCATTTGGCGAACCATAACTTCAATATGTTTGCGAAATCATATGGGTTAAATTCGATTGTTACTTTATCAAGTCCTAAGTTTAATCCGAGCGTCAGAAAAAGTCAACGTGGCAAAGTAATCGTTCAGCGTTTCTGCGCGGCGAATCATTTCAACTGCGCCGCTCTCCCGAATTAAAAGTTCCGCGCTACGAAGTTTGCCGTTGTAATTGAAGCCCATAGCGTGTCCGTGTGCGCCGGTGTCGTGGATAATCAAAATGTCGCCCACGTCAATTTTCGGCAAGCGGCGGTCAATCGCGAACTTGTCATTATTTTCGCAAAGCGAGCCGGTCACGTCGTAAATTTCATCGCACGGCACATTTTCCTTGCCCAAAATTGTTATGTGGTGATAAGCGTCGTAAAGCGCGGGGCGCATTAAATCGGACATGCAAGAATCAAGCCCGATATAATTTTTATAGGTGTTCTTTTTGTGCAGGACAGTAGAGACGAGCCAGCCCGCCGAACCGGTCATAGCGCGTCCGCTCTCCATTGCAAGGCGAACGTTGCCTAAACCGTTCGGAACTAAAATTTCGTGGAAAAGTTTTTTAATGCCGTCGCCGACCATTTTTAAATCAACGGGCAATTCGTCGGGGCGATAGGGAATGCCAAGCCCGCCGCCCAAATTTATGAACTCAAAAGTTATGCCGAGCTGATTTTTAATCTTTGCGGCGAGTTCAAACATAATCCGCGCCGTATAAATGAAAGTCGACGCCTTGCGCTCATTTGAAGCAATCATGGTGTGCAGTCCGAAACGCTTAATGCCCTTGTCGCGACAAATTTTGTACGCCGCAAAAATCTGTTCGCGGGTGAGACCGTATTTGGCTTCGGCGGGGCGACCGATAATGTCGTTGCCGTCGTTCATAATGTCGGCGGGGTTATAGCGGAAAGAAATAATTTCGGGCAACCGCGCAGATTTTTCAAGAAAGTCAATGTGCGTAATGTCGTCGAGATTAATAATCGCGCCCAGGTCGAGAGCCTTGCGGAATTCTTCAGCGGGCGTATCGTTGGAAGTCAGAATAATCTTTTCGCCCGTGACGCCAGCCGCCGCGCTGATGAAAAGTTCGGCAAGAGAGCTACAATCAGTGCCGGCTCCGTCCCGCGCTAAAATTTCGACGATATAGGGATTGGGCGTCGCCTTAATTGCAAAATGTTCGCGGAAGTCGGGAGCCCAAGCGAAAGCATCGCGCAATTTCCGGAAGTTGTCGCGGATAGTTTTTTCGTCGTAAATGTGAAAGGGCGTCGGAAATTTTTTTATAACTTCGCGCAGTTCGGTTTCAGTCAGCGGGAAATTTTTAGGCGTTTGAAAAATTTCTGCGTGGTTTTCGTTAGTCATTGGAATCCCTCCGATTTTTTTGTATACTTTATGCACAGATTATAACAAAAAATTTCCGAGGTGACTAACTTGATTTTAAAAATTTTAATCGAGAACACAAAGCCGGAAGGTTCGGAGTTGATTGCCGAGCACGGGCTAAGTATTTTTGTCGAGACTGCGCGAAGTAAATTTATATTTGATTGCGGGCAGAGTGGCGCGGCTTTCGATAACGCAAAAGTTTTGGGCGTTGACCTGCGCGGGATAAAATTTGCAGTGCTTAGCCATTCGCACTATGACCACGCGGGCGGCTTCCCTAAACTTTTGGACGTTGCGCCGATTGAGAAAATTTACACGGGCGAAGACTTTTGGCAAGAAAAATTTTCTCGAACTGATGACGGCTTTAAGTATCGCGGTTGCGGCTTTGATGAAAAGTTTTTGGCGGGAAGAAATATTGCGCAGGAAATTTGCCGTGACGTTTTGGAGTTGGAAGAAAATATTTGGCTGGTCGGGAATTTCAAGCGGCGTTACGACTTCGAGACGATACCGAAAAAATTTGTGCGCGGCGAAAAAAAAAATCCCGACGACTTTAGCGACGAGATAATTTTAGTTTTGCGCGAGGGCGACGGGCTAGCGATAGTGACGGCTTGCGCCCATTCCGGCATTTTGAATATTGTTACCGACGTTCGCGAAAGATTTTCCTTGCCGATTAATTCAGTGATAGGCGGCTTGCACTTGACTGGCGCGACGCAGGAAAGAATTTCGCAGACGCTTGCCGAGCTGAAAAATTTGGGCGTAAAAAAAATTCTGCCGTGTCATTGTTCAGGCGAAGAATTCATGAACAATTTCAGCGACAGAATCACGACCGGTTCAGTGATAAAAATTTAAACTGCCTCTTCTACAACCTTAGCGCGGCGACCTCTTCTTTTGGGCGCGTCAGAATTTTTTTCGCCTTTAGATATGGTCTTCATGAGATTAGCCATTTCCATAGCCGAAACCGCCGCATCGAAGCCTTTGTTGCCCGATTTAGTTCCGGCGCGTTCAATCGCCTGCTGAATATTTTCCGTGGTGACGATGCCAAAAATTGTCGGGACGCCGCTTTGAAGTCCGACTTGCGCAATGCCTTTGGAAACTTCGTTGCAGACGTAATCGTAATGAGTGGTTGCGCCGCGAATCACCGCGCCGAGACAAATTATCGCGTCGTATTTTTTAAGCGACGCCAATTTTTTTGCCACAACCGGAATTTCAAACGCGCCAGGCACCCAAACAACCGAAATATTTTCTTCGGGTGTCTCGTGACGTTTAAGCGCGTCAAGTGCGCCGTCTAAAAGTTTGTTGGTGATAAAGCTGTTAAAACGCGCCACCACAACCGCAAAATTAAAATGCTTGCCGCTAATGTTGCCTTCGTAAATGTTCATTTCGTTTCCTCCTTGTCGAATACATGCCCCATTTTGACTTTCTTGACCGTCAGATATTTTTTATCAAATTTCGTCGGCGCAATGACAATCGGGACGCGCTCAGTTATCGTTAAGCCGTGTCCCTCAAGCCCTGCGCGTTTCGACGGATTATTTGTCAGCAGTCTTATTGTTGTAAGTCCTAAGTCAGATAAAATTTGTGCGCCAATGCCATAATCGCGAAGGTCGGGTTTGAAGCCCAGCAAAATATTTGCCTCGACGGTATCTTTTCCTTCGTCCTGCAGTGCATACGCCCGAATTTTATTTGCAAGCCCAATGCCGCGCCCTTCCTGCCGCATGTAAAGCAAAACGCCTTCGCCCGCCGCGTCAAT
>Ga0247609_10004203_pt1 | contig 14401 bp, 12 predicted proteins | sample 172DNAGHGlowgp2_FD_193487 | JGI IMG/M metagenome (GOLD analysis project Ga0247609, IMG submission 193487) | Sheep rumen microbial communities from Palmerston North, Manawatu-Wanganui, New Zealand - 1728 DNA GHGlow gp2 | ecosystem: Host-associated > Mammals > Digestive system > Stomach > Rumen ...
ATTAACCTGCTCCCTCTCAACTTTCGAGTTGCGACAAGAGAATTTCAGGTTTTCTCCTTTTACCGAGACTTTCACCTCAACGAATGAATTATGCTGATAGCTGACACCATGCTTGAAAGCATTCTCGATAAAAGTGATGAGAATCAGAGGCGGTATCTGGAAATCGGGTGCTTTTTGAGGTAAATCGAGAGTAATCTTAACCTTCTCTGTATAACGTAGTTGCATCAGCGTAACATAGTGCTGAATGAAGTCTAACTCGCGAGAGAGGGGAACACCTTGCTTGTTGCCCTCATAGAGAACGAAGCGCATCATCCGCGATAGTTCCAAGATTGTGTCTTTCGCCTTCTCAGAGTCAATATCCACAAGGGCATGTATATTGTTCAGTGTATTCATGAAGAAATGTGGACTGATTTGGTAACGCAAATACTCCAACTGTTGCTCCAGATTCTTACGCTCCAGTTCAATCAGCCGTTCACGGTCATCTCGACTACGGAAATAGCCCTTGATACCAAGGTTTGCACCAAACATGAGAATGAGCACCACAACAGCCAATATTTCTCGCTCTCCAACGATGGGAGGTGGGACTTCATGGCGCATACTATGTGGAGGACGTTTGTCAAAGTGAGATGGCTGATGACGTTCAGTCCACTCCATCGGAGGTCTATGCTCTCCTCTTTGGGGTCGGTGGCTACACTGATAAACAGCAAAAGCAGCCAATATAGCGGTCACAATGGAGAAATACAATACACGTTTGCGTCTATGAATCAACAGCGGTGCTAATAAGAAGTTATGGACAAGAAACAGGAACAGGAAAAAAGCAAACCTATGCCACACGAAAAACACCTCTTTCCAGTCAAAAGGGACGAACGCAGTGTTAAATGTACGCACATAAAGGCTCAGTACAGGGGCGACAAAAAGCAGTCCCCACACCACCAGATAAATCAAATTTTCTGTTCGCGATTGCTTCATCCAATAAGTTGTTCTCATATTCAATAACGCAAGAAGCAGAATAATATTGTCTTACCAACGGCCGCCACCACCAGTATAGGAAGAAAGGCTTACAGACGAACCACCACTGATAGTTGGATTTATGCTGCCCATACCGCTGAAGATAGTAGTGCCATCCGAGACAGTCACATTGGACATTAGTACAGGTTTCGAACTACCACTGAACACGATGCTGCTGCCACCACTCGATGGCGTTTTAAAGGCAAAGGTCTCGCCACCCACAGTAATGGCATACCATTTGTTTTTACTCCAAGACGAGGTAGAGTAGCACGACTGGGTAAGACTAGCACCCGACTCCAATCCACCAATAGCCACGATAGTACCGCCGCTGACGTAGAGCTTCTTGCCGCCTTCAGTATTGGCATCAATGCCTAATTCTGGCGAAGTTTTACCAATAGCATACACCAATCCACCTTTAATATAGAAATTACCATTAGCATCAAGGCCGTCATTGCCCGTTGAATAGCCCATAACCTGACCGCCACTGATGGTAAAGTCACTAGCTGAATTGATGGCATCATCGCTTCCTTGTGACGCTACTTGTCCACCGCTGATAGTAATCGTTCCCTTTGATTCCATACCCTCGTGATTGGCAGAGTAGGCATTAAGTACACCACCGGTGATGGTGATATTGCCATCAGCCTTCACACCTTTTGCATATTTATGGTTGGATGACGAATTCCCCCATCCGCCCCCAGGTCTTCCTCCACCACCAGATGAACCATAGTTCGCCCCCTGCGCCTTTGCGTCGATGAGACCTCCGCTGATGGAAAGTGTACCATCTGAGTTTATCGCACGTCCTCCTTGCCCAGTATTGGTCAACGTCAGCGTTCCGCCATTGATATTAATGGCCACGTCACTTTTCAGGCAAGCGCTGGCAGAGAGGTCTGTAGCATCCGATGCATCCACACCGCCACTATTGGATATAGTGATGATGGTGGTGCCGCTACTTTCATTGACAACGAGCGTTCCTGTTGCTTTGATGCCCTTTGAAGCCGTCGCCGTAGTACTGATATTGAGTGTGCCACCTTGAATATAGATATTACCACTATCCTCATCCTCGTGGTCAGCAGTTTCACCTGTTGAAGCTGTTCCGTCAAGGTCACATTGAATGCCATCATCACCTATGCGACCAATACTCACATTGCCACTCTCCATTAAGAAATACTCGTTACATGAAATACCATCGCCTACAGCCTTAGTGATGTTCAGCGTCAGATTCTTGACGGTAATATAGTCACCACTCTTAATGGCATGAGCCGTATTACCCTCCACGTTCAACGTTCCATTTCCTTGCATCTGTATCTGTCCCTTGCTGTAGATACATGCTTTCTGTTCGCCACTTGTGCCATCTGCAAGCGTGTTCACTGTATTCTTCTTTGCACTTATCTGGATACGCTTGCCATTGTTGATACAGATTGCGGCACCACTTGGATTAGTCAGTATCACGCCTGCTAGCGATATGGTACATTTATATGAGCCTGTGAGAGCGAATTCTCCATCAGTAGTTGTACCGCTGAGCTGATACGTTATCTCTTCGCCATCTATAGCAGATGTGTTCGTTTGGTCAATGCTTACATGCGCCCCACTGACAGTTGGAGACACATACTGAGCCACATTGCCAGCCACAAGAACGGTAGCGGTAGACATTCCATATTCCACACTCACCTGGTTGTCTTTCACTTCGCTGTTGTCCACTGTCATACCGTCGATGTCGGCCAGTATGAATGTCTTACCCATGATAGTCAGCGTTTCACCGTTGGCATAAGTCATCTCACCCGTCTGCTCTGCAGAGAACTGATAGGTCACACTACCCACTCGCACGTTCAATGTCTGCCCTATTGCTGTTACCGTCAGCATAAAGGCTATCACATATAATAAGGTACGTTTCATCTGACAATCAATTTATAAGTTTTATCTTTTGCCTTCACGATGAATACCCCTTTCCGCATCTGCTCTTTTGATACTTTCTTGCCATTAAGATCGTATATTTCGGTGAGTTCTTCATTTTTCAATTCGTCAACGATTCCCGATGTGGTTTCGTCTGTATTTGAAAAATACATTTTAGAAAGGTTTGATAAGGTGAAAGTCTGCTTACCCACCGTTAGGGTAGTACCATTGATAGTCAAACTCAAAGACTCAGTAGGAACAGAAAACTTTGCACCATCAGTCGTCTCAAAGGTCAGATAGGGAAAATCACTCATCAATCCAGAGAATGAGTGGATAGGGGTAACGCTGGCATGCATGACCAACCCCACAATCAACGTCACCAGAGATAATAAAATCTTATTCATAACGTATTGTTTTTATATGTTTGCTATTTCGACTGCAAAGATAAGGCTTAATCTGCTGCACCACCAAATTTTTTCAATGAATCCCCCATTCTATTCAGCAAACAAACCACTCAAAGGGTCAGTTGTTTATTACTTTTTTTAATTGTTCAGTAACGATGCGGCGCAGGGTATCCCTATCGTCAATGAGGTTCCATAGACGGTGTAACTCGCTCTCGTTTTTTGAACCAGGAATCCACAGTTTGAGATAGCCCGTGCGGCTATATTTTTCGTTCAAATGTTGGAGTACCCTCTGGATATGCCTTTCTTCGTCCAATTCGGGATAGTGGGCAAAACTATACTGCAGGGTACGAGTGATGATGTCATTTATGTCAATATTCCGATCGGCCTCTGCCACGATGCACCCATAGATGCTACGTGGTGCATGGGTAGCCGATGCCCGATGATCTTCCACAGCCTGTGCCATTACCTCAATCTCTTCGGGGGTAAACCACTGTCTCAGGCGCTCGTCTCCCCTGACGATAGAACCTGATACAAGGTGATGAGACTCACGTCCTTCTATGAGACCTAAATCATGATAGGCAGCAATTGCATAAACCATATTAGAATCCACTTCATAGCTATGAGCGAGCACCATACTCTCCTCTATGACCTTAATGACATGATTACGCTGATGGGCAGCATCGAAACGGTCGTAGCACGGCAAAATAGCCGCTTCGATAAACTGTTGCAATTCCTTTACTACTTCAACCATAATCTTTGTTTTGGGTACAAAGATATGGAAAAAACAAGAATTAAAAAATGAAAAAAAAGAAAAATACAAAAAATCTGCATCATGAATTATGAATTATGAATTAAAAATGCTAACTTTGCAGGCAAATACTACGATTGATGAAACGAACGACATTTTTGATGGTCTTATTTGTGATGCTCCTGATGGGTGTCACGTCTGTGGTAATGGGACAGAACAAACCATTCCTGGTTGTTCTTGATGCTGGACATGGCGGACATGACGCAGGAGCTGTGGGACGTCCTACAACGAACCGCGAGAAAGACATCAATCTGGCGATTGCGTTAAAAGTAGGCAAGTTACTACAACAGAACTGTCCCGACGTGCAAGTGTTGTACACTCGTTCCACGGATGTATTTGTCACACTGAGCGGTCGAGCCGACATTGCGAACAAAGCGAAAGCAGATCTGTTTGTGAGCATTCACACGAATGCCATCGAACGCAGTGCCTCTCGTCGCCCAATGGGTGTACAGTCCTACACACTAACACTACGCACGGCCCAAACGAATCTGGAAGTGGAAAAACGTGAGAACTCTGTGATTCAGTTTGAGGCAGATGGAGCACAAAAGTATAGTTTCATGAATCCGAATTCCCCTGAAAGCGAAATCATGTTCGAACTGATGCAAGACCGTGATATGCAGGAGAGCGTGAACTTTGCGAAACTGGCACAAGAAGAGATGGTAAAGACAGGCGGACGCAAGGATATGGGAGTCTTGCAAGCCAATCTTGCAGTGCTGCGACTGACATACATGCCGTCTGTACTAATAGAGGTAGGATTCATCTCTACCCCAGAAGAAGAGTTGTTCTTGATGAGTGACGAAGGGCGCTCAGTGATGGCCAAGTGTATTTATAACGCCATTTCACGCTATAAGACCCAGCATACAGGACGCATGTCTAACTTAGAAAAGATAGATACGAAGGCTGTGCAGCAACAGATTGAGGAAAATAATGCCCAACTGAAAGAGGCTATTGAGCAGGCAGAAAGTGCCAACGAAACGGAAGAGCCACAACCCGAAGTGGTACAGACTCCTCAAACCAATCCTGTGGTAGTACTACCTGTCAGTACTCCAACTGAAACTACACAAACAACATCGACATCAAATGCCAAACCGGTGTTCAAGGTGCAGTTTCTCTCCTCACCCAAACATTTGGTACCAGGAAGCACCCAGTTCAAGGGTGTGCAGGGCGAGGCCTACAAAGAAGGTAATGTATATAAATATATGTATGGCTCAACTACAGATTACAATGAAGCCACTAAGCTGAAGAACACCATTGCCGACCGATTCCCTGATGCATTTGTTGTAGCATTCAAGGACGGGCAGAAGGTGAATGTAGCCGATGCCGTCAATGAATGGAAGAATAATAAATAAGAATTATGAAATCGAAAGAGATAAAGATTGCCATTGCTGCCATCATCGCAGTTGTTATTGTGTATTTGGGTATCATCTTCATGAAAGGCCTAAAACTATTTGGCTCCGACAACATCTATTATGTAGAGATGAAGAACGTAGCTGGTCTGTCGAAAGCAGGCGAGGTAATAGCCAATGGTATGAATATCGGCTCAGTGAAAGACATCAGCTACGATGCCAAGCGTCAGATGCTAACCGTAGCGGTAGAACTGAATGAAGGATTTAGACTGCCTCGTCACAGTCGAGCCACCACTACAAAAGACATGTTAGGTGCACCTAAGATGAACATTATCTTAGGAGAGAATCCCAGTGACCTTTTGGCGGTGGGCGATACCATCTTTGGTGAGGGCGGTGGCGACCTCATGTCGTCCATTGGTGATATGGTGCCACAACTCAAAGCCCTAATGCCCAAACTCGACTCTATCCTTTCAGCTGTCAACACCTTAACAAACGATCCGGCTCTAGCAACATCGCTGCAAAACATGGAGTATATTACCAACAACCTGAAGACAACAACTGACGATGTAAACCAACTGATGCGACGCGATATTCCACAGCTTATGGTGCATGCTAATACGATCTGCGGTAATTTGGAAACAACCACGAGCCAACTCAACCAAATCGACTTGGCAGGAATAGCGAACAATGCCAATACTACCCTTCAAAACGCCAACCAGGCAGTCTCTGAGCTACAATCGTTCACCAACCAGTTAAACAACGAGAATTCATCGTTGGGTAAACTGATGAACGACCCCAGCATATACAATCACCTCGATTCAACGATGAACAATGCTTCACTTTTGCTCGAAGATTTACGCCTTCATCCAAAGCGTTATGTACATTTCTCGCTATTTGGAAGAAAAGAGAAATAATAGCGTTATTTAAATCATGTCTAAATAGCATTTTGGGACTTCATGACATAATTGAAAAATGTCAAAACACTAAAGATTGGGGTCAGCTTAACTTTTTTACATTGTTCAAACTTCTTTTTCAAAAAATAAATAAAAAACAAAGCCAAACTACACATTCTACTATCTATTTTCAATTGATTTCGGGGCTTGCAACATTTACAATTATGTAAGTCAATGAAATAAAACGCATTACGTCAAAGCACACTAAACACCCCTTGAAAAAACAGTTTTTGCCAGTACAAAAAAAGGTTGTACCTTTGCATCACGGAAATGAGATCCGACCGAAAAAAAGAAATTATTGTGCTAATAAAGTAAAACAATAGCTTAATACATTACAAAGATGACTAAAGCGTTGAAAGAATTGTGGGATGAGTGTGTTGAAATAATCCGAGACAATATATCTCCAAAGCAGTTTGACACCTGGTTTGCTTGCATCGAACCTCAGTCGTTCGACGGACAGCAGCTAGTCATAGCGGTTCCAAGCCGTTTTGTGTTTGAACATCTAGAGACAACTTATATAGATCTAATATATAAGGTAATCACAAGGGTTTTCGGAAAGGAAGTCCAGCTAAGCTATACCATTTGTCAGATAGCGGGCACTAAAGCAATCAGCAGACCATCTAACGGCAATAACATCATACAGCAACCCGTCAAGGGAACAAGGAATGATACTGAGTTTGACGAACTGACTCAGTTAACCCCCACCAACGACCTTGATTCACGGCTGAATGCCAACTACACCTTTGCTAATTTCATTGAGGGCGAAAGCAACTGCTTAGCTCGCAGTGTAGGCGAAGCCATTGCCAAGAATCCCGCACAGACATTCAATCCTTTATTTCTCTATGGCCCATCAGGATGTGGCAAAACTCATTTGATCAATGCCATAGGATGGGGTATCAAGCAATATCATCCTCAGCTAAGAGTCCTCTACTTGTCTGCACATCTGTTCGAGGTGCAATATATCACCGCAGTGCGTCAGAATAAGGTGAACGATTTTATCGCCTTCTATCAGACCATCGATGTGTTGTTGATTGACGACGTACAGGAGTTGTCTGGGCACATCAAGACCCAGAACACCTTCTTCCATATCTTCAACCATCTCCATCTTAATCATAAGCAGATAATTCTTACCGCCGATCGTCCGCCAATCGACATCGTGGGACTGGAAGAGCGTCTCCTAACCCGATTCAAGTGGGGACTCCAAGCTGAGATTTTCAAACCTACCAAGGCACTCTGTCGCGCAATTCTTAACTTTAAGGTGAAGCAAGATGCACTACCGATCCCTGCCAATGTCATCAACTACATCGCAGAGAAAGTAAATGGCAGTGTGAGAGACTTGGAAGGAATCCTCAATTCGCTGATGGCACACTCAGTGGTTTACAAGTGCGAAATCAATATGCGACTCGCGGATTTGGTACTGCCACGTTTCGTCAAGGTCGATATCCGCCCTATCTCCATCGACGATGTCAAAAAAGAGGTGTGCAGACACTACAACGTCCGCGAGGCAGAGCTATGCTCACAAAGTCGACGTCAGCCCATCAATCATATTCGTCAGACCACAGCCTATCTTGCCAGCATCCTCACAGAACTTTCTAACATGCAGATAGGCAGTAACCTTGGCGGCCGCTCCCATGCAACCATCTTACATGCCATCCGTCACATCAAGGAAATGACGGAGGTCGATGCCGCTTTCAAAAAGGAACTTGACGATCTGGTGGAGGAAATCAAACGTAACAGATAGAAACATCACAAGAAGCTCACAATTACCAAAACATAATGGAAACAAAAACTACTTATGCCTATGATGATGCATTAGCTGCCTCGTTGGAATACTTCGACGGTGACGAACTGGCAGCTCGTGTATGGGTCAACAAGTATGCAATGAAGGATTCGTTCGGCAATATCTACGAACGAACTCCTGCCGATATGCATTGGCGAATAGCCAACGAGATTGCACGTATCGAGAAACTGTATGAAAACCCGATGAGTGCTCAAGAAGTGTTCGACCTGCTCGACCATTTCCGCTACATCGTACCTGCTGGAAGCCCCATGACTGGAATCGGCAACGACTTCCAGGTGGCATCACTCAGCAACTGCTTTGTCATTGGTCTCGAAGGACCTGCCGACAGTTATGGAGCCGTTATCAAAATTGATGAGGAACAGGTACAACTCATGAAACGACGTGGCGGTGTGGGACACGACCTCTCACACATTCGTCCGAAAGGCAGCCCCGTAAAGAATTCTGCACTTACCTCTACAGGTCTTGTGCCATTTATGGAACGCTACAGCAACTCTACACGCGAAGTAGCACAAGAAGGACGTCGTGGTGCACTCATGCTGTCTGTATCAATCAAGCATCCTGATGCAGAATCTTTCATCGATGCAAAGATGACAGAGGGCAAAGTAACGGGTGCCAACGTCAGCGTACGTATCACCGACGACTTCATGAAGGCTGCAATCAATAATCAGCCATTTAAGCAGCAGTACCCCATCGATGCCGAGAATCCACTGGTAGAGCAAGACATCAATGCAAGCCAGTTGTGGAAAAAGATAGTCCACAATGCATGGAAGAGTGCAGAACCAGGTGTACTGTTCTGGGACACCATCATTCGCGAGAGTGTGCCCGACTGCTATGCTGATTTAGGCTATAAAACCATCTCAACCAACCCTTGTGGCGAGATACCCCTCTGCCCATACGACAGTTGCCGTCTGCTTGCCATCAACCTCTATTCATACGTTGAGGAACCGTTTACCAAGAATGCACATTTCAACTTTGACAAATTCCGTCAGCATGTGGCATGTGCACAACGCATTATGGACGACATCATCGACCTCGAAATCGAAAAGATACGACTCATTCAGGACAAAATCGATAAAGACCCTGAAAGTGAGGAAATCAAAGGCAGCGAGCGCAAGTTGTGGGAAAAGATCTATAACAAGAGCAAACAGGGACGTCGTACCGGAGTTGGCATCACCGCTGAGGGCGATATGTTGGCAGCATTAGGTTTGACTTATGGCACACCAGAGGCAACTTACTTCTCAACCGAAGTCCATAAGACGATTGCCGTAGAAGCTTATCGCAGTTCGGTAGCGATGGCAAAGGAACGTGGCGCCTTCGAGGTGTATGATGCACAGCGAGAAAAGGACAATCCATTTGTTAACCGCATCAAGCAGGTAGACCCACAACTTTATGAGGATATGGTGAAGTATGGACGTCGCAACATTGCATGTCTCACGATTGCACCTACAGGAACCACCAGTCTCATGACCCAGACTACATCGGGTATCGAGCCTGTCTTCATGCCTGTCTATAAGCGTCGTCGCAAAGTTAACCCCAACGACCCCAATGTCCATGTGGACTTCACTGACGAGACTGGCGATTCATTTGAAGAGTACATCGTCTATCATCCAAAATTCCTCACTTGGATGCGCCTCAATGGCATCGATACAGAGAAGCGCTACACACAGGAAGAGATTGATGCCATCGTGCAGCGCTCACCATATTTCAAGGCAACTGCCAATGATGTCGACTGGATGGAAAAAGTGAAGATGCAGGGAGCCATTCAGAAGTGGGTCGACCACTCTATCTCCGTCACCATCAACCTACCCAACGATGTCAGCGAAGAACTTGTCGGACAACTCTATGTCGAGGCATGGAAGTGCGGATGTAAGGGTTGTACCGTTTATCGTGACGGAAGCCGTAGCGGTGTGCTTATCTCCACCAAGAGTGAATCCAAGAAGAAAAACGAGGACAACGAATGTAATTGTCCGCCACCAGTGGTGACAGAAGTACGTCCCAAGAGTCTGGAATGTGATGTCATGCGCTTCCAGAACAATAAGGAAAAGTGGGTAGCCTTCGTCGGACTACTCGACGGATATCCCTATGAAATATTCACAGGTGTGCTCGATGACGAAGATGGTATTGCACTGCCCAAGACCGTATCGAAAGGACATATCATCAAGAATTTCGACGAGAACGGCAACAAACGATACGATTTCCAGTTCGAGAACCGCCGAGGCTATAAGACCACGATTGAGGGACTGTCCGAGCGATTCAACAAAGAGTATTGGAACTATGCCAAACTTATCAGTGGAGTACTTCGCTATCGCATGCCACTTACCAATGTCATCAAACTGGTTTCTTCACTTCAGCTCGAGAGCGAAAGCATCAACACATGGAAGAATGGTGTGGAGCGAGCACTCAAGAAATATGTGCAGGACGGGACCAAAGCAGCAGGACAGAAATGTCCTAACTGCGGACAAGAGACTTTGGTTTATCAAGAAGGATGTCTCATTTGTACCAACTGCGGTCACTCACGTTGTGGCTAATGCCTGGCGCAAAACATAGTCCAAGCGATGACTTCACTACCCACTTTAACCTATCGTTATGGTAATATCACTTAATGACATCCGCATCTTCGCCTATCATGGCGTAATGCCTCAGGAACACATCGTTGGCGATTGGTATACCATTAACCTCCAACTGACGGTAAGCAATGAGATTGCCACTCAGAGCGATCTGATATCCGACACCGTCGACTACTCCAAGGTATTCGAAGTGGTAAAACGGGAGATGCAGATTCCCTCCAAGCTGATAGAACATGTCTGTGGACGCATCACTCAGGCCATCCTTGATCAGTTTTCACTCGTCGATGCCATCCGGATTACGATTATCAAGCAGAATCCCCCCATCGGGGCTGAGTGTGGAGGGTGTGGTGTTGAGTTAACACAACAGCGGCAGCAATAGTTGCCGCTGTTGCTTTTATAGTCAAGAATCACCGTTGGCGGTTTTACCCTCTTGGTCCACAAGTCTTGTTAGTCTCATGTAGCGTGGACAAAGGGGATTTTCCTTGTGTTTTTTCATCTTTCTTTAACCCATAACCGTTAATCTTTCATTTTTACATTCTTTCATTTTTTAATTCTTACATTGCCCTTGGCTTACTAAGCTATTAAGCTACTAAGCCATTTTTCCATTGTCCTTGGCCTACTAAGCTATTAACCATTTGCTTCATGTTTTAGAGCAACCTTTCAGAGGAAAGGTAAATACATTTTATTTGATTCGTTATGATTATTTCTGCACTTCATCGGTCAGTCCCTGCATGGGTGGAAGGCGTTTCGTTGCTTCTTCTTTCATCCATTCCGGAAGGTACACTTTCTCAAATTGCACTTTGTCTTCCGATTCTATTCCTGCTCTTACCCAGGTTCTGTAAGGATAATCGTCAAAGGTTTTTCCATAATGATTACCAAATATCACATCCATCGGTTCACCGCTATCTTCCCAAATTCTAACGTACGAAGCAAACCACCTTCCTACTTCCTTTTTTGTGGTTTCATCATATATGAATGTCACTTTATAGTATTTCCGGCCAATGTGCGGTTTCGTGCGTTCACGCGTATCACCATCACCATCATATTCCTGAATTGGAGAGACCGATGTTATGATATCGCCTTGAATCCATCCTGGCCCGAAATTGTCCGACACTTCTCTGGCCAGTTTTACCAAGTAGTTAGTCCGTTCTTTCTCATTCATTTTGCTCAGGTTTGTTTTTTGTGCCAAAGCAGAGCTAAAACTTGCCAATACGATTGCTATAGTTATAATTGATTTCATATGATTATTGTTTTTATGTCTTTTTAATACTATCTGTTTTATATCGTTTAATTTGTCCGCCTATCAGGTCCGTATTTCATTGCTTTCCATGCCATATCCTTAGACATCCCTCCCTTCAGTACATCTATGTTATAATCATATACAATCCCTGGGATACCAAGTGTATTGACTAAAGAGGTATCCTCTTCGGTTGGGATGGTTGTACGCTCTACTCCACTACAATACTGCAAGGTAGTGTGAGTATGGAAAAAAGCACATCTGTCCTCCCAATAATCAGGTGTAACAACGATACGTGCTCTTCTACTACAGCCCACTGTGTCACCATAATTTATTCTACCGAAAAAGTAATGACCAGAAGTCCTATCATACCTAATAAATACTCCCAGTTCTCGCCTTTGAGTAGGACCTGCCAAACTCTTTGTTTCCTCCCATATCATCAACAGAGTATCGCGAACAGCCTGATTAGCCAAAATCTCATCTACTGTTGGAAATGGCAAAATCGGTCCTATTTCTCGGCCTCCTTTCATCATCCCATCAGCACGAGTAGACAGTTCCTGCTCTGCATAGGAAACATAACCATAGTCCTCATCTGCCGAACATGATATGCTTGCTATTGATATGATACTAACAACTATCATAGCAAAAATCACATACGAGATATGCCAACATTGATTTGTGGTTGTATGTTTCAGAGAGAAATAATTACCATTCAGACTTATCATAATACTTTTTTATTTCTTCGTCATAGTACTTGTCATAGGGCATTTGGTCTTCTTTTTTTACACCTTTCCGGAGTAATTCCCGATAAGAACAGAAGATAAATGTAATACCCTCATCATTGCCAAACATAATGTCCTTTGGTTCTCCATCATCTTCCCAAACCGACACCTTAAATGCGAAATGCCATTTGGGCAAATTCTGATATTTTTTATACCTAAAAACAATGGTATAATAATGTCGTCCGTTACATTTTTTTACCTCAGGTAAGTCATACACTTTATTCTCATATACTTGGATTCCAGAGAATTCTGTCACAAACGGCTCTTTGTACCACTCTGGTCCAAAATTATGAACTACCTCTTTTGATAGTTTTAACAAATAATCATTTCTTGCTTTCTCTGTCATTTTGCTCAACGAACTTTCTTGAGCATAACATGTACTATTGCATATTATTGCAATCATAAAAAATAGAATAGATTTCATATTGTTCTGTTTTATGAAGATTATTTAATTCTTCTATCTGGTCCATACAGATAGATTTGATATGTAGTGTCTTTTGGAGTAAAGACATATATTTCAGGACATGCATAATCACATACAAATCCAGGCATTTTTGATTTATAGGCAGCATCAATATCTTCTGTAGAAGGCCCTGTGGCACGGTGCCTATGAGAATCGGTAGGATAAGTGCTTAAAGGTGGATGAGTATGGAATCTGCCACAAACCTCATTTTCATTCTCATACTTACCTAGTGTAATTGTACAACGTTGAGTTCCTGTTTTTGGATCTCCATATACCACTTCACCTGGATAAAATTCCTTATTGGCATATTTCCAATATATATAAAATCCACATTCACGTCGTGAAGTTGGTGTTGCCAAGTTCAAAGTCTCTTGCCACACCTCTCTCATCTTGGTTAATATGACGTTGTCGTCTATGATGTTTTCCGCACAGGGATATATAATTGTCCCATTACCTTCATTTCCTCTTCCCATCTCTCTTTCTGCACGAGTACTTAATTCATTGTCAGAATAATAATCATCGTCCTCTTCCGCAGAGCAAGAACCATAAATGGTGATAGCAATCATAGCAGCGACCGCTATCAGCAGTGCATACATTCCTTTGTGTTCGTTTAATCTTTTAATCATTCTTTTGATTGTGTTTATTACATTATTAATTATACATTATTACCACCACTTCGGCATCAGCACCTCGTCGGTCAGTCCCAGCATAGGTGGAAGGCAGGTGAAGAGGAGAAGGAGAAGGGCAATCCTGATCATGACTTATTCTTCTTTCAGCTCACCTATACGATAGAGGTATTCTATGTAATAAGGTAAAAGCGGATTTGAAGTACTCGTCGGCTTCGCTCTTTTGGCAGCAAGTTTCATGTTTTTATTGAACTTACTGATAAACTTCTGATTTCCCTCACGAAAATCTTTTTTCCGAACGTTGTTTCCTATGCCATATCCAACGTATGTATGACTGAGAAACTCATCAATGTCGTCAACAATGTATCCAGGCGAACACACATAATATGAATATAAAGCCGCTCTATATTGAGTGCTGCCTCCTAATGGGTATCCAGTCCAGCTTATGGCCTCACCCCCATGGACGGATCTTAAACGAATTGTGTCGTTATTATCATCTATCAGATATAGTTCATG
>Ga0247609_10004204_pt1 | contig 14397 bp, 23 predicted proteins | sample 172DNAGHGlowgp2_FD_193487 | JGI IMG/M metagenome (GOLD analysis project Ga0247609, IMG submission 193487) | Sheep rumen microbial communities from Palmerston North, Manawatu-Wanganui, New Zealand - 1728 DNA GHGlow gp2 | ecosystem: Host-associated > Mammals > Digestive system > Stomach > Rumen ...
GTGGTAGTATAGCGGGGAGCCGCGCCGTCCGGCACCAGTTCCCCGGTCCATAGCCGTCCGTCTTGCTCCCTCGCTAAACGTCCACGCAGCCATCCGCTCCTGCCAGCAGGGCCTTGGAGAGTTGAGTGTATAAAAATTCTTTACACGTTACTGATAACGTGCTATGATGATATTCCAAAAACATGAGAGGAGAGGAGATCATCATGGATTATTCAGGATTGGGATATGATGCTTTACTGAAGCAATACAAGTTGCTGGTGGAACGTGCCAACAAACGCCTTCTGCGTCTTGAGCGCTCCGGGCAAACAGGATCACCTGCATATCGGTCCGTGGTCCATTCAGGCGCGAAGGCGTCCGCCAGTTCATCCGGAACAAAGATCAGATTTACGAAAGCGAATCCGAAGAACGAGCGCACGCTGCGTGCCAGGATGAATGCAGTGCAATCCTTCCTGGAATCGCCTACGTCAACCAGGAAGGGCTATGAAGAATTAAGGAAGAGCTACGGTCCGAAGGTATCGAAAACCTTCAGGAAGAAATACGGCCTTGATCTCACAGGTGAACAGATCGATGCACTCTTTGATTCTCATCTGTGGGAACGTCTTGAACAGGATTATGGATCCGAAACGGCCGTCAAGATCATCGCATCCATACAGAAAGGAAAGGGTGACGTCGGCCGCACGATGAAGTCCATCGGCGCGAAGCGCCTGCATCTTTCAGAGGGTCAGAAGGAAGATGTGAAGGAGATCATCGGTGAATGGGTGGATGCAGATCAGAAGACGCTGGAAGAGATCGAAGGCTTTTTCCCAGGGAAATGAACATGAGCGAAGCGGCGGAGTATCGGCTATTCAGCGCCGAAGAGATGAAGGAAGCCATCTCACATATACTTAAGTATAGTAAAGTAGTGAACCGTGCCGGACGCGGTGATAATGATTCATATAACGATCTGATCATCGCGGCCGATACGGAAACCAGCAAGACGCGGCCCGATGAGTATGACGCTCAAGGTCAGTACATACCGCAGGAGAACATAATCGTGGCCTGGACGGTCAGCGTGCGAGGATCCTGCGGAAATATCTGCACCGTGTACGGATCGCGTCCGCATGAATTCTGCGCCTTCCTGGCACGCCTGCAGGACGCGCTTCCGGGGGATAAGACGCCCATATATTTCCATAATCTTGCATACGATTATACCTTCCTGGAGCTTTTCCTGTTTTCGATTTTTGACTATCCGGTCCACCAGCTGAACACGAAGCCGCATTATCCCATATCTGTGGAATTTGAGAACGGCATCATCCTGAAGGATTCTCTGATCATCGCGCAGAAGAAGCTGGAGAAGTGGGCCGAAGAGCTTGACGTGGAACACAAGAAGGCCGTCGGCAAGTGGGATTATGAACGGATCCGTGACCAGAGCGGCGGATTTACGCCTGACGAGCTGGAGTATATCGAGCATGACACGCTTGCGCTGGTTGAATGCCTGGATAAACTAAAAGAAAAGCTTCATAAGCATATATATTCCATGCCGATCACCTGCACGTCCATCATCCGTGAAGAGGTTCAGAAGGCAGGACGCAGGAACCGCGCGCGGAACCGGTTCGAAAGGACCTGCGCGTCCTATGAAGTGTACAGGAAGCTGGAGCAGGCCTATCATGGCGGATACACGCATATGAACCGGAACGCTGCAGGCTGGGTATGGCCGGATCATGAATCCGTGAAACGCGGATGGTTTCCCACCTGTTATGATTTCGCTTCCAGCTACCCTTTCGGATGCTCGTGGACCGATACCCTTCCGAGCGGTTCACGAAGCTTCCGGATCCAAAGATCACTTGGAAGGAAATAATAGACGGAATGGATACGCGCGCATATCTTTTCACGTTTGCAGCTCGGAACATCCGTCTGATCCGTGACGAAGAGCCGATGCCGGTCCTGCAGCTTTCGAAATGCACGAAATGCGGAAAGGCCGTGACTGATAATGGCAGGATCATTGAAAGTGACTATGTGGAGATCGTCTTGAATGAGATCGATCTATACCTGATCGTGAATCAATACGATTGGGACGAGTATGCATGCTTTGACGTATATTCAGCGAACAAGACGCCGCTGCCGCGCTGGTTCCGTGATCTTGTGTACAAATGCTTCGCTGACAAGACCGCTCTGAAGAACGGTGATCCGGTTGAGTACGCGCTTGCGAAGGCGCGACTAAATTCTCTATATGGTATGTGCTGCCAGCACTGTATTCGGGACGAAATACTGGAAGTTTACAAGGACACGGAAGATCATGAAGCCGGTGAATTTATTATTAAACAATTTGACACCGACGAAGAAGCGGAAGCCTGGAAGCACATGACCGAAAAAGAGCAGGAAGAATTTACGGAGAAAAGGAACAGGGCGCTCTATGAAAAATACCTGGGGAAATACTCTTCCATCCTGAACTACGCCATCGGCGTATGGGTCACATCGTACGCCATGCTCGCGCTTTTTGAGCTTTCCGAATGCCTGGATCCTGACGATGGCCTTTGGTTATACTCTGATACAGATTCGATATACGGCCTTGGATGGATTCCGGAAAAGGTGGAAGAATTTAACGAGCGGCAGAAGAAAAGGCTGAAAAAGGCCGGTTACGGCGCCGTGGTGAAGGATGGAAGGGAATACTGGCCCGGCGTCGCGGAGCTGGACGGCGTTTATTGGGAATTCAAGGGCCTTCATTCTAAATGTTATGCGGTCCGGAAGATGATCGGTAATCCTGAATCATTGTATTTTGCCGGACGCATGAAGATCACCGTTGCAGGAGTGCCGAAGAAAGGCACCGTCTGTCTGAAGAATGACCTGGCGAACTTCCATGACGGTTTCGTGTTCAAAGGCGAGGACACCGGTAAACTGACGCATTTCTACATTTACAGGCCGGATGCCTATATAGACGAAAAAGGCATCGAATGGGGGAACAGCGTGGACCTGCATGCCTGCGATTACGAGATCACGGCCCCAGGCCTTGCGATGGCCATGAAGCTTTTACTGACAGAGGATATAAAGATTCAGGTGTATGATGAAGAATAACTACTATTACAATATTAAGGATGATATCGATAAATATCCGGATGCCTGGGCCGTCTTCGCGTGGTCAGGACGAAGCACCGGAAAGACGTACTCCACGCTGAAGTATATGCTGGACGAAGGACGGCGCTTTATCTTCTTAAAAAGAACCGTGGAAGATGTGAAGCTGATGCTTTCAGGATCCGGCAAGATCGGCAGTCATATATCGATCTTCGGAGCCGATATGTCACCGTTCAAGGCCATCAATCGTGACACCGGGGAGAACGTGCGCGCCTTTTCCATCTATAAAGGATACCTGGGCGGCTTTTGGCGCTGCGATGATCAGAATCAGCCGGTCGGGGATCCGATCGGCTATGTGATCGCGCTTTCATCGATCGCGAAGGTGAAAGGCTTTGATCTCTCCGATTGCGATTTCCTTATATTTGATGAATTCATCCCTGCGCCCGGAGAGCGCGCCGATCGTAACGAAGGAAAGCAGCTGCTGGATCTGTACATGACCGTGGCGCGTGACCGTGAACACAGGGGAAAGGCTCCGCTGAAGCTGATCGGCCTTGCGAACCCTACGGAGATCAACTGCCCTGTCTTCCAGGAGCTGGAGATCGCGGACGCAGCTGCGGACATGGACGCCCACGGCCAGGAATACAGATTCGAGCGCGGGATCCTGATGCACCGGATACAGATGGGGGAAGAATTCCGTGACCAGGAATCCAGGATGATGGTATTTCAGGCGATGGAAGGAACGGCCTGGCGCGCGATGAGCGCCGGAGAATCGTTTGCTTATAATGACACACAGATGGTTGAGCGGATGAGCCTGAAAGGGTTCCGCTGCATCATAGGGATCAAATACCGGAAACAGAACTGGTTTATATACCAGCGTGACGAACTGTATTACGTCTGTTCTTCTGCCGGATCTCCGCGTGACGGTGAGTATGATCTGAACACGGACAAGGGCGCGCGTGCCTTCGCACATGAATTCCAGCTGGAACTGAAATGGGCCTATATTGACGGCTGCGTAAAATTCCAGCGATACACAATGTTTGACGTGCTTATCAACTTCAAAAAATTCTTTCCTAATGTGTAAAAAATTTCTTGACAGGTATATCTGTATTTGTTATATTGGAATTCCAGGAAACTGGAATATGAACATGAAGGAGATATAAAGATGAAGCTTGAACTGACACAGCATGAAGTCTTGACGATTCTTCAGGCGCTTGCATTCGCAGGCCACTATGCGAAGAGCCAGCGCGGCGATGAATTTTTCGATCTCTATGACAGGATCGATGCAGAACTGAAGAAGGACGGTGAAGAGTGATGCAGCATCCGGTACATTATCTTTGCGACGTCTGCGATTTTGTCACGGACAAGACGCATGAAGTCCTGTACGGAGATCAGAGTGAGAAGAAGTATTCCGGTTATGAAGTGATGAGCATCCTGAACGAGATCGCGCGCTTCATCATCGGCAAGGAAAACGAAGCGCTGGAAGAAGGTGGAACAAATGGACAGGAGTGAAGCATTCAGATATGTCAGAGACAAGGCGGATCAGGCGCTGAACGCGGCGCCTGTTCCGGAGCCGGTCCGCTGCTGGGCGGAAGAAGTCCACGATATGCTCTTCGTGTTCGACGAAGCGCCTGCGGACGAGATCGTGGCTGCAATCTACGAATACGGTTATGTGATGGGCATGGAAATGATCCTGCACAAGGCCGGCCTGAAGCCTTTTGTCGACTGGAAGTCCGTGACCGATTCCGCCGAAGCCTGGAAGGTGCTTCGTGATGAATTCATCAAGCGATGCGGGGAGCAAAACTATGGTATTAAATGATACATATAACGATATCGTGTACGCGAAAGTTCAGACCGGCATGAGCTGGGCCGACGTGGCCGCGAAGATGCACACATGTCATCACACGGCGGCGATAGACGCTGCGAAGCGCGGAAACCTTCCGGATCAGTATGTCAAGCTTGCGGAAGCGCTGGGTTTCGATATCATCATCCAGCTCGTGCCGCATGAGGGGAAGTGAGAGTATGGTGAGATACATTAACTTGGAAAATCCAATGGTATATCTCGGCGGTTATACTCCGGATGGCCATGCAGTTTATCATGTTCCGTCAAATACACCGGCCGTCGATGCGGTGGAGATAAAGAAAGGCGGCGAATGGGAAATGTTTGACCTTATTTCGTCTGCATACTACGGCAAAGGGATGTACTTCAAGCAAGATAACGGAATAGTTTATAGCCGCTACTCCTGTAAATATATGAGCGTTGACGAGGCAATACGTGAGTTCATTTCGTTGATTGACGGAACGGAGGAAGACAATGCCGAGACACATTGACGCCACTGAACGCAAGAGAATGTGTTGTAACTGCGGAAGAAATATCAGAACACAAAAGAGAACACGTATCGAATGTAACTGCGAATTAGACGGTCACTACATTGGCTGCATTGAATGTATGACGGTGTGGTGTAGGCATTGGAAGAAGGACAGAACGTGAATAACCGGCAGAGCCGGAAAAGTAAAGGAGAAAAGACATGAAGAGTAACAAGGAAAAGAGTGAAGTGAAGAAGGAAGTGGAGATTCTGAAGCTTGAGAGCTTCCAGATCCGCAGGGCCACGGAAGGCAAGGGCGGCGTGGTCTTCTTCGACGCCGTGATCAACGGCATCACTGTCTATGGGATGAAAGTCGTGCCGCTCCGCGACGGATCCGGTGATTTCATCGCATGGCCTTCCATCAAGGGCGCGGACGGAAACTACTATAACACCTGCTTCGCGAAATTCGATCCGGAAACGGAGAAGAGCATCCTGAAGGCCGTCCAGGAAAAGCTTGACGAATAACTTGCGAAAGCGAAACTAATTTGATATTATGGAGCCGGAAGGAGATAGAGCTTTCCGGCTCTTATTTTTACGTCATGGATCCTGTGGTTATTTCCGCTCTGATCGCGGCAGCGTCCGCGATGATCATTAATATCGTAACGAATGTGATCCTGTCTTCCAGGCAGACCGCGCTTCTTGAGTACCGCATCAAGCAGCTTGAGGATATGCTGACGGATATCCGGCAGCTGCCCGGCAGGATCATCACGCTTGAAACGAAGATGGAAGCAGTCGAAGAAGCGCTTCGGGAGATCAGGTCATGAACTATTGGCGCTGGTTTATCGGATCCGGAGAAGGCGGCGTCTTGTATTACTTTGACGTCCCATCGATTTTGGTCGGATTTTTTGCAGGCGTGATCATCACGTTTCTGATCTTCATCATTGTTCACATTCTCACGAGGGGAAGAAAATGAATAAGGACACTCTTAAGGAATTCAAGTCTTATCTGTGGAAGCGCTGGATCCTGGACGTTTGCGTCCGGACCGTGAAGACCGGCGCGGAAACGGCCGCCGGCATGATCACGGTGGGCGCTCTGGTTTCTGAGATCAACTGGATTCGCGTTCTTTCCGTGACTGCCGTGGCTATGATCTATACGGTCCTGATCAACATCTACCGGATCGCGGCGGATATTGACGCGGCGAATAAACAGGCAGGTGAAGAAGATGGCTCTCGTGGTTAAGCAGGGGAAGGCTGCCATGAAGACCTGGGACCAGGTGATCAAGGATGCGCTTTATTACCTTGTCCATAAGGATGAATATGCGTATTTCTACGGGGCTAAGGGCATCAGGCTCACGGACGCGAACATGGATTACCTGATCGCGGCGGAGCCGGAATACTGGAAGCGATACTCGTCCGGTCAGATCAAAGCGATCAAAGACTGGTCACGCGGACGGATCGGCTATGATTGCTCCGGATATATCGGCCAGGTGACCGGCTGCCGCACGTGGTCCGGATCGATATGGGAGCGCTGCACTCAAAAGAGCAAGAACCTGTATTCAGGTCCTGCCGCCAGCATCCTGTGGAAGCCCGGCCACGTCGCGCTTGATATGGGATACGGATATTTCCTGCACTTTCCATCCGAGCTGCATTCCTGTGAGATCGGCAGGATCTCCGAAAATCCTGATTTCTTCCAGGGGACCGGAATGCTTTCCGGATTCATCAATTACGAAGGAGCTACGAACCGATGAACATTATTCTGTATTCCGGATTCTATAAGCGCCGGAATTCCACGAAGCAGCCTTCCGGCGGAACCGCGTTCACCGTGGCGCTTAAGGAAAACACGTCCATGATGCGGCCGCACTTCCTGATCCATACGGTCGATTGGTCATGGAACTATGCTCAATGGGGTCCGCGCTATTACTATGTGACGGATATCGTTTCAGAATCAAATAACCTGTTCCGTGTCGAGTGTGAGCTGGACACGCTGGCCACCTTCCGCGCTGACATCGGCGCATACAGTACGCTGATCAGCCGGGCGGATGCAGCCTTCAATGGCGAAGTGGTCGATTCCATCTATCCGGCGAAATCGAATCCATACACGCTTTCAGCTTCAGCTTCCACGGCCGGCCTGTTTACTACGAACAGGTCTTCCGGGTCCGTTGTGATGGGCGTCATGGGCGGAACCGGTTTGAAATTCCTGATCATGAGCAGAACGCAATTTGACGCGCTTTGTTCCGTCCTTTTCCCTGCGTTCACACAAAGTCCGGCGAACTGGTTCAATTCCACGATCACGGAAGCGCTGGTCGGCGGTCTGAACACGATCATGGACGCCATCGTGCTTTTGAAGTGGATCCCGATCGACGTTTCCGTCGCACAATCGCAGCTGGGCCTGACGGCCGTATCAAGTTTCTATGTGGGTCCGTTGCAGATCCAGGCGTCTGGCTCCGCTTCCGTGTATGAATTGACCGGCAATTCCGTTGTGACCGTTGCAGCGCGGCAGATCACTTTCCCGGACCGGAACTATACCGGCGTCAACCAGCGCGGTGATTGGTTGTATATGCAGCCGTTCGCATCGTTCACGCTGACGGCGCCGCCTTTTGGAAATATCGCGATTGACGGATCTTTCCTGATCCCTTCGCAGCTGACGATCCAGGCAACCGTCAGAGCGGAGATCCTGAGCGGCAACGCACAGCTCGTTCTGACGTATTATGATTCCGGCTATAAGATGATCGGCCGATATAATACCTGCGTGGCCTATGACATCAAGGCCGGCGGATCGTCTTACAATGTGGGCGGCGTACTTTCAGGCGCGGCATCCGCAGCGCTTTCCTATGTGGCGAAGGATTACGCAGGAATGGCCGGAAGCATCGCCAGCGCGGCCGCTTCCCTGATTCCGCAGCCTGCACATGCAGGCGCCGGGATCTCCGGGCCTTCTCCGGATATGGATTCGCCCTGGTACGCTGAATCGACGTATTACAATCCAATCGAAGAAAACCGCGCGGAGCTGGGGCGGCCTTTGGGTGAGATCCGGCAGATCTCCACGCTTTCCGGCTTCGTGCAGACCGCAGCCGCAAAGCTCGCGATCCCCGGCCACGCTGAAGAAATGGTCGAAGTAAACAATATGCTTAATTCCGGCATATTCTACGAGTAAACAAAAACGTTTACATTATTGACACTTTCGAAAACGAAAGTTATAATTAAAGCGGATACAATGTTATCTGTAGCGGCCCGGAATGCCGGATGACAAACAGAATGCACGTTCTGTCCGGCGGCCTTGTCAGCCATCAACCGGGCCGCACCTTCCAAACGAGCATGAAGGAGAAAATCATGAAATTTTCAGACATTTTAGCATTAGCAAAGCAGGGATACACGCCGAAGGACATCAAGGACCTGCTGGCGATTCCGACGGAAGAAGATACGCAGACGGGAACGGAAGGGGATGCAGCGGAACCGGAGAAGGCGCCGGCCACAGAGCCGGAAGCCGACGAACCGGCCGCAGAACCGCAGGGCGGCGCGGAACCGGAAACGGAAGAAAGCGATCGTATAAAAGAGTTAGAATCAAAGGTGAAGGATCTTCAGGAATCGAATACGCGACGTGCGCGGCCTGAAGTTCCAAAAGGGAAATCCGACGAGGAAATATTAGCAGACATGGCTCGCCGGTTTATGTGAAAGGAGAGAAAAATTATGGCATCTCTTACGCCGCAGGACGTTCATGCACTCATGAACCTTCTTGTCAAGGAAGCCACAGGCCAGGAAGATCTTGACGTGGTTGACACTTCCTCTTTCGTGGACGCCGGTCAGAAAGTCCTGGCCACCGGCTACGAAAACACGCTCAACGCGCTTTCCATGGTCCTGGGCCGCACGCTCATCGCGGTTCGTCCTTACAAAGCACGCTATTCCACCATCCAGGCGATGAACACCGGTGAGTATACGCACAGGCTTCGCAAGATCTCCTATTATGCGAAGACCGCGCTTCCGGCCGGTAACTTCAACACGCAGCTGTATCCGGAGAACCTGTTCCAGGGCAACACAAACGCGCAGGTGACCACTACGGACCATGAAGCCACGAAATCCCAATGGGTCCAGAATCAGGCGGTTCCGTTCGAGCTAAACTTTGCCGGCAGCGATGTATACCAGGATTCGATCACGGTCTATGATTACCAGCTGAAGCAGGCTTTCAGATCCGAAGAAGAGTTCGGCCGGTTTGCCGCAGGCATCATGACCGAAAAAGGAAATGACATCGAATCACAGAAGGAAGCCTTCAACCGCATGGGCGTCCTGAACAAGATCGCTGGCGTCTATCTGACCGGAAACACGGAGCAGGTCGTGAACCTGACCTCAGGCTTTAATGCCAAGTTCGGAACGAACTACACCAGCGCGCAGCTCAGGACCACCTACCTGAAGGAGTTCCTGGCTTACTTCGTTTCGGTGTTCAAACTGACGTCTGACCGCATGACGGAGCGCTCCGCGCTTTATCACAAGGCTTTCGCGAAGACCGTGAAGAACGCGGAGACCGGCACGAACGAAACGCTGATGATCCTGCGTCATACGCCGAAGGCTGACCAGCACGCGCTGCTCTATAATCCGCTTTTCATCGATGCACAGGCCCAGGTCCTTCCGGCCATTTTCAATCCGGAATATCTCCGCATCGAGAATTACGAAGCCGTCGATTTTTGGCAGAGCAACTATTCCGAAGCGCTGCGTCCGCAGATCAACGTCTTCCCGGCCGTCTATGACGAGACCACCGGAACCACGATCAAGGGTGATCAGGTCCAGATCCCTTATGTGGTCGGCATGATCTTCGACCGTGACGCGCTCGTCACCGATTTCCAGATCGAGCGCACCGATTCCACGCCGCTGGAAGCCAGGAAGCATTACCGTAATGTGTGGTTCAGCTTCTCCAAGAACGTGATCGACGATCCTTCCGAGAACTGCGTGATCTTCGTGATGGAAGATCCGTCCGAAGGTGCTGCCGTTGTCGGGTCCGCCGTTGTCGGCACCGACGTGGCCGGCTGATAAGAAACAACAGGGGCCAGGCTTCGGCCTGGCCCACACCATGAAAGGAGTTATATCATGGCATATATTCCTACTGAATGGGAAACCGGTGATATTATCACCGCTGAAAAACTTAATAACATTGAGGACGGAATCGTCGCGAATGAGGAAGCAATTGCGGATGCATTACAGGAAATCGTATTTTCTGCCAACTACCCCGAAAGTGCGCCCACTTCATTTGTACCTACTTGCAACATGACATTTTCACAGGCTTATACCGCCATGCAGAACGGCGCAAAGGCTGTCCTGAAGTTGGCAACAGGTGGTGATTATCTGTATATTTATCTCCCTGATTATGCCAAAGCAACCCTGCTTGTGCAGGATGAACTGAATGGGCTTTTACAGTTCGGCGGCTCGCAACTTGGGCAAGGTGGTTCCGGTTCTCAACAGTTCAGCCTTGACAGGTACGATGTAATGTGGATGGTAGCTTCCGGTGAAGCGGACGTGCTTATCTGCCATGTTAACGTGACAGAATATTAATCTGAATGCTTATGAGGTGACACCATGGCATATATTCCAACCGAGTGGCAGACCGGTGACGTGATCACAGCTGAAAAATTGAATAAGGCAGAACGTGGCATCGCGGCGGCGTCCGCTGTATTTATCCCTATAACGTTTGACGAAACCGAGAACTCATATGTGCTGGGGGCATCATACAATGAACTAAAGGCCCTTATGGGTAAACAGGTCATTGGAATCGAAGAATACACCGACGACCCATATCTTTGCACATATTCTATTTTTACTCGATTATCGGTTGAAGAAGATAACTCATATACGGCACTGTTTTTTAGCCCTACGATAAGTGGGGGCGGGCCTGTTCCCACCATTTCTAAATTCAGTGCTACTGACCCAGATGAAAACATGAAATGGATTATACCAGTATAATGGAGTAAACAATGCCTGACGTGAATATCGGAGAGATTCCGTTCTCATATGAAGAAATCAATATAGCGGCAGGCCTGAACAAGCCCGGAACGCAGAAGACCTACAATAATGAGACTTTTGCGTTCTGGGCGCGTTCGCTCTTTGAGCGCGCCGCTTATTCCATGGACATCACGCTGCCGGATGAATGGCAGGATGATAAGAAGGGAATCTTCTACTGGTGGTTATTCATCAGAGGATTCCTGGTGATCTATGAAGAGCCTGAAATGGGCCTGGTGTTCCAGCCTTGCACCGTGAATAAGTACGATTTCTATTACCGTCCTGTGGAAGCGATCGTATGCAATCCCTATGTGCCTGCAGGCCAGCCGTCGAGCAGGACGCTCACGATCGGGACGGATTGTCAGCTCGTGAAGCTCTGTCCGGACCGGAAGGGCGTTTCGGACATTATCGCGTTCTATGCGGCGAAGCTCTCAAACCTGTCTCTTTCGGTGGATCTCTCAATCATCAACACGCGCTTCGCAAAGATCCTGGCAGGCCGAAACAAGGCAGCCGCCGAAGCGCTTAAGAAGGTGCTGGATAAGATCAATTCAGGCGAGCCTGCCGTGATCGTGGATGAGAAGCTTCTGGATGACCGGACCGACAAGGCTCCGCCTTTCCAGGAGTTCGGCATCGATCACCTGAAGGAAAACTACATCACAGACCTTCAATGGCAGGATCTCCGGAACATCCTCTCCGATTTCGATGAGGAGATCGGGATCGTCCGGTATGATAAGAAGGAGCGCCTGGTGGCCTATGAAGCGGAGCAGGCACAAATGACGGCGGTGCCACGGATCACAGTATGGCGTGATACGCTCAATTCATGCTTCAAGGCCGTGAATGAAATGTTCGGAACGAATATGCAGGCACGCCTGCGGAAAGGGGGAGAAGATGGCCAGCGCAACGATGAACGTCCTGACCCTGTACAACTGGACGAATGACCATGACGAGCCGGACCTTTTCCGTGATTTCGTTGTGCCGGAAGAAGTTGACAAGGACGTGGTGGTTGACGCGATCCTGCTGAAAGCCTCGCCCTTTGAGATCCTCTATCCGGATCCTGACGTGCTGCGTCAGAATATCGGGGTTTGGTCACGTTCGCGCATCACGATCTGGAACCGCTGGGCGGATTCCTGGACGAAGGCAGCCGCGTTTAATCAGTTGGAAAATTTCGATCGGACAGAAGAGGAAACTATCGAGAACTCCGGCACGGATGAAAATGAGAACCTGCAGACACGGAATCTGTCCGGATCCGATAACCGGACGCTCAATCTGCAGGACCAGCGGACCGCAAACCTTCAGGATCAGAGAACGCTGAACCTTCAGGACAAGAGGACCGCGGATCTTGAAACGGAAGAGACGCGTGACCTCACCGACAAGAGGACGGATAACCTGCAGGATCAGAGGACGGCGAACCTGACGGAATCGGAGACGCGGAACCTTGTGGATGAACATAAGGTGAGCGCTTTTGACGTATCCACATATTCACCGAAGGACCAGGACACTCACACAGGAACGGACACGAAGACCACCACAGGCACGGACACAACGGTCCATTCCGGCACGTCTGAAACGAAGGGAACCGGGACTGATACCGTGACGCAAACCGGCACGGACACCACGGATCATACCGGCACGGATACCGCGAAGACCACCGGCACGGATACGATGGCGAAGACCGGCACGGACAACCTGGCACGGACGGACACCGGCACGGTCAGGGATGCAGGATCCGTGACCTACGGAAAAGAGACTACGCGTAACTGGCGCGGACATGGTAATATCGGCGTCACTTCCCTGGCGCAGCTGCTGGATTCCTATAACACGGCAGCCGAAGAATGGGACCTGATCGATCGCATCACGAAAGAATTCGTCAGTGAATTCTGTCTGATGGTTTATTAAAGGAGAAAAAAGATATGGCAAGACTATTCAACAATCGGTACCCATATACAGATTTTCACGAGCTGAATATCGGCTGGTGCATCGATAAAATCACCGATTTCGAGGCACGCGTCACGTCTGTGGAAGAAGACGTCGCGGCGCTGAAAGTGCGTGCAACGGCCCTTGAGGCACGCATGGGAACGGCTGAAGAACGTATCGCTCGGCATGAGCAGGACATTCGAGGCCTTTCCACTACCGTGGGAAATCTCGGCACACGCGTCACAACGCTTGAAAATGCCGATATTCAGGACGCAGCCATGCTTGATGGTGTTTCATCGGTAGAGGCCGGCAACGCGTCTGTAACGGTCAATTTCAGCGCTGCAACGTACTCTGACGGAGCGAAGACCGCGGGAACCGACGCGGCCGTGATCCCGGCAGCATCTTCCAGCAAAGCCGGCGTCATGCTTCCAGGTGAAAAGGCGAAGCTCGCGCCGATCACAGTAAACGGAAACAACGTGAGCTTCGCTGGAACTGTGGCTGCCAGCTCACCGGCAGCCGCAGGAGATCTCGCTACAAAGGGTTACGTTGATTCCCTTGCGATCAGCGGATCCGCAACGGTTGACACGGTTCTGAATGAAGCAGAGCATTGGTTTGAAGGAACGCTTACGAATATCGTGGATTATGATTTTACCACGATCAAGACCTATGGGAAAATGGTATATCTCAACTTTTCCATTACGCACAAACTTGACACGAATAAACTGGCAAGCACGCAGGTATTCGGCGCAAGATTGCCGAAGGCGTGCTATGGAAGCTGCGGCGGACCTGTGATGATTTGGAACAAGACGGATGATGAATTCATTCCGGCAAACATTTCATTCGACGCACCATTATCCGGAAACGATTTCTTCCTTGCCGGCGTGGTTACGAAAAAAGCCATTTCAGCAGGGAAAGAGCTTGTAGTGCTGGGTCATTTTACCTATATGTCAAACAACTAAAGGCGCTCGCGGCTGACGGCGCCGCTTCATGTTCGGCCACCTGTATGGTTATCCATGCAGGTGGTTTTCATATACGGACCAAGGCCCTGCTGGCAGGAGCGGATGGCTGCGTGGACGTTTAGCGAGGGAGCAAGACGGACGGCTATGGACCGGGGAACTGGTGCCGGACGGCGCGGCTCCCCGCTATACTACCAC
>Ga0247609_10004205_pt1 | contig 14397 bp, 14 predicted proteins | sample 172DNAGHGlowgp2_FD_193487 | JGI IMG/M metagenome (GOLD analysis project Ga0247609, IMG submission 193487) | Sheep rumen microbial communities from Palmerston North, Manawatu-Wanganui, New Zealand - 1728 DNA GHGlow gp2 | ecosystem: Host-associated > Mammals > Digestive system > Stomach > Rumen ...
GGTGGATACAATGCCGAGGTAAGCAATGACGAAAGATCCAATGAGAGACAAGCTGCGCCAATTCTTTGTGATAAACAGAGCACTGAACACGGCAAGGAGCACAAAGCCGCCAAGGAAGTTACGCACATAGTTGCCTCCACTGATCATCTGTTGGTTGTACTGCTGGTCGACATCCACCATCGTTGGAAACGGCATAACGAACATTAATGGAGCCATCACGGAGCCAGTGGCATAATGTGCCCATTGGTTTCCCTTATTGGTCTGCATTAGGCGTTTGTTAGCCTGATTGGTGTCGCGTTGCTCAAGAAGTATTTCAGCTTCGTTTACAATGGTGCCGCCGGTTAGGGTAAGCGCCGCCATAATACCCCAGGCGATAAGGATTATGCGTTTTTTGCGGCCTATGATTGAGCTGTTGGTAAATACCAGTGCAGTGATAAAAGAGAAAACTGCGGCGGCCCCAAGCACTGTACGGAATGTGAACAGAATGATTGCTAATAATACCGGAATGGCGATTGTGATAATATTGTATTTCCTACTTCGCAGCAAATAGTCGGCTCGCTCAAGATATGCCACCATGAAGAAGACCATGATGGTTTCTTTCATGTGTAATCCACAATAGAATATCAAGTTTGGATAGAAACATGCCATGATAGCAGACAAACGTCCTCCCTCTTCGCCAATATTGCGTTTGGCCAGTGTGTAGACTAGAGGTACTGTTAGAGCGCTGAAGATGCAGTTGACTAGACGAGGCAGAAAAATGCTGTCGCCAAAGACCTTGGCCAGAAGGGAGAGATAGAAGATATAGCCAGAATCGGAAATAGTATTGTTCTCAACGAAAAGGTAGTTCCATATGTCTTGCATACTAGTGTGGATATTCCCTACAGATTCTTCATAATACCATATAGAATCTGCAGCGCTAAACTCAAACGGGCTACCCGTTTTTGCCGAAAAGAAGAAATATGAAAAGACAAGCCATACGATTCTTACTCCTAGTGCGCTGAAAAACAGATAGCGGATCAGATTCCCACTAGGTATGTCTTTCCAATTGTTGCTGCAAAATTGAGTAAGCAGGAAGAATCCAACCACCCATATCACTCCCATCATGATAAAGGAGATAGACATGGCATATTGGAAGAAAAACAGCGTGACGGCTGTCAGTGAGCCCAAGTAGAGGTAAATGGCTCTATTTGCTATTTGTTTTGGGAAGAATGAAATCATCGTCGGAGGAGAAGTTTGATATGCAAAAAAATATATTGACGGAGATTGGGTAGGGTGAAGACAGGACCATATTTTTCGATGTGCTCTGGTCTAAAGTCAGGTTGCTGAACATTGATAATAGCTTGGTGCATCATGTCAGTGCTGCATTCCAACGCTCTCTGGCAAAGAGTTTTGACAGTGTCATTAGGGAGAATGTCAATTGATTTCTCGACGATGGGTATGCCTTTGTCGATGCCAGCGGCGAGGCGTTGCACGGTTACTCCCATCTCATGCTCGCCGTTGTAAAGTTCCCAAAAACCCACCGGCTGGCCACGATATTTGCGCATATTGCCGTGGTGATAAGAGAGGATGCCTTCGGGTGCCATCGACAGTAACGGCTCTTTCACGATGCCAAAGCCCCCTAACATCACCATTGCTTTGGGGTGCAAGAGTCTTAATTGCTGTATGTTATCGTCAGCATAGGGGGCGGTAGTTTCAACGCAATTGATTCCTTGGGAAGACAGGAACCTCTTGGCGTTGACAGACGGCTTTTGCTTAGCAAAGCGGCTCTTGGCGAGCATCACTAGCATATATCCGCCGCGTCCGCGCTTGAGGTTCTTCAGGAATCTATTCTTGACAGATTGCTTTGGGCTGCAGTCGATCAGTGCTTCCACAATTTCTATCGTGTTGTCTTCCAGTATAGGAACTAGCACCCGCTGCTGGAATTCGTCCAGCGAGGGACTGCACATTAGTGCTATCTTCATTGCAGAGCTTTTTTGAAGCCGTATGAGGGTTTGTGCAATTTGTGTTTAATCAGAGCGTAGAGGCCGCAGGCTTTTACCATCAGTTCTTCGGTAGTGTGGGCATCATTGACCGAGAATCGCTTAAGGCGGAAGAGATCGCTGCGGAGCGTGTTGTATCCCGAGTCGACGGTAACGCCGCAGATATAGCCGGCATCTCGGGCCAGGCGAATGTCGCGCTCCGAGTAGTCTCCGTTTGGGTAGGAAAGAGTATTGATATCCAGACCGTATCGTTCCTCTAGCTGGTGTTTTGAGTCTAGGATTTCGTGCCGTGCCGTATCATCGTCGCACTGTGGCAGGATAGGGTGGAAGCAGGTGTGCGACTGAAAGTCGACCGTGAATTTCATCTCAGTGATTTCATCGGCTGTCAGTGCCTGTCGTTCGCCGAATTCCTTCTCTTGACTGAATCCCATGCACGCCATCCACTGTAGTCGTTCTGTATTGGGTATGCATTTCAGCGCCTCAACCTGTGCTTTCGTTTCTTCGTTGTGACGGAACCAAAAGTGTCGCTGAGTGTCCACGATTTCGGAACATATAAATATGGTTACCGGCACGTGCATACGCTGTAGGGTAGGAAGTAGTGAACGGTTGCTGGCATAGCCGTCGTCGAAGGTGATTACCAACGCTTTGTGTGGCAGCTTCAATCCTTCTCGTACTGCTTGCAGGTAATCTTGCAGACCGATGATATTGTAATGTTGTTTGAGATAGGCAAAATTTCGCTCGGCATCAAAGGCATCCATATCATGAAATAACAGAAAAGTCACCAGCCTGCGTTGTACCATCTCGCGCCACAGCCATGCCGCGCCACTATATCTAAGAATTTTAAACATGATATTGCTCATCCCAACAGTTTACGTTTCAGCTTAATGATCCGTGTCATGTTTTTCTGTCCTATAAGTTTTCCTATAAGTTTTCTACTTCTGTCGACATTTGCCCATGAACTGATTCCTTTATGTTCGCAATATGTGTTCTCAGTGCGAAAATACTCTCCCGTAGTGTGTAGGGGCGAGAAATATTCTGTGGGATAGACATGTAGATCCTTGTAAAATTGTTCTTGCCAATTACGCACAAAACCATTTTTCTCCATGTTCAAGGTCGTGAAAAGCACATTTGTAGTGAGGTCTAATGTACCGTCTTCCATTTTGAAATGTCGTCCGTCATACATGTGTAATACTTCATTGATCCATTCTCCATGAGCTTCACTTCCCAGAACTCCCATCATAAGCAATTTCCTTTTGCATCCTTCAAAACCCGCGAATGCTTTGTTTGTCAGTAGCGGTTCAAATGATTTATACACCTCAAATCGTACGTCGAGATAGATTCCCCCCTCTGACACCAAGGCATAAAGTCGTGCTATGTCGCTCACAAAGGCATATTTCCCAGCTAGGTAAGCCTCGCTCGAATATGGGATAATATTTACATCGAAATTATCCTCGTCCCAAAGTTTATAATCCCAGTCAGGCATAAACTTGTGCCATGAAGCGATGCAATCTATCGCCATTTGAGGCATCTCTCCATGCCCGAACCAGCAATAGTGAATTATCCGAGGAATCATTTAGTGTTTTTTATATATGAAATCGCATCCCAGTAGCCCATTAGGAGAGCATGTATGGATGGCCAGTTATTTGGAGCCAAATTGATAATGATACTGTAGAGTGCATAATTACCCAAACCATATAGTCCTGCTATCCATGTGGCTATTTCTGGGCGGTTCGGCAAGATGTGTCGGTACCAGAAAATGGTCCGGTTGCGGGCTATGGTATATAGGCGTATTTTCTTGGCAGACAGGTTGTCATCAGCGGGGCGGCCAGCTGCTGCATCGAGATGTGTGAACGCGGTGTTGTGTGTGTAGGCTATGCGACCACCATGAAGGTAGAGCTTGTAGTAAAACACAGCATCATCATAGGCAGCGTATGAGGATAGCTTACCCTCTTCCAGCCATCGCTCCTCTTCAAAATGTACACTATTGGCTGCTTCGGCTTTGATAAACAGGCAAGCAAAGGCCCCTGTTTGCACTGGTTTATCTTCGCATTCAAGATAGGTGCGGTGCCCTGCAGTGCGAGTAATCACGTCAAAGAAGTCGGCATTGCGATGGCTATAGAACGCCTGTCCTGTGAAGGCTCCGCGTAAGTGTTTCATCTTGTTAAGTAATTTCTGCCGTATCGGTAATGCTGCAGGCAAGGCAGAAGTGTTGATCTCTTCTGCGCCTTTGGGTTGATATGTTCCAAAGGCAAGAACACAGTCAAGATCTTTCTCTTGTGAGGCTTTATATAGTTGCTCGGCAAAGTCGGCAGGGAAATCCAGATCATCATCCAGTACCAGCAAGTATTCGCTTTTTGCTGTAGCAATACCCACGGCCCGTTGTGTCACCATGCCTTTTTCACAACGGACAATTCGTTCGTTGCCCAATGTATGGTCAAGGGGATATCCTTCAGGGATGGCTACAATAATTTCTTCTGGGGGGATGGTCTGCTGCGAGATGGAATGCAGCATTGTCCGATATTTCTCTCCGGTGTTGCCTAAAGTACGGATGACGACGGAATAGGAAAAGGTCATGCCAATTCTTTTATAATTGTTTGTTTGATACATGAACCGGTTTTCAGTATCCACATTCGTACCTGCAGTAGCCAAACGGGTGTTTGGTATAGCCGATGTACGTTGGCAGGCTGCAGGGTCCAGTCCACTTTGGCAAGTTCCTGGCGGGCACAATTGCGATAACGGCGATCAAGCAGATATCCTTGAAGGCTGTAGACTCGTAGGTTGTCTACCATTAGTTTGTAGTCAGGATTAGTTAGCTCCAAAGGTTCCAGGTCAGATAGATTCCACAACATGTGCCGCTCAGGCGGGTGCAGATGGTGGGTCCCACGATATGTTATGTCAACATCTTGATTATAGTTGCTAAGCGACTTGTTCAATAGCACTACCTTGTACTTCAGCGCAATGTGTACCCATAACAGGAAATCTTCTCCCAGTTTAATGTTTTTTGGGAACCCTCCTTGTTCGTCAAATACCCAACGAGGCATGCATACAGAGATAGAGGTCAGGGGCATGCAAAGCGTTTTAGCATAAACGCTGCAGTAGTTGATTTCACCTTCTGTAAAGTCATTGTCAACTCCAATTGGGGCCACTCTCTTCTTCCCGTTTTTAACGATGTAGTAGATTGTGCCATATATGCCCGCATTGGGGTGTCTCTCAATTAAACCCGCCATTTCCTCGAGGAAGGTTGGCTCCCACCAGTCGTCGGCATCAAGGAAGCAGATCCATTCAGCATGGCTTTCCGTCACTCCGCGGTTGCGTGTGGCGCTTACTCCGGCATTGTCCTGCCGGATCAAGCGGATGCGGCTGTCATTGAGACTTCCAACTACCTCGCCCGAACCATCGGTGCTGCCGTCATCTACCACTATAAGCTCCCAGTCTCGATAGGTCTGTCCCACAACGCTTTCCACGGCCTTGCGGACGTATGGCGCCTTGTTGTAGAGTGGCATGATGATGGAAAAGCGAGGCATATTAGTAACTATTTGCTCATGGAACTTTGGCTTGACACTACTGCATATTTATCTTTTAGTTTAAGGAAAGGTCGCTCTAAATAGCGATAAGATAGTTGTGCAATACAAATAGTCAGAACTGTCACGAGAACATATATAATTGTTATTTGTAAAGTCGCATCTATTGTAAAGTTCATTTTTCTCCAAGCTGCTGATAAGCAATAGATAAGCAGGGGGTGTATGACGTAGATTCCGTAAGATATTTTTCCGATGCCATCCATTATCCTGTTTTCCAAATTAATAAATGGCTTTTGCTCTGTTAGCTGACCGACAATTGCCAGTAGAGAAACAAGTGCCACAATTTGTGGTTGTATTATTGGTGGCACAAGCCACAACCATTGAGAGAAAACCAGTAATAAAACAGAAATAGCCGCGACCCATCTGTTTTGTGCTATCTTCAGGAACCACCTTGTCTTACGATGATAAAATATTGCCCCTAACGCTCCTAACATCATACAGTCGAAACGGGTGGCTGCAAAAAAACGGTAGAGATGGCTTTTGTCTTCAGGTGCCCAGCATAGCAGCTTGCAGGCTATCCAAGCGAACATTATTGCCAAAATGATATACTCTAGTTTTTTTGTTGTACTTTTCTTGACGACCCAGGGCCAGAACAGATAAAACTGTTCCTCAACACCCAGACTCCAATAATGCACCACTGGCCATAATGCAATACCTAATGCGAAGGGAATATTGGCTCCAAAAAAGATGTAATACAGTAGTTCTGTTCCAAAAGTTTCTTTGGTGACAATCAATGCGACAATCAGGTAGGCATAATATAACGGCCATATACGAAGTATGCGCCGAATATAAAACTTTTTGACACTAATACCTCCAGTTTGGTCCTTCTCATTGAGAATTAGATAGGTGATTAGGAATCCACTGACAACAAAGAAGAGTGTCACACCATCAAGAGGAAAGAATGTACGGACATGGCAGTCAATTCCCCAATATCCGAAGACCCCGAGAAATACGTGTCCCCACATCACGGTTAAAGCTGCAATAGCCCGCAAGCCGTTGAGACCAGCAAGGTGGATGCTCTTACTCATGGCTCAGAGAATAGCATTGATTATTCTGAACAATAAAGGAGATACCGTCAACGCCGCATATTGGATACGGTGTCGCAATTTGGTGCGACTAACCCGGTGGTAGCAATGCCAATCGATGAGGGTTTTCAGGTGTTGATTCTCCTCGTGGGTGTTGCTGATGAATGCCATCTGGTAGCATTGTGTCAGAGCGCGGTAGACGGTTGTCTTGTCGATATTGTTTTCTTTTGCGAAGAAATCCGACAACTCGTTGCCGATAGTAATTAGGCTTTCTTTGCTCCTCATTCCACGTGTCGTCATGATACTCCCAGACCGCACACGGTAGTTGTAAAGCACGTCTGGGATAACTTTGACTCTCTTGGCCTTGAGGCATACCCGGGGGGTGAATTCGTTGTCCTCGTGAAGGATGCCTTCGCGGAAGCGCAGGTTGTTTTCTGTGAGAAACGCGCTGCGGTAGCAGCGTTGCCATACACAGACAAAGGGTATGATATGTGCTTCAAGGGCGTGGCGGTTGTAGTAATCCCATCCGGCGAATTGTTCAGTGAGAAAAATATCATTTGTGTTGGTGTCGGTACGTCGACAGGCGAAACATACCATGTCTGATCCCTCACATTCAGTGGATAGGCGACTTAGCATTGTGGGTTCCACCCAGTCGTCACTGTCAATGAATACTATGTAATCGCCTTTTGCAGCCTTCAGACCTGTGTTGCGTGCGGCACTGAGACCACCATTCTCTCGGTCGATTATCCTCATTTGTGGGAATTTGTCATCCCATTCCGAAAGAATCTTCCGGCTGCGGTCATTCGATCCATCGTTGACGCAGATAACCTCAAAGTCTGTATAGTTTTGTTTCTGCAGGCTTTCGAGGCAGTCGTCAAGGTAGGCCTCCACGTTATATATTGGTACAATGACGGAAAATTTCATCGGTTATTAAGTAGAGCAATTAGTTTGTCGGAAGTGCCACTTTGGAGCTTACGGGCGAAGAGCGCACCGGAGGCAACAATATTGTCATAGTCTTTTTCGCTGAGCACCTGTGGGTTGGCTCCGTCGGTACCCCAGTCGATGTATCGTTTGTAGTCGTTGTGCATCGGCATGCCGATGCCTGCCCATAAACTGGGCAGGCATATTTCTTCAGCTATGCTCGTCCAGCGGAAGCGACGAAGGTAGCTAGGGTGGGCGTCAAAGTAGTCGAGTGCTGCACTCACTGCTTCGCGGCTGACGCTCCAATAGGTGCCTCCACCATAGAGATGTCCGTCGAAGTGTTTAAATGGCCGACGGATGCCTAGCCGTCGCTGGAGATTGATGATTCTGCGTGTAATCGTGGCTCCGGCACTGCGGTGTGTGTTGGGATGTATCCACCAATATCGGATGCGGTTCAGACCGCCTTCCGCCCCCCAGTCGCTGTGAGGTAGTGGGAAGTGCTCCACATAGTTTATGTTGCGATTTTCTTCGCAGAAGGCCTTGAATTGTGCGATTGTCATGGCAGGATAGTCGCTACCTGTGATGAGATGAAAAAATTCAAGGTCTTGATGACTGAACGCTTCTCTCATCAGCGAAACGATGGCTTTTAGATGGTTGAAATCTCCCCATTCCACGCAGAAGCGTTTTGTCATGTGCACATGTTCTCTTCCTTCGAACTGTTTGACATCTTCATGGCACTTCCTGTCAAGATGGATGAACACTTCAAAGTCGGAATCGAACCATTCCACCAGCCGAAGCAATTGAGCCATATCCCGATATGCCGTGATAAGGATAGCCTGCCTCATTTCTTGATGATCAGATGTTTGACTCTAATACCCATGGCTGTCAATTCATGCTTTGTGCGCTCATATGCGCACATCAACATGTCGCCCCAGGACTCTTTGTACAGTCTCCCCTGTCCGTTGCAGGCTTCACTGAAAGCTTTGTCTATGCGTCGTGTATGGAATCGATCGCGGTTGTAGAATCGTGAATACCATGTATGAATCAGAAAGGGTGTACCATGATGGTCGCAGAGCACTGTTGACTCACCATCCGGATGGTTGGTCGCTTTCAGATATAGTGTCTTGAAATGGTTACTTGTCCAGATCAAGAACGGGTAGTAAGGTTCTTCATCGACATTTTCGAAGTTGTAGTTTCCCACAAGCAGCTCGCGTTGATTGAATTGTGTGCTGTCGGGTCGCTCGTCTAGTTTGGCGATGTCAATTATTTGCCGGATGGCTTTCGTGTTCAGTATGTTGAAATATGGGTTGGTGACCAACGGATTGCCGTCCCTCAAATGAACCACCCCCCCGTCAGGCATTCCACAGTTGACATAACCATTCTCTATGCAGTATTGAATTAGTCCCTTGAGTGCATCTATGTTTGATACAAATGCATCCTCATCGATGTTGATTGCCCAATCGGCTGATTCATCGTTTATTACCTTGTATAAGTAGCCGTCGGCCGATGTGTTGAGCAGACGTTTCTTTTCATAAGGCAAATCGCATAGTGCCATTGCCTTATGGTACAGCACTTGATTCATCGACCGGGTGAAAATTTTTATTCTTGGATTGTCAATCATTCTGTTTCTTATTGACTCTAGGCAGCACATATGGATGTTCACCACGTCGAAGGTGGCCTCCCCACGATTTTGCAATGGTGGAGAAATGTAGCTGGCGGCAAATGGCAAGGGTGTCGCTATTATAGGCACCGTGAGGGAATGAGAAGTGATGCACAGAATGTCCGAGCAAGTTCTCGAGACTCTCCTTTGCATCCTTGATTTCGTGCAGTTGATGCTCGCGGGGGAGGGTGTCGAGTTTAGGATGGCTCACAGTGTGGGCACCGATGGTGCATAAAGGGTCGGCATCTAGCGACAGCAACTCTTCGGTGCTCATTGCCAGTTGCTGATCGGGATACCACCACATCTCGCTGCGGTTGTCTAGGAAATCGGTGCTGATATAGACTGCAAATGGCGTGTCGAGGCGTTTGAGCAAGGGATAGGCGATGGTGTAGTTGTCGCGATAGCCATCGTCGAAAGTGAGACTGATAAAAGGTGAACGGTATTCATCTTCTCTTATGGCTTTTTCAGCTTCGGCAATCGATACAAACCGCCACCCCTTGGTACGACGATCCATGATCTGTTGTTCCAGCCATTCGGGCGTCACCTCCAGTTCGCGCTGCGCTGCTTTGTTGCTCCGTTTCTCCACCACGCGGTGCAGCATCCACACCTCGCCCACCACAGGGTGGGTAAGGTTATACAGTTTCCGTTTGATGTGCTGGAATGTCATGCTTTCTTGAATAACAGGCTCTTGAGAAGGAAGCGGACTTCATAGCGGCAGTTGGTCTTTAAGGCTAAACCGCTGCCAAGGTAGCGCATATATCGGCCCAAGGAATAACCACCCTTGAAATAGCGCTCGTTGACGGTATGATAGGTGGTCAGCAGCAGTTGTTTTTGTAGTCGACGACGCAAGGCGGACTCGTCGAAATGTCCCACTTGCCTGTTCTTTTCTATAATCTTGCTTGCAAAGGCTTCGCGCTCCGTCAGGTCCTGATTTGAAACTATTTCCTTGGCCATAAACGGCCCGATGTAGTAGTCTTTCTCTGCCGGGGAAAAATCCGTGCTTAGCCATTCTAGCATATAGAGTCTCACCTCAGCTACCTTGCGCTCCTGTTCATGTCGTCGAGATGTACATATCTGCTTTGGGTGCATGCGATATTGGAAGAGGGTTTCCTGAAGGTTGTGCATCTGCGTAACCCTCAAACATTCGGCCCAGAAACGATAGTCTTCTGCCGGAAATGCTTGCGATTTGTAGCGCAAGCCATGGTCTCGCACCAGGCTCATACGGAAGGTGGGGACGATGACGCTGCACTCGAACAACATATTGGCCATGCAGTCGGCATGGCACTCGGGGAAGCGGACTAGCGACTTCACTGTTCCGAAGCGTTCGAAGCCTCCGCTGCAGATGCCCACTTCAGGGTGGCAGTTGAGGTAGGCAACCTCGTGCTCCAGCCACCATGGCTCGGCTATGTCGTCGCCGTCCATGCGTGCCACCAATTCGGTATCAATAAGGTCGAGTCCTCGGTTGAGGTTGTCTGCCAGACCTACATTGTCGGGGAAGGAGGCAATGTGGATGTGCGGGTCGTCGATGGTGCGCACCACTTCCAGAGTATTGTCTGTCGAGGCATCGTCGACTACCAGCAACTCGAAGTCGCGGTAGGTCTGGCGGAGGACGCTGCGGATGGCTTCCTCGACCCAGGTGGCCACATTATATGTCGGCATCAAGACAGTTACTTTTGGCATAATATCAGCCTATTTTTACCCTATCATCTTCTATTGTTGTAGGTGTTGGGTAGTGGTTGATAAGGACTTGAATAGTGGTTGGTAAGGATATGATATTGATCTACTGCTTGTTATGGGTAGACTCAATTGGTGCAGGTCTTTTAGCTGGTTTAAATAAGTGTACGAGTTTGTATTTTAGATAGTTGAGAGTGATATCAGGGTGTCGTTTGGAAATGCGAATCCAGACCTTTTTTCTGATCTCGGAGGTGAATTGATATTGCTTTTCGTAATGAGCCCACATTCGTCCCCAACCGCGAGAGTAATATTTTCGGCGGATGCCGCAGTAGGTGGTTATATAGTCGAGCACGTCGATGCCTTCGAGGAAGGTCAGGCCGTCGTGTTCGGCTGTGGACGAGATGTTGGTGCTATGCTGGCGATAGTAGCTTAGCGGATTTTTCAGTTCCACCACCTGTCCTTGTTCGGCTAGCAACACATAGAACAGCCAGTCGCCGCATAGGCGCATGTGTTCGTAGCGATGGCTTTCGCTTGGGCGGTAGCATTCGCGGAGGAAGATGCATTCGCTCACGTTGGCTATTGAGTTGCTGATGGCGAGTTTCCGGCGGATGAAGTCGTACCCCTCATAAACTATTGTGTCGTGGCTTATTGGCGTGTCCCACAGTTTGTTGCCCTTTTCGTCGACCCACCATGTAGCGGCGTAGGCCAAACAGCACCGTGGCACTTTGTCCACCTCCTCTATCATGCATTCAAGGAAGGTCTGCTCGGCGTAGTCGTCGCTTTCGGCGATCCATATCCATTTGCCCGTAGCGAGTTCTATCCCTTTGTCCCATTGGCGAAAGGCTGATCCGCTGTTTGTTTCACCGAATATCAGATGGCTTACCTTGGGGTTTGTCCGATAGCTTTCCAGAATCGCCTGGCTTCCGTCGGTTGAGGCATCGTCGATCAGGATCAGTTCGAAGTCCTGAAAGCTTTGATTCAGGATGCTGTCGATCCGCTGCCGCAGATAGGGCGCATGGTTATAGTTGGGGACAATGACAGAAACGGTCATTTGGCTATTTGTTGCGTCGCAACCAAGAGATAGGTTTCAGCAGTTTTTTCCCAAGACGGTAAGCGTGTGTGTTGCGCAAACGGCGGTTTTCAATCAGGGCCTCTTCATAGCGTCTGGCATCTAGTGTATAGAACTTCAAGGTTTCGACCATTCGTGCATCCAATTCTACGCCACGCACTATCGGCAGACAATCTTTCCATTTTCCATACCATTGGTCGGCTGCTCGGAAATAGTCGGGGGTAAGGATGGAATCCGAAAAATGTTCAATCAGTATTTCCGTGTTTACCATCACGTCCCATCCATTTTCAAGAGCCTGCATGGAGATATCGGCGTCATAGCAATGGAAGCCGTCGAAAGTCTGTTCGTCAAACTGCATTTGTTCGAAGCACTCTCTCCGTCCGCACATCCATAGACCGTCAATATTGGCCGCAGGAACATTTTTCTTCCCTTCAGCGAAAGCAGTGTTGCCAGACCAATATCCTCCGTCAGGCAATATGCCATGCTGGTCAAAGGGAGATTCGCAAATAGGTTTTTTAGACCAAATGCGTACGGTGCTGATATGCTGAAATTGCCACATGGGAGTAGGCGCATTAACAAAAAGATGTGCCCCGACAACGCCAAGCAGCGCCAGTTTGCTATTATCCCGGAATGCTTTTTCCACAATCAGCCCCCAGTTGTCGGTATGGTAGAGAAGATCGTCGTGCATAAAGCAGAATATGTCGCCTGTGGCTTGACCGATCCCATTATTGTAAGCCTGAAAGATATTATATTGGTGAGAGGAATTATCGATCACAATCCATTCGTATTCACATCCAATGGTGTTTTCCACGTTTTGACGCAGATCTTCCGGCAACCTGTTGGTGCGTGAGCAGGTGATAAGAGAGAGTTTCATTTTTGCAATTTGGATTTTAGCCAAGACAGTGGTTCCAATATGATTTTCCCGACACGATAGGCCTTTGTCGTTTGTATTCTTACAAGTTCTTCCTCTTGTGAATTAAGTATGGATGCCAAATGCATGTTCAATATGATCCTACTTTGGTAGTCTGGCATGAAAGGCTCATAAGTATTTTTGTGGTTTTTGTACACCTGAATGAGAGCGTCCTCAGAATATTTTTGAAGATATGTATTGTTCCGGGATCCTTTCCGTATTCTATATCGAAACAGTATTTCGTCGATGCGATGTACAATGTCGTTCTCTCTCAATAAGCTGAGCCAAAAGTCCCAATCCTCCAAACCGTGAACCATATTGGGATTGTATCCTGAGGTTGCATCATAATCGGTTCTTCTGAACATGGCTGTACAAAAAATGCAGTTGTTCCAGATGAATGAATGGTAATTGTATTTGGGCAGAATCCATTCTCCATTGATGTCGCCAAACATTTCTGCCCTGCAATAGACCAATTTTGTGCTGGGGAATTCTTGGAAGTGATTTATGGCTTTTTCCAAGTATGTTGAAGCAATCAGGTCGTCAGCATCGAGTGGGAGAATGAATTCACCGGCAGAATGCATAATAGCGTTGTTGCGTGCTACTGATGGACCTTGGTTTTCTTGGTAGTGGTAAGAGATGCGGCTGTACTTTTGAATGTATTCTTTGATGATGCTTGGTGTGTTATCAGTAGATCCGTCATCAATGATGACACATTCCCAATTTGAATATGTTTGAGCGAGCACGGAACCGAGCGTTTCTGCGATGTATTTCTCGCAGTTGTATGCGGGAATGATAATCGAAACTAGGGGTTCATTCATGGACGAAAAACTGATATATTTTTTTAATTGGACGTATAAGGAAAAATCCTATGCGGTATGGCAAACTCTTTCGGACGTATGCCTGTCCATCAGAATAGCCGTCCTTGTATTTTTGATCAAGGATGGCGCTGTACGATACTGAGAGTAGGTTGGGATTTTCCCCTCTGCGTTGGTAGGCATGGATTCTGGCAATAAAGTCAGACATGGTTGCACTTGATGTACGATTGCCGAGGGAAATGTTGTTACCCGTACCGATCCGGTAATAGTAGAGTGGGGTCGGAATAAATAATAGGCTACCGACCTCCTCCAATTTAAGGTAAAGGTCTATATCCACAGCTGAAGTCATTTGTGCCGAGATGCCTTCAGTTTTTGAATAGAGGTTTTTCTTGAATGTGGCAAAATGGGAAACTGCTCCGCTGAAAGGTTCGTCTAAGAAAGTCTTATTGTCTGGCAATTGGTGTTGGTGGGTGGATACTTTTTTTATTGTCAGATTTGCATCTGTCAAATAATATTGTGAGTAAATAAGGCTACATTCGGGATGACGAAAATGAGCTTCGGCCATGGTTTCAGCCGCTTTTTCGGACAGACAGTCATCTGGGTCAAGGAAACCGCATATTTCTCCATTGGCCAGTTCTGCGCAGCGACGTTTGGTGTATCCGCAGCCATGATTCTTATCGTTGAAGTAGATATGAAAACGGGGATCGGATTCGTATTTTTTGTATATTTCGGCAGAATTGTCTGTTGAACCGTCGTCCACTAG
>Ga0247609_10004207_pt1 | contig 14389 bp, 10 predicted proteins | sample 172DNAGHGlowgp2_FD_193487 | JGI IMG/M metagenome (GOLD analysis project Ga0247609, IMG submission 193487) | Sheep rumen microbial communities from Palmerston North, Manawatu-Wanganui, New Zealand - 1728 DNA GHGlow gp2 | ecosystem: Host-associated > Mammals > Digestive system > Stomach > Rumen ...
ATACAGGTGCTGCGCATAGCAGTTCTCCATGGTGAGATTGGTACGGACGCGTCCGACGAGTCCACCCGAATAGTTGGCACTAGAGCCGTTGCCCGTCACGGATGCGGCGCTGTAACAGTTCCTGATGATGACGGGCGTGTTGCCCACAGTACCGGCAAGCGCCCCAACGTAGCCTTTGCTCATGACGGAACCGGTGACGTAACAATTCTCAATGATGACGGGATAGAGGTTGTCTTCTGCATCCTTGAAGGTGCTGTGACCAACCGCACCGGCTATGACGGCTGCTCCGGATGCTGTGCCTTCGACTTTTGCATCCACAAACCCGGTGTTGCGTATCTCGCCGCACATGGTTCCGAAGAAGCTGGGATAGTATTTGTTGCCGATGGGCGTAAGATTGCGGATGATGTGTCCCTGACCATCGAAGTTTATCCAGTTGCGATAGCCGTTGTCAGTCGAGTTGAGCTGCTTCCAGGCATATCCCTCCATGTCAACGTCGGCGCCAAGCACGAAATAGACCATCTGCCCGCTTTTCATGACGTCGTGCATGTAGTCGAGTTGCTCGGGACGGGTGATAACGTAGGGACTAGCTTGTGTTCCGTCGCCTTCCTGATAGGAGTACATCATGTCGTGGCCCAAGCTGTTTAGGCGGGTGATGAGGGCCTTCACGTCTTTGTCCTTGAGGCTGCCGTCGGCAAGGACTTGCTGCCCCTCGGCCAAAGCATCTTGTGCCTCCTCGGTGGCATAGCCGCCTTCCTGAGCAGTGGCAAGGTTGTCCTGAAGGGTTTGCACGGCCACGGCAAGGGAAGCATAAACGTCGATGCTGGTCTGGATGCTGTCGAGCGTCTTGTGTATCTTCAGCAACTGCTGGTAACGCGTGTTCCGGTCTTCTGTACCTTCGGCCACCTCTTTGTAATGGGCAATCGTGCCGTTGTAGTTGTTGTAGTACGTCTGGCCAGAAGCTGCAACGTCCTCTGCCATAGCGTAATAGCTATTCAGCACGGAAACCAGTGCCGTCGAGTCGGTATTCGCACCTTTGTCGCGATAAATGACGTTGACCCTACCGACGACAAAACGTTCCGCTTCGGAGAGCGGCTGCTTCGAACGCATGCCAAAAGTCAGGCTGCTGCCCAAAACAAGGCCATAGACGCTTTGGCTGAACTTGCCGGTAAGGAAGTTGTTGGAGACGGTGGTGAGGCTGGTGGGAGCTGTCGTGCCATTATCTGTAGGGCAGAGTACGGGCGTTGCCACTTTCCCGACGTAATATTCCACGCTATGCTCTGTGTCAAAGCCGTTCACCTTCATCTCGTAGAGACCTTCGGAAATGCTTGCCGTCACGGTTTGCGAGATGTCGAAGGTGCCACCGTTCTGGACGACGCCTAAAGGCGCAAAGGCTGTACCCTTGCCCGTCGAATGGTCGCAATCGTCGCTGGCCGTCACGTCCCAACCTTTCCAGCCAGACTTGCTCAGGTCGGCATTGACGAGTTTATAGGTGATGTTCGCACCGTTGCCTGTATAGAAGACGGGGGCGTCCATCTCCCCACTGCTGGGATAGCTCTGCACGCTTGAGCCTCCGGGATTAATGACAGGCCAATCGCTCCTCCAGGTAATCTTGTCGAGAAGCATCAAACGCCCATTGCAGCCATTGTTCATGTCATAACTATGATAGAGCAGCCAGTCCTGTCCCTCGTCGTCTGTAATAATCTCGCTGTTGTGTCCGGGACCTTTCCACCGGTTGTTGCCCTTGATGATTGTCGTGTAGTTGTTATCCTTCATGTCGCCGCCATCCTTGTTCTTGTAGGGTCCCATGAGGTTTGTGGAGCGACCGACGACAGTACGATAGGTTGAGTTCTCGCCTTCACAGCACGAGCCGACGCTGGCAAAAAGGTAGTAGTACCTGCCTCTTTTGTAAATCATCGCACCCTCGAACGCGCCGCCAGCCAGTTTAGTCACGCCAGCGTGGCGTATCCAAGAGCCGTTGGGCTGGGGATTATTGATTGGCGAGAAGTTCTTCACAGCAAGGGCATCATCGGTAAGCTCGACAATGCAAATATCGTTGAAGCTGCCCCAAACGAGGTATTTCTTATCGAACTCTTCGACGTAGCAGGGGTCGATACTGTTCTTCACGCCTATCTCGGTGCTTCGGAAGAGCTTGCCATGGTCGGTAAACTTGGTGGGCGTATCGCCGACAGCGACGCCGATGCCTGTTCGCGAGCCGTTGCCCCAAAGCGCAGAAGCGTAGTAGCAAATGTACTTCCCATCAACGTAATTGACGTCTGCCGCCCAGAGGCTGTAGTTATCCCTTGTGCCGTCGGCATGGATGCTGTCGTTCCAAGTTGGTCGCGAGATGACGCCCGAAACGTTTGTCCAGTTCACAAGGTCAGTACTCTTCTTGCACTTACAGCCAGTGGCGTAGGCGTAGAACGTGCCGTCGAGCGCGCGCTGAACCGTCGGGTCGGGGAAGTCGGAGCCATAGACGGGGTTGGTGTACTTCTTCTGTGCATTAACCTGAAAAGCAACAAATGCCAAAATAAAAGTCGCTAAAAGCGTTTTTTCCTTCATACCTTATTGCATTTATAATGTTATTGTGCTGCAAAGATAAGAAAAAAAAATCATAGTTCATGGTTCGGAGTTCATAGTTTTTTTCTTTTTTTGCCAACATTCTTATTTTTATGAACGATGAGTTATGAACTATAAACTAAATTTTGTACCTTTGCACTCAGAAAAAGAAAGATAACGAGAAAGGAATGAAACTTATTCTGCTCACCTGCCCCGAGTTCTTCGTCGAAGAGGACAAGATCCTGACCACGCTTTTCGAGGAAGGGCTGGACATCCTTCACTTTCGCAAACCCAATTCAGAGCCAGTCTTCTGCGAGCGATTGCTGAGCCTTATGCCGGAACAGTATCGCAGCAGGGTTGTCGTGCACGATCACTTCTATCTGCGCGACGAGTTCGGCTTGATGGGTATTCATCTCAGCAAACGTCATCCGGAACCGCCCGCTTCGTACAATGGTCCTATCACTCGCACTTGCTACGACCTGCAGAGCGTGGCGGAGCATAAGCCGAAGTGCGAATACGTTCTGCTCCGCAATATCTTCGACAGCATCTCGGAGAGCGAGAACAAAGCCTCTTTTACGTCCGATGAGTTGCGCAACGCGGCTCGCGAAGGCATCATCGACCGTAACGTGATTGCCGAGGGCGGCGTCTGCCTCGAAAACATCGAACAAGTACGCGAGCTAGGCTTCGGCGGTGTTGCCATCAGGGGCGACCTGTGGAATCACTTTGACGTGCACTCGCAACAGGACTACAAGGAGCTCATCGCGCACTTCCGCAAGTTGAGGAAAGCGGCTTCCGCATAAAGTTCAAGAATACTCGGAAAACTCAGAAATAACAGACAAAACACAATGGAAGGAACAAGGCCATTCAAGGTGTTCTCAGGCACCAAGTCACATTATCTTGCAGAGAAAATTTGCCAGCATCTGGGCTGTGAGCTGGGCAATCTCTCCATCACGCACTTCAGCGACGGCGAGTTCGAGGTTTGCTTCGAGGAATCCATCCGAGGCGTGGATGTCTTTCTGGTGCAAAGCACGTTCCCCAATGCCGACAATCTGATGGAGCTCCTCCTGATGATCGACGCCGCCAAACGCGCTTCAGCACGCACCATCAACGCTGTCGTCCCCTATTTCGGCTGGGCACGTCAGGACCGCAAGAGCAAGCCACGCGTCAGCATCGCCGCAAAGCTTGTGGCAGACATGCTGGGTGTTGCCGGCATTACACGTCTCATCACGATGGACCTCCACGCTGACCAAGAGCAAGGCTTCTTCAACGTGCCTGTGGATCACCTCTTCGCATCGAGCGTCCTGTTGCCTTACATCCAGAGCCTTAACCTGGAGAACTTGGTGATTGCAACGCCCGACGTCGGCGGTTCGAAGCGCGCCAGCACCTACAGCAAATACCTGAACTGCCCGCTCGTCCTCTGCAACAAGACCAGGAAAAAGGCCAACGAGGTGGCAAGCATGGACATCATCGGCGATGTCTTCAACGCCGACGTCGTCCTCATCGACGATATGGTCGACACGGCTGGCACCATCACGAAGGCTGCCAACCTGATGAAGCAGAACGGAGCCCGCAGCGTACGTGCCATCGCCAGCCACGGCATCATGAGCGGTCCCGCCAACGAGCGCGTCGAAGCCTCTGCAATAGAGGAGATGATCTTCACCGACAGCATCCCATATGCAGGCAAGTGCAGCAAGGTGAAACAGCTGTCGATAGCCCCGCTTCTGGCGCAAACGATACAATGCGTCGAGAACAACGAAAGCATCTCGAAGCAGTACCTTTGCTAATCCTTTCCTTGTGGCACATAAAAAAACGCCGCCTGCGGCGTTTCAATCCCCGCGTGCGGCGTTGACCATTTCCGCGTGCGGCGATTGCAATCCCCGCACGCGGCGTTTTTTACCCTCCCCTTCCGCATGAAGAAATTCCTCCTTCCACTGCTGTTGTTTTGCTTCGCCACAAATGGCAGGAGCCAGGACTCGCTGGTGCACATCATACAGCAGATTATCACGGAGGACAGCCTCGTGCACGAAGAAATGCGCTTCAACCGCGACGGCCTCTTCATGCCCGTGCGCGGACTTATCCAAACATTCACCCATCGCAGCTTCAACAAACTGCCAGGTCCCTACCGCTACAACAACCACCGCTGGGAAGACTACGGCGTTGCCCTCACACCGCTGGCCGCAACGTGGATCATGAAAGTGTGCGGCGTGGAATCGCGCAGCAACACCCGCCGCATGATAGTTGCCAATGGCACAGCACTCGGCCTGACCGTCGGCCTGTCGCAACTGCTGCGGTGGAACGTCAGGGAAGTGCGACCCGACGAAAGGGGCAGCAACGCCCTACCGTCCGTCCACGCCTCGCTCGCATACATGGGAGCCACCGTCCTCAGCCGAGAATACGGTCACCTCAGTCCCTGGATCACCATCGGAGGCTACAGCGTCGCCACAGGCACACAGATGCTCCGCATAGGGCACAACGCCCACTGGATGAACGACATCTTCCTGGGTGCAGGCATCGGCGTAGTCAGCACCAACGTTGCCTACTACCTGACCGACAGAATCTTTGGCCCGAAAGGCGTACGGACAATGCCCTACAGCGCATCGGAGCAAGCACAGCTGGCAGCATGGAACAACTGCCCATCCGGCTTCCGCCTGGTCTCCGGCTCGGAAACGAACGGACGCTCACTCGACGTAGAGGACTTCGCGACGGCGGCAGAAGGCTTCGACATGACAGGCGTCAAACTCCGCAGTAGCGCATCCATCACGGCAGGCTTCGAAGCAGAATGGTTCATCAACAACAACCTCTACCTCTCTGCCATAGGGCGCTACACAATGGCACAGGCAAAACTGGAGATACCCAACAACGCCGTCACCGCCTGGGGCGAACAGATACATATCTATCACGGAAACATCGCGGCAGGATGGACCATGCCGCCCGTCCCCGTCGCAGGAGCAAAAGGCGCCATGCGCGTCGGCGCACGCACCATCTGGGGCATCCGCTACAACGAAGGCATCACATTCCATCGCGTCGCATCAGGCCGAACACTGGGCAAAGACCTCCTCTACATCGAACCGAAACTGCGCCCAGAAGGCGGTGCTGGCATTGTCATCGACATGTTGCAAAGCCACAATCAGACCGTCGGCTTCTCCGTAGATTACCTCCACACCTTCGGCACCCGCTTCCTCGCAAACCGCTGGGTCATCTCCTCCTCCTGGAAAGCCATGTTTTAACTCCCTAATCACCCTTTTTGCAATCGCCACATAGCAAAATGCCTAACTAATACCTTTTTTTCTTGGCTTTTCGCTTGCATAACTAATAATTTATCTTAACTTTGCTACGGAGACAGAGCAACAAGACATTCTACCTCCCTACATATATCATATATATATATGACAACAACATGAACATACTTCCACGACTCCTGCACTGGTACTTCAGCCGCAGCGCCTTACCATATTGGTGCATCCTGCTCCTCGACTACATCTTGATTATCTTCTCGGGCTTCTTATGCTATTATCTCTTCAATAACGGAGAGATGCTTGTGAACAACATATGGCCCATCACGCGAGACATCCTCGTCCTGCTCATCGCCTACACATTCGCGTTCCGCATCTTCCACACCTACAGCGGCATCTTCCGATACAGCAGTTTCGTGGACCTCGGTCGCCTCGCCCTCGCAATGCTTCTCGGCACAGCGATAGCATTCATTGGCGACCTCCTCATCCCGGGCAAGCACAACATCTTCCTGAAACACCCCACCCTGCTCATATTGCTGCTGCTCTTCGCCACATCACTCATGTGCGCCGTGCGCGTCATCGTCAAAACCATCTACGACCTCTACCGCACCAACGGCTTCAGCAAACGCATCTTCATCTTCGGCACACAGGACGGCGGCATCAGCCTTGCTAAAGGCATACGCAACGACTCGCCAAGCCGCTTCATCTTAAGAGGCTTCATCAGCTCCGACGACAACATGAACGGCAAATGGCTGCTCGGAGTTCGCGTGTGGAGCGAGAAAGAAAACATCATCAACATCATGAAGGAGCAGGGCGCATCCATCCTCATGGTCAGCCCCTTGCAAACCGCCCACTTCCGCGAACAGGAACAGCTCATCAGCAACCTCATCGCCGCAGGCATCAAAATCATGATGATGCCCGCCTCGGCAAAAGAATGGGACGGCAAAAGCGAACTCCGATACAGCCAACTGCACGAAGTTGACATCGAGGACCTCCTGCCGCGCGACAAGATAGAAGTAGACATGAACGCCATCGGAGGTCAGCTCAACGAGAACCGAATCCTCATTACCGGCGCAGCAGGCAGCATAGGCAGCGAAATGGTCCGGCAGGTAGCACACTTCGAACCGAAGGAGATGATTCTCATCGACCAGGCCGAGACACCCATGCACGACATCCGACGCATGATGTCCGCCAATTTCCCGAACATCCCATGCCACACCATCGTGGCAAGCATCACAAATCAGACGTTCATGGAAGACATCTTCCAGCGCTTCCGCCCCGATTACGTCTTTCATGCCGCTGCATACAAGCACGTGCCAATGATGGAGGACAACCCCGCAATGGCCGTCCAGAACAACATCTACGGCACACGCATCATCGCAGACCTCGCAGTCAAATACGGCACGAAGAAGTTCGTGATGATTTCTACCGACAAAGCCGTCAACCCGACAAACGTAATGGGCTGCTCCAAGCGCATTTGCGAGATATACTGCCAGTCGCTCAATCAAGCAGTGGCCGACGGAAAACGATTGATGGCAAACGGAAAGCCCGCCTATACGCAATTCGTTACGACACGCTTCGGCAACGTTCTCGGCAGCAACGGCAGCGTCATTCCCATCTTCAGGGAACAAATCGCGAAAGGTGGCCCCGTCACCGTCACACACCCCGACATCATTCGCTACTTCATGCTCATCCCAGAAGCCTGTAAGCTAGTCCTCGAGGCCGGCACGATGGGAAAAGGCGGCGAAATCTTCGTCTTCGATATGGGCAAGCCAGTACGCATCGCCGACCTCGCCCAACGCATGATAACCCTGAGCGGAGCAAAGAACTGCGAAATTAAGTTCACGGGACTACGCGACGGAGAAAAACTCTACGAAGAAGTCCTCAACGACGCAGAGCAAACGCTGCCGACAAAGCACCCGAAGATCATGGTCGCCAAGGTGCGCAAGTACGATTATGAAGAGGCGTGCAACAATGAAGAACGCCTCCTTAAGGCAAGCTACAGCTACGACGACATGGGCATCGTCAAGATTATGAAAGAAATCGTGCCCGAGTTCAAGAGTCGCCACTCGAAGTACGAAGCTCTGGACTGACGAAGACGGCGCAGAGATTGTCTAAAACGGCGCATAGATTGCCCGCCTGCCGAAAGCCTTAGCTATTTGACTTGTTCGCAAGCATCAGCACTCCCCAAACGAGAATGTAGATAGCAATGTCCATCGCCACGACAAGCGCCATGGGGAAATTGCATTGCCAAAGAGCGTAGTTGATGCCACAGATAAGCAGGAATAATATTAGTATGCATGCCAAAGCTCCATGCATAGAAAGCCCCACGCTCATCAGGATATGATGGATGTGGGTTTTGTCGGGCACAAAGATGCCGTGCCCCGTAAAGCGACGCTGCAATGCCACACGCACGACATCGACCACAGGAATCAGCAACAAGGTAATGGAAATGAGCATCTGCTTCTCGCCGCAATCCTCCGGAGCGATGGGACGCATCAGGCTCTTGATGCTCATATAGGCACACACATAACCCAGAAAAAGGCTGCCCGAATCGCCCATGAATATCTTCAGCCCTCCGACTTTGCCAAAGACGTTGAAGAACCAGAAGACGAGCAACGAGCCGACAATAGCCGCATCGAGCGAAGCTATGGCATGGTTGTCGGAGAACAATACGGTATAGGCTGACAGAATCAGGATACAGAGTCCGGAAGACAAACCGTCGATGCCGTCGATCAGATTGATGGCATTCACTATGACTAGTATCGCGACGACCGTCAGCGCATAACCTATCCAAAACGGTATCTGATGAAGGCCGAAGATGCCATTCAGGTCTGTTATAACCAGATTACACATAGGCAGGATGAGTGCTGCCACAGCCTGTATGATGAACTTATGAGAAGCCCTCATGCCATAGCGGTCATCGATGAAACCTATCATGTAGATGATCAGTCCGCCAGACGTCATGGCAATCGTAGAAACACCGAACACATACTCATCACCTCCCATCATGACTTGCACCCACGAAGCCACGAAAAGACCTACGACGGCTGCAGGCATGAATATCAGTCCGCCAAGACGCGGCACGGGTGTGCGATGCACCTTCCGCTCATTGGGAAAGTCGAAATAGTTAAAGTAGCAGCATGCCTTGATAATAAGAGGCAACCCAACTGCCGTTACTATTGCAGCCGAAAGGAATGATGCGATGATGGGTAATATTGTATTGTTCATAGTATTTCTGTGCTTAGCAATCCTTAATACTTTCTGAAGGTAAGGACATCCTGCCCGCTCGTCTTCAGCACCATCGTGCTGCCCGTCAGAACTTGAATCTGGAAGATGCCGTCTTCGGGCACGCCGACTGGTGCGAGAACCGACATCGGCCGGACTGCATCGTGTCCGTTGCCAACATACTCGATGGGGTCGTATATCTTAATCTGTTCCGGGCTTGCAGCCATTGATGTCCGGATGAAGAATCTTTCGCCACTTTGCTTACGGAAGCTTGCCATCTGCAACTGGAAGCTGTAGAATATCATGTCGCGCTTGGTTGCTTTGACTGCATTGTCTTTGTCGCGCCACTCTGTCAGTTGCCACATGCCGTCCAGGTCGCCGTTGCAGTCCCACTTGTTGCAGCTTGTCATGGCAATCAGCATCGCCACAAGCGTCATTATGAAGCTCCTTCTTACCATAACCTCATCATTCTGTTTTACGTATCCAGCCGTCCCATGCGACTGTCAGCATTGCTCCATTGGCTTTTCCCAACAGCTTGCCGTTGTTGTGTCCGTATGCTACCGCAATGCTCAGCCCGTCCAGCCAGGTCGGTCTGTATATGGCTTCGAGCAGCAGGAAATGTCCTTTCAGCGGGTCCATCACTGGACGGTCGTAAGAGCCAAGATTCTTCTCGTAGCTGTACATTGCTCTCCACGACAGCCACGCCGCAGGATTTCCCTTGAGCCCGACGTGATGAGCATTGACGCGGTTATAGCAATTGTACAAGTTGCCTCTCATGCCCAGAAAAGCGTTGTACATCGGAGACAGGATAAAGGGATTGCCCATGACAAAGCCGGCGTGCTGCCAAGAGCCATAGACGTGGTGGTTGTAGTAAGCATCGTTGGCACTTATCTGCTGCGGGTTCTCCTGTGTTGCATCATGGAAAATCGGACCGCTCTGGTTCATTGTGCCGATGTGTTCATAGACGACGTCCGACACATAGCGGTTCTTCGGGAGATTTACCTCGAGGCCCAGCAGCATGTCCTTCCAGAAGCCGTACTGCATACCCAGCTGGCTGTGGTCTTCGAAAAGGTGGTCCATGTATCCGCCCACGCTCCAGCCTTTGCCTGCCCAGTCCAGACGGACGTGCCATGAGCCGACGTGATTGCCGGTGGCGTTGGAGAAGATGTCGTCGTTGATGTCGCCGCCGCTTGGCACGAAAGCATTCAGGATGTTTCCGCCGAGCTTGACGCCCTGCTCTATCCGTTCCTTCTGGTACCCCACCTCATTGTAACCTTTGCCCCCGAACTGGCAAGCCATTTCCAGTCCCCACTTCAAGGTCAGAGGGAACTTCTCTTCGTTGCCTATCTTCATCAGCAGAGCTTTCGAATGGAAGAGGCTGTTCTGCGTGTAAAGGTTGCGCGTGCCGGCAAAGCTCCGCTGCCACTTGTTGTCTGTGTACCAGCCGTATGCGATATGTGCCTTGATGGCGAACCACCCTTTAGTACCGGGAACTGTCCAAAATTCAGGCAGTTCCAACCGTATCTGCGGAATGGGACGTGCGTTCATGCCAAGCGTCATGCCGCCTGTCGAGATCTCTGCGTTCTTCAGTTCCGAGGGCCTCTCCTTCTGTCCAAGCGAAAGACGGAGCATCTTCCATTGCAGGTCGGCAAACGCCTGCTGGACTGAGAACTTGCTCTGATTGCCATAGCCGGCCACAAGGTCAGCACCATAGCCGATGCGCCAATTTCTCAGAGAATCGGTTTCGACATCGCGCTTGATATAAGCCCGAGCCATAACCGTATTGTCGCCGATGGCGCCCAAACCATACCTGTTGTTGGAAAACCAGAATGGCGCGTTGTCACCGCTCCCGAACGTGCCTCGAAGGCTGGCTCCGTATCGCACATCCTCTCCCAGACGCTTGATCTGAGATTTGGCGCTAAAAGGAATTAGCAGCAGACACAAGGATGCTATTATGATGCGGCCCGTCTTCATTCGTCACTACCCTCTTTCAATTCTTTCAGCAGACGTTTGTTGAAGCGTCTTCTGCCGCTGTCGTATATCCAGCCCCACTTGTTGAAATACTTCACCACGCTGACCATGTGCGCAACCGACATATGCCAATTATGATAAGACAAGCGGCTGAACCTGTGATAGATGCTGACTGAAGGGAAAAACAGCGTCTTGTATTTCACATGAAGGCGACGGGTAATGTCCACATCCTCCATATACATAAAGAAACGCTCGTCGAAGATACCTTCACTCCGCAAAGCGCTAACCCTCAGGAACATGAAGCAGCCGGACAGAAACGGCACATTCATCACCTTGTTATAGTCAGAGTGACGAAGCTCGAAACGGTCGTTGCGCTTGGCAATAAGCTTGGCTGGCATGAAGAAACGGCAGAAAAGGTCCAAAGGCGTCGGAAGCAACTTTGCCAGACACTGCACCGAGCCATTCAGGAAAAGCACTTTGGGCATCACCTGCGCTATGCTCTCGTCGTCCTCCATCAGTCGCCATAAAGCGGGAATCACGTCAGCGCCGAACCACACATCCGGGTTGACCACGAGATGGTACAGGCTGCCCTCGTCCATCGCCTTGCGCAAGGCAATGTTGTGGCCACGCCCATAACCCGTGTTCGCCTCCTTCATGTATTCCAACTGGAAGCCACGACTCTCGTGCTTCACGTACTCATCGTCGCGTTTCTTGTACTCCTTCAGCTCGTCTCCAAGCCCCAGGAACGTATCGCTATGGTCTATTATCCAGACCTTCTGGACAGGCGAAATCAGCAAGCTGCGCAAGATGCCCTCCAGGTCCAAAAGGTTGTTGTTATATGTTACTATCGACGCTGTTATCATCCGTTATATTCTCGTTGATAATATAACGGATTCTAATAACATTTTATTGCACGAATGTCTAAAATTGTTAAAAGCCTCGGAACATTTCTTGACGCAAGTCATCTGACGACGCAAAAAAAGGCAAAAAAAACGCCGCACGCGGAAATGGCAATCCCCGCACGCGGGGATGGGCATCGCCGCACGCGGGGATTGAAACGCCGCCTGCGGGGTCAAAAAACGCAACCCTCCGAGAATGCTCTCGAAGGGCTGTGTTTCTTAATGTTTTGTCCTCTTTTTTCTACATTTCTTTTTACCAAATCTCTCTACTGCCCTGCCATGATGGTCAGGATGGCTGTCACGTCGGCTATATCTACTGCATTGTCTTCATTGACCTTGAATTGTGGGGCATCCGAGTTGCTTGCCATAGCGCTCAGCACAGCCGTCACATCGGCAATATCAATAACGCCATCGAAGTTTGCATCGCCACGAACCAAATCACCTATCACAACCCATTCGTTTTGGACGCTGTTGGAGCCAACACGAACGCCTTGGTCTGCTACGAATGTCGCTCCTGCGGGGCGTGTGATTGAGAGGCCGTCGTTCAGGTTCAAGGCGTGGAAAGAGCTCAAGCCTTTCCATGCCATCAGTATTGTTTTGTCACCATACATCGTCAGCGAGGGCCACGGTGCAGATGACGTAGACTTCCATCCCCTGATGCTAGAGTTTTGTTTGCTTTCAGTGATTATCTTCACACCATCTTTCAGCACCACATCGATGTTCGAACGTATTCCAGCATCTCCTTTGGATTTGACATGGAGGCTGCCGTCGCCAAGGAAAGTCACAGAGCCATCGCCCGAGTCGTTGTTTATGCTGACGCCTCTACCGGAATTAGCAATAGTGATGGAGTTCTGCCCCAGCACCTTTATCTTCAGGTCAGGCACTTTCGAGGTGATTCCGTCATTACCCGATAAACTGATGTTAGCATTCTGTAGTGTCAGAGTGCTCGTGTTCATATCAAACGTCACTTTTCCGTCGCCAAGGATGTCGTCCTTATTCTGCTTTGTTACTTGTGTGCCGGCAATCCAAAGGTCATAGGTGTCTGTGAGTGCAGGGAAGGTATATTGAATTGTCAAGTAACCTCCATTCACTGAATAAACAGTTGCCGGATGTCCGTTTACATATGCAGTCACCTCATCTTTCTTGTCCCAGAATCGATTGCCTTCTGTTGGTTTTAAAATAAAAGATACCATATATGTCTCACCTTCAGAAAATATGTAATCATCCGGCAATCGCCAACCAGCGTACCACTCTACTATTGTAGCGTAATAGTCCTCACTATCAGTGACAATATTTGTTGAAGGCGTATTTCCTATTTCTGGTGCTTCGACAGTTACGCTTACCGAATTGATAGTGCGCTTAATATGGGCTTCCTTAAGAAGCGGTCCGCCATAATATTCCCAGAACGACGAATCCTTATAACCATTTGCTAAAAAGCACTTGACAAATATGGGGGGGTTGCCTGAACCTCCAGTATCATTATGGATAACAGCAGCATAGCCTGCATTTATATTTACCTCACAATTATCAAATGTGAGTGATGCAAAATTATTTACGATTCCGACAGAATGGTCGCCATAGGCCGTCATATTACATGTCACATCCTTTATGGTCAAATGAGATGTATTGTCGTTAGCGACTATCATCTTAGGATCAATCACCTCCGAAGTCATGGTCAATGTACCATTGCCATAGATAGTATGATGGCCACTGCCAGCAAAAATAATACCTGTTAAATATTGACCTCTTATTGTGAAATCACCATCAAGACAGATATTCAACGTGGGATTTATGTCTCCTTTTACGTATATCGGAGCAGCAACAGACCACGGTATTAATAAACCGCCAGCTTCCAGGTGAAGCACATTGGCCACAGGATCGTAATGCCAAGAGGAAGCTTGTGCCTGATAATTTTGGGAGGTAATCTTAACTCCACTTATTTCGAATCCATAATCAGTCTGAGCCCATGCACCTGCAGTCATTGCCACAAGCGCTAAGATTGTAAGTAATAGTCTTTTCATAATGGTTTTGTTTTATGAGGTTTGACATTATTGATTTATACAAACGAACATGCCCGCACACCAGGAAGTACTTCCTCGCATGCGGGCACGCAATTATATTATATTATGCTTATAGAGTGATTGTGTGTGTGTGTGTGTGTGTGTGTGTGTGTGTTATAAATAATTCCGACTTGTGCAAGCCTCCTGCCCAAGTCTTAGGATTATTTAACTTTATTGCCACTCTTTTCATCACATTGCACTCCTTTCTCGCCACAAAGATACACATTTTCTCTTTACGCTCCAAACAATCAGGCAAATTATTTATTATCCTTTAGCCCATCAAACCCATAAAGCCCATAAAGCCCATTAAGCCCATAAACGAAGAAAGCCCCTCGAGATTCCTCTCGAAGGGCTTCCTCTGAAAAAACGGCGGCTACCTACTCTCCCACGGGTGTGCAGTACCATCGGCGCGGGCGGGCTTAACTTCTCTGTTCGGAATGGG
>Ga0247609_10004209_pt1 | contig 14388 bp, 8 predicted proteins | sample 172DNAGHGlowgp2_FD_193487 | JGI IMG/M metagenome (GOLD analysis project Ga0247609, IMG submission 193487) | Sheep rumen microbial communities from Palmerston North, Manawatu-Wanganui, New Zealand - 1728 DNA GHGlow gp2 | ecosystem: Host-associated > Mammals > Digestive system > Stomach > Rumen ...
CATGCAGATGCCGTCGTCGCCCACGTCCACGGTGTTCCGGACGATGAGGACGTTCTTGCATTGGCCGATGTCGATGCCGTCGCCGTTTTGCGCGTTCCAGGGACAGCGGACCGTGACACCGTCGATAATGACGTCCTTGCACCGCTGCGGCACCAGGTGGAACTTCGGGGAGTTCTGGAGGGTGACTCCCTGGATGAGGACGCGTTCACAGTCCGTGAAGCGGACAAGGTGCGTCCGGATCTTCTCCTGCGCCTCGTAGGTATCGGCAATGTTGTCGAAGGCCTTGAGATCGAAAGGATACCAGAGGTCACCCTTCGGAGTGACGGTGCCGCCCATGCGCTTGTAGGCGTTCCATTCCGTGTCACTCACCTTGGATCGCTTCACACCGCGCCACCATTCGCCGTTTCCGTCGATGATGCCCTCGCCCGTGATGCTGACGTCCGTCCGCTTGCTGGCGGTGATGCCCGGCACGGCCTTGCCATCCTTCAGGTGCGCGGCCCGGTCGGGTGTGAGGAGGATCATCGCGTTCCGTTCCAGGTGCAGGTCGATATGGTCTTTCAGGGAGATGGGTCCGGTGACGTAGACGCCGGCCGGAACGACAAGGTGACCGCCTCCCTGTTTCACCAAAGCCGCCACCGCCTTTTGGAAGGCCTGGGTATTGTCCGTAACCCCGTCACCGACCCCGCCGAACGCCGTCAGGCTCAGCGAATTGTCCGGGATTACCGGCAGTTGCGGTTCCGCCATTTTCCCCGCCACGGCGGCGGGCAGGTTGCGGTAATAGGTCCCGTAGGGGCCGGCCCAGGCGGTAAGGGCAGTAACGAGGGACAGGAGGGAAACGAGGATTCTTTTGGTACGCATGAAGCAAATATACGGAGAAACCGCGATAATCCAACGAAAAACCGTATCTTCGCAGCCGGATTTAAAGCATCGGTCCCATGAGCAGATTCAAAGCCGCACTCTTCGACCTGGACGGGGTCATCTTCGATACGGAACCGCAATATACCCGCTTCTGGAAAGGCGAGTTCCACCGGTATTACCCGGATCGGACGGGTCTGGAGGATGCGATCAAGGGAGAAACGTTGATCCAGACCTTTGACGGGTGGTTCAGCGGCCCGCTCGAGGCGGAACGAGAGCGCGTGCGGGCCCGCCTGTACGCCTTCGAGGCCAGCATGGACTTTCCCTATGTGAAAGGAACGGCCGAATTCATCCAGGCCCTCCGCGCGCTGGGTATCCGGACAGCCGTGGTGACGAGCAGCAACCAGCCCAAGATGCAGCATGTCTTCCGTACCCATCCGGAATTCACCGCCCTGTTCGACCGGATCGTCACTTCGGAGGATATCACCCACAGCAAGCCGGCCCCGGACTGTTATCTGAAGGCCGCCGAACTGCTGGGCGTCGACCCGGCCGAGTGCCTGGCCTTCGAGGACAGCTTCAACGGCCTGCGTTCCGCCATGGACGCCGGCACAACGGTCGTCGCCGTGACGACCGCGCATCCGGCCGCCGAACTCATGGACTTATCCCACTACCAGATTCCGGACTTCACGGATGCCCTTGACCTCCTCGGGCTGCAAGACTGAACGGGATATCCTACAAAAAAATAAAGGCACCTGCATTCCTGCAAGTGCCTTTGTTCTGTGAGGACTGGCAGATTTGAACTGCCGACCTCTTGCCTGTCAAGCAAGCGCTCTAAACCAACTGAGCTAAGCCCTCATTCATTTGGGGATTGCAAAGGTAGGAACTTTTTTTCAATCAAGCAAGAGGCCGGCTTTACTTTTTCAAGATTTACCACCGGATTTCCACACAGACCCCATCGGGGCTGTTCGGAAAACGAAGGAAGAGGGTGCGGGTGGCGGGGTCCCAGGAGCAGTCGGATGCCTGTTGCCCGTCCACAAGGACGCTCAAAGGCTTCCTCCGCAGGCGGATGCGGGTGACGTTGACCGTCTCCGCAGGGGCTTTGCACACGTAGGAGAAGGTGCGGGCAGTTCGGTGGAGGTCGTATGCACGAAATAGGCAAGATAGTTTTCCGTCGGGACGATGTACGGGACCATCGGCCCGTGCCAGATTGTGTCCCCTTCCATCCGGACCTGGCCTTCATCCAGGTGCCACTCCCCGTCCCAACTGCCGGTGAAATAGTCCTGATAGCCGCCCCAGGCGATGCCCGTCATGAAATGCGTGTCGTACCCCCGTTCCCGCCAAGAAGCGAGCCGGGCCTCCACGCTGCCGGGGGCGCCCTTGTCCGTCGGGTTCCCACCCACGCCATACACCATCACGGCATCGGCCCGGTTGTCAATCGTGGACCTCCACCCCTGCCCCGTTTGGAACGTCGTCTTCACGGAATCCCGCTCGGGAACCGTGCAAGCCAGAACGCAAAAGAGCGTCAGGCTAGTCAGCCAGGCGCTCTTTCGCATAAGCAAGCGTAAGTTTGAAGGTCTTCTTCTTTGAGGATGGTGCCTCGAACATCGCGTCGTTCATCAGCTCCTCGCAGATACTCCGGAGCCCGCGGGCGCCGAGTTTCCGTTCGATGCTCGTATCCACAATCAGGTCCAGCACTTCCGGTTCGATCTCCAGTTTCATGCCGTCCATTTCGAAAAGCTTCTCGTACTGCCGGATGATGGCGTTCTTGGGCTCGGTAAGGATCCGGCGGAGTGACCCGCGGTCCAGCTGGTCCAGGTAGGTGACAACCGGAAGGCGGCCGACGATCTCGGGAATGAGACCGTAAGATCGAAGATCCTGGGCGTCAACATATTGCAGGAGGTTATCCTTGTCCACGCGCTGCTTTTCCTCGGCGCTGAAGCCGATGATCCGGGTGTTCTTGCGCTGGGCGATGTGCCGTTCGATGCCCTCGAAGGCACCGCCGCAGATGAACAGGATATTCTGCGTGTCCACATGGATGAACTCCTGCTCAGGATGCTTGCGTCCACCCTTCGGCGGGACGTTCACGACGTTCCCCTCCAGGAGTTTGAGCATGGCCTGCTGCACACCCTCGCCCGATACGTCGCGGGTGATGGACGGGTTGTCGGACTTGCGGGCGATCTTGTCGATCTCGTCGATGAAGACGATGCCGCGCTCGGCCTTCTTGAGGTCGTAATCGGCCTCCTGCAGCAACCTGGTGAGGATACTTTCGACATCTTCACCTACGTAGCCAGCCTCGGTGAGGACGGTGGCATCCACGATGGTGAAGGGCACGTCCAGCTGCTTGGCGATGGTCTTCGCCAGCAGCGTCTTGCCCGTTCCCGTGGGCCCCACCAGGAGGATGTTGGACTTCTCCAGCTCCACCCCGTCGTCGGCCTTTCCAATCAGGTTGTGGCTGATGCGCTTGTAGTGGTTGTACACGGCCACGGCGAGGACGGTCTTGGCCCGGTCCTGGCCGATGACGTACTGGTCCAGGTAAGCCTTGATCTCCTTCGGTTTCGGGGCCTTGTCCAGCGAGCCCACCGTGGTTTCCCCCTTCACGGGCCGCTTTTCCAGCTCCGCCACGTACTCCGCCGCCATCTTCGCGCAGTCCGAGCAGATGTACCCGTCGATGCCCTGGAGCATGAACGGGACCTCGGCGTCGGTCCGGCCGCAGAGGACGCAGCGGTTCTGGTGGTGTTCTCGCTTGGCCATTACTTGCCTTTCTTGTACAGGACTTCGTCCACCATGCCGTAGGCCTTGGCTTCCTCGGCGGTCATCCAGAAGTCGCGGTCGCCGTCGGCGGCAACACGTTCGATGGGCTGACCGGAATGCTCGGCGATGATGCGGAAGAGTTCCGTGCGGGTCTTCTCGATCTCGCGGGCGGCGATGAGGATGTCGCTGGCCTGGCCCTGCGCGCCGCCCAGCGGCTGATGGATCAGCACGCGGGAGTGCGGCAGCGCGCTGCGCTTGCCGGGCGCACCGGCACACAGGAGCACCGAGCCCATGGACGCCGCCATGCCGGTGCAGACCGTCGCCACGTCGGGCTGGATGATCTGCATCGTATCATAGATGGCAAGGCCCGAGGAAACCTGTCCGCCCGGGGTGTTCAGGTACAGGGTGATATCCGCGTGGGAATCGCCCGACGCCAGGAAAAGGAGCTGGGCCATCACGATATTCGCGACGTCGTCGTCGATCGGGACGCCCAGGAAGATGATGCGGTCCATCATCAGGCGGCTGAAGACGTCCATCTGGGCGACGTTCAGCTTGCGCTCCTCGGTAATGGTCGGGTTGATGTAGGCGTCGAGGGCCGACGCGTAGCGGGACAGGGTGGCGGAGCCGATGCCCTGGCCTTTCACGGCAAATTTCTCGAATTCGTTCATGTCAGTCAATTCTGGTAACACCTGGGAATACGGGAAAACGGCCGGATTATTTCAGGGCGCGGAACTTTTCCTCGGAAATCTTCTTGGTCTGGAGGGAGACCTTCTCGCGCAGGGTGCCGATGGTCTTGTTGTCCTCCACCTGCTCCTCGAGCCGGCGGACCTGGTTCTCGTCCTCCAGGACGTTGCGGGCAGAGCTCTTGATCAGGTCCTGCGGGACGTTGCCCATGCCGTACATGGCATACTGGTAGGCGACGTAGCTCTCGGCGGCCTGCTCGATGTCGGCCTTCTCGACCTTCAGGCCGAGTTTCTGCATGAGGTAGCCGCGGGTGAGCTGCCACTTGAAGTCCTCGACGAAGCCCGGGAACTCCTTCTCCACCTCTTCGGCGGTGTACTTGCCGTCATTGGCATAGACGAGCCAGCGCTTCAGGAAGGCCTCGGGAAGTTCAATCTTCGCCTTGTCCACGAAGTACTTGCGGACGTCGGCGGCGAAGCGGTAGTTGGCTTCCTGGGTGTGGTTGGCGCGGATGCGCTCGACGACCTTCTCCATGAACTGCTCCTCGCTGGTGACGGCACCTTCGCCGAACATCTGGTTCCAGGTCTCCTGGTTGGATTCAGCGGCCTTGAAGGTCTTGACATTCACGACGGTGAAGTTGAAGACCGGATCCAGGGTGGCGAGCTTCGCCTTGTCCACCTTGAGCATGGAGGCGCGGTCGGTCTCGTTCTCGAAGGCCACGCTCACATCGCAGGTGAACTTGTCGCCGGCCTTCTTGCCGATGAACAGCGGACGGGCGATCTCGGCGACATGGGCCACGGAAATGTACACGCCTTCGGCGCTGTGGCTCTCGTTCGCGATGTCGGCGATGATGTAGTCGTTCTCGCCGGCCTTGTTACCCTCCTGGAGGGCGCCGTACTGCTGAAGCATCTGGGCCTTCATCGCCTTCTTGGCGTCCTCGGTGACATTGATCTCGTAGTACGGGATCTTGTCGCCCTCGCCCACCTCGAAGTTCAGTTCCGGGGTCTGCGCGATGTCGAACTTGAAGGTGAAGTCGCTACCGGACTTCCACTCCAGCTGAGGCTGGTCCTCGGACGGAAGGGGTTCGCCGACGACGCGGATCTTCTCGTCGCGGATGAAAGTGTCGAGCTGCTCGGAGACGAGCCGGTTCACGGCCTCATAGAGGGACTGGTCGCCGTACAGGCGCTGGATCAGGGACATCGGGGCCATTCCCTTGCGGAAACCTTTGATGTCGGCGCGGCGGCGGTATTCTTTCAGTCTGGCGGTGAGGGCCTCGGCGTAGTCGTCCGGGGTGATGTCGATGGTGACCTGGTAGTTCAGGGCATCGGGCTGGGTCTTGGTAATGTTCATTGTATCGTTAGGTTTTTGTTATTATTCTTTTTCTTCGCGCTGGATGTATTCGATCCGCTCGTGGTAGAGCTGCTGCAGGTAGGTCTTCAGCGTGGCTTTCACGATGTTCATCTCGCGGATCGTGATCTCGGCATGCTCGAACTGGCCGGATCGGTCTTTCGCCGCCACCATGTCCTCGACGAACTTGTCGAAGGAGGCGGGCGTGTATTCCTTGAGGGTGCGGGAGGCGGCCTCCACGGAGTCGCAGATCATCAGGATGACTTCCTCCTTGGAGCGGGGCTTCCGGCCCTTGTAGAAGAAGTCGGACACATCGTTCGGGTCACCGCCGTCGTTCAGGTACTGGTTGTAGAAGGAGGCCGTGAAGGAGGTGCCGTGGTGCGTGAGGATGAAATCGGAGACTTCGTTCGGGAGGTTGTTCGCCTTGGCGATGTCCAGGCCGTCCTGGACATGGGCGATGATGTCGCGGGCGCTTTCGCGCGGGCTCTTGCCATCGTGGTAATTAGGGCTGCCCGGCGTCCGGGAGCTGTTCTCGATGAAACAGAGCGGGTTCCGCATCTTTCCGATGTCGTGGTACAGGGCGGCGGCCCGCAGCAGCGGAACGTTCGCATGGACCGAATGGCCGGCTTCGTCGGCCATGTTCATCACCTGGAGGCTGTGCTGGAAGGTGCCGGGAGCCTTGGCGTTCAGTTCGCGGAGGAGCTTGCTGTTCGTGTCGGCGAGTTCCTCGAGCCGGGTGGTGGACACCAGGTTGAAGATCCGCTCGAAGACGTAGATGAGCGGATAGAAGGCTACGGTGAGCATGGCGCCGCCGAACAGCTGCAGGACATTGACCCACATCAGGCTGCGGCCTGCGTCGATCAGGCGGAAGCCGGCGAACACGACCACTTCCACCCCGAAGATGATCAGCGCGTTCAGGAACTGTTTCCAGCCCCGGTTGAACTGCTTGAAGGTGTTCATCGACACGATGCCGGCGCACAGGAACATGAAGAACAGTTCCACGCCGTTGCCGGAGAAGATCAGCAGCGGCAGCAGCGAGACCATGTACACGGGCAGGACCACCCGTTTGGGGAAGAAGGCCTGCAGGTACAGGATGGTGATGGCGAACGGGACGACATACACCAGTGACGGGGCGATCCGCTCCACGAGGAACGAGACGACCGCGGTCAGGGTAAAGACCGTCAGCAGGTAGTAATAGCGCTTGGGTTTCGCAAAGATCTCCCGGTGGGTGAAATAGATGCAGAAATACAGGATGACCACCAGGGCCAGGGCGATGAGGATATCCCCCAGCCACAGCAGGATGCGGGGGCCCTCATAGCCGTACATCTTGTTGTACTCGGCCTTGTAGGAGTCCAGGATCTGGGCGATCTCCGGGGTGACGATGTCCCCTTTGGAAACGATCTTCTGCTCGGCGCTCCAGTAACCGGAAGTCGGCGATACATAGGCGGCGGATTCCGCGTGGCTGAGCTCGGTCATGGACCGGTCGAAGATCAGATTCGGGACCACGAGGTCATACACGCCTGAACGCTTGAACAGGGAATCCAGGTTCACGTCGGGATAGGCGCGGGAGACATCGGCCAAAAGCTGGTTCTTCGCATCGGAAACCTTGTACACCTCGGTCCGGGGATACTCCGAAGCCCGTTTGTTCCGCTGGATGTAGATCACCTCGCCGGACAGGACGCCGTATCCGCGGTCCAGTTTCTCCTTCGCATCGGAGATCACGCCCTTGGCATAGATGTCGGCCATGCCGGAAGCGATGGCGGGACGCAGGCGCGCATATTTGCCCAGGTCAAGGCCCTGGATGGCCTTCACGGAATTGTTGACGACCTCGTCCGAGTAGCGGTAATACGGGACCGTTCCCCCGTCCACCCGGTCGAGCTCTTCCATGAGCTGCTCCTCGGTCTTGAGGATCGGGAAGTCGAACTGGGGTACGAGGGTCTCGTACGGCCACGGGGAACCTTTCCGGTAGTCGTAATTGAACTTCGCAGTCCGCGGCATGAACAGCACGAGGATTGCGAAGACAATGGCCAGCGGAAGGAGCCGCCGGGGTATCTTAGGCGTCGATATTCGCATAGTGGGCGTTTTCTTCGATGAAGGCGCGGCGCGGCGGGACGTCATCGCCCATCAGCATCGAGAAGGTACGCTCCGCTTCCGCGGCGTTCTCGATGGTGATCTGCCGGAGCAGGCGGCGGGACGGGTCCATGGTCGTCTCCCAGAGCTGGGTGTCGGACATTTCACCGAGGCCCTTGTAGCGCTGGACGTCGCAGCCGCGGCCCATGCGCTCGCACGCCTCGTCCCGCTGGGCGTCGGTCCAGCAGTAAACTTCCTCCTTACCGCGGCGGACCCGATAGAGCGGCGGCGTAGCGAGGTACACATAGCCGTTCTTGATGAGGTCGAACATGTAGCGGAAGAAGAAGGTGAGGATCAGGCAGGCGATGTGGGAGCCGTCCACATCGGCATCGGTCATGATGATGACCTTGTGGTAGCGGAGCTTGGAAAGGTCCATGCGCTTCTCGCCGTTCTCGTCCTCCTGCGCCACGGTGACGCCGAGGGCGGTGTAGATGTTGCGGACTTCCTGGCTCTCGAAGGCGCGGTCCTGGGCGGCTTTCTCCACGTTCAGGATCTTGCCGCGGAGCGGGAGGATGGCCTGGATGCGGCGGTCGCGGCCCTGCTTGGCGGTGCCGCCTGCGGAGTCACCCTCGACGAGGAAAAGCTCGCACTTCTCGGGATCGCGGTCGGAGCAGTCGGCCAGCTTGCCGGGCATGCCGACGCCGCCCATCGGGGACTTGCGCTGCACCATTTCGCGGGCCCTGCGGGCGGCGGCGCGGGCCGTCGCGGCGAGGACGATCTTCTCGACGATGGTCTTGCCTTCCTTCGGATGCTCCTCCAGGTACTGTTCCATCGCCGCGGCCGTAGCCTGGGAGACGGCGGAGGTAGCCTCCGGGTTGCCCAGCTTGGTCTTGGTCTGGCCCTCGAACTGCGGCTCGGCCACTTTCACGGAAATGACGGCGGTCAGGCCTTCGCGGAAGTCCTCCGGAGAGAGGTCGCCCTTGAACTTGGCAAGGAGGTTGTTCTTCTCCGCATAGTTCTTCAGGGAACGGGACAGGCCCATCTTGAAGCCCTGCAGGTGCGTACCGCCTTCGATGGTGTTGATGTTGTTCACGTAGGAGTAGATCCGCTCGCGGAAGCCCTCGTTGTACTGGAGGGCGATGTCGATGGGGATCACCTTGTCGGAATTCACGGTGATGGGCTCGGGGATGAGCTTGGGTTCGCCTGCGTCCAGGTAGTCGATGAACTCGCGGAGACCGTGCTCGCTGTAGAACACGTCGCTGCGGAACACCTGCTTGCCGGTGGCCTTGCGCTCGCCGTCTTCCGCGGTCTCGAACTCGTCCACCTTCTCGCGGAGGTCCGTCAGGATGATGCGGATGCCCTTGTTCAGGTAAGCCAGTTCCCGGAGCCGGTTCGCCAGGGTATCGTACTTGTAGACGATCGTCTGGGTAAAGATGGTCGCATCCGGATGGAAGGTGATGATGGTACCTGTATCGGCCTCGGAGGTCTCGCCGATCACGCGCACATCACAGAGGGGTTTTCCCTTGGAGAAGCGCTGCTCGAAGATCTTTCCCTCGCGGTGGACTTCCGCCACCAGCAGGTCCGACAGGGCGTTCACGCAGGAGACACCCACGCCGTGCAGACCGCCGGAAACCTTGTAGCTGTTCTTGTCGAACTTGCCGCCTGCATGGAGGACCGTCAGGACGACTTCCAGCGCGCTGCGGTGCTCCTTCTCGTGCATGCCGGTCGGGATGCCGCGGCCGTTGTCCTTCACCCGGACGGAATTGTCCTCGAGGATGGTCACTTCGATGTCCGTGCAGAAGCCGGCCATCGCCTCGTCGATACAGTTGTCGACGACTTCGTAGACAAGATGGTGGAGACCTCTTTCACCGATGTCTCCGATATACATGGAGGGGCGCTTGCGAACCGCCTCGAGACCTTCCAGGACCTGGATACTGTTGGCTGAATACTGCTCCTCAGCCTGCTTCAATTCCTCGATATCTGCCATAATTTGCACGTTTGCATATAAACATGCAAATATAGCAATTTTTTCCTAGAAATTCAATACGATTCCGGCCGTAAAATACATTCCCGCTTCGGCTACGAGCGGGGTGCGCTGGACCGCCTGGTTCAGCAGGTTGCCGCCCTTCGCCCAGAAACCGAAACGGTGGGTGAAACGATACTCCGCAAAGAGGCCGAGATCGACCCAGCCGGGAACACGGTAAATGCTGGAAAGCACCCCGTCACCCGTCGTGAAGCCCGCGCTCCTGGACGTAGACCAGGCCACGTCGAGGCCTCCCTTGAAACGCTCGCCCCAGTTATAGGCAGGACGGATGAAACCGGTGAAGGCGGCCGGCGCGAAGGCCCCGTCGTCGACGATGTTCGCATGGTGCCAGGCCAGGTTGCCGTCCACGGTCACACTTTCGGACTTCCAGCCGTAATCAAGTTCGGCGAACAGCAGGTTGAAGGACTTCTCCACCAGGGAGGGAAGAAGCATGGGGCCGGGCTGGACGGGGGCCAGCTGAGAGGCCCATACCACCCCTTCCACGGGCGTGTGCGCCCAACGGGCATAGCCGGCCTGCAGGTCATAGCGGAAGCGGCTGGCGATGTTGCCCCGGGCGCCGATCATGGCGCGGATGCGCTCCAGGGAATGGCCATAAGCGCCTTCATACGAGAAGGGACGCGAGAAGAAGCGGCTGGACATCGTGTTGAACTTGTCCCCGCCCGTTGCGGAAGTCTGGAGGATCAGCTGGTCGTCCAGCAGGTGGAAGTCCACCCGGACGTCCGGGAAGATAAGACCGGACTTGTGCAGGTATTCCTCCGGCCAGAGATTGTAATCCTCCGAATAGATGATGGCCGCGAGTTTCACACCCAGGCTCATGCTCCAGCGGTCCACGTTGAACTGATATTTGGGTGCGGCGGACAGCAGGCCCGTATAGCCGGCGAAATCACCCCGATAGCGTGCGAGATCCAGGTCCAGGTCCACGAGGATCCGGCGGTCGGCGTCCAGGACGGGACCGAAGGTTCCGTCCAGACGGAAGGCGCTCTCGGAGAAATCCTTCTCCCCCTGGGCCCAATGCGTCAAATCGCCGCCCAGGAGGTGATAGTCGATGGCCGCATCGTACATGAAATGCGGGTCATCGCCCGGCAGGGAGCGCACGCGGCCCCGGGCCTCGATGCCGCCCATCTTCTGGTAGTGATAGGCATTGTCCGCCATCCGGTGCTTGAAAGCGACATCCAAGGATGCGAGGCCTCCGTCCCAACCGTAGGCGGCGTCCACGCCGGCCTTCGTATCGGCCAGATAACCGTTCATCTTGTCATCGGACCGGACGATGGGAATCACGCCTTCCTCGGGCGTTCCGTACTTGAAGTCATGATACCGGCCGAAATAGGACCGGTGCGTCGCATACAGGTTCACGTTGAACTTTTCCCGCTGGACCGGCGACCAGACGAGGTCCAGTTCCGGATGGAGGGTGAAGCCGGCGCCGGCGCGGAGATAGAAATTCTCCGTCGTGGAGGGCTTGGGCGTGGGCTTGAGCTGCACGTAATAGGGCGTGAACTCATAGGCGCCCCGGTAGGGCTTCTCGAACACGGAATAGTCGAAATCCAGGTTGAACCGGGTCACGGAATCCGGCACCGCCATCTGCTGCGCAGGCTTGGCGATGGAGGAGGCGCCGCCCTCGTAGGCGTTCGTGACCTCCACGGTCGGATTCAGGTTCTGTCCATAGGCCAGGGCGGTCACCGCCGCCGCAAGGGCCGTCGCAAGGATATGCTGTCTCATGTTCGTGCTACTTGTTAAGTTTTCTCAGCCGCAGTTCCACCTGGTCCAGGACTTCGTCCTCGGGACCATACGGCTTGTAACCGGACTTGATACTGTCGAAGGTGGCCTTCGCCTGGGCCATGTTGCCGTTCTCGGCGAAGGTGTCGCCCAGGACGATGAAGGCCTTGGCGAGCCAGTAGTTCTGGCCGCCGGCCTTGGCCGAGAAGTCGTAGACCTTGTCTTGGATGCCGGCGAACTCGGCGCGGTCGAACTTGTCCTGGATGATCAGGTAGGCGGCCTCGGCGCCTTCGGCAGTGGAAGGATCCTTGGCAAGCTGCTCGAAGAGGCCGTAGGCTTCCGCACGGCGGCTCATGCCGAGGCAGGACTTGGCGCGGACGTAGTCTGCCTCGCGCCGGAGGTCGTCGGAAACGCCGCGGACGGCGCGCACGGACTGTGCGGCGGCGAGGGCGTCCTCGAACTCGCGGGCCCGGTAGGCGGACCGCATCATGCCCACGGCGGCCGCAGCCTTGTTCTCATCCAGCTGGGCTACCTGACCGAGACTCTGGTAGGCATTGTAAGCCTTGGGATAGCGTTGCATGGAGTAGGAAAGGTCGCCGTACCGCAGCCAGGCGGACTCCAGGAAGGAGCCTTCCAGGCCGTGACCGAGGGCGTCGGCATAGGCGTCGACCGCCTTTTCCTTGTCCCCCAGGCCGCGGTAGCACTCGCCCAGGTAGAACGAGGCTTCCGCCACCTTGGCCCCTTCGGGGTATTTCTCGAGATAGCTCTTGAACGTGCTTTCCGCCTTCGCGTAGTTGCCGCCGAGGTAGATTTCCTCGGCCGTGCTGAAGTAGACTTCCTCCTTCTGTGCATCGGTGCGGGAAGCCTTGTCGCCCAGGCTGTTGACAAAGGCGAGGTAGGCGTCCGGCTCCTGGCGGGTGCGGTAGATGGACTCGATCGCGAGGAGGGCGTCATCGGCATAGTCGCCGCCCTGGGCCGCGACTTCCTTGTAGTACTCGAGGGCCTTGGTATCGTCCCCGCCGTTGCGGGCGATCATGCCCAGCTCCAGCAGCGCCCGGGTCGCATAATCGGGATCGTCGGTCGTGCTGCGGAGGGTCCGGAAAGCCCGGACGGCATCCTCCGGCTCGCCCACGGAGACATAGGCTCGGCCCAGCTCGTACAACGCGTCAGCGTAATACGGAACGCCCGGAGAGGCTTTCTTTACCCGCTCGAGGAACTGGACCTTGCGCGGGAAGTCACGCACGAGGCCGCAGGCCACACCGGCGCGGTAGTACGGGTAGATATCGTCCGCATCGGGATAGTCGGCCAGCTTGCGCTCGAAGGCGGCGATGGCGGTCGTGTAGTCCTTCTGGAAGAAGTAGCAGTCTCCGATGCGGGTTTCCGCGTCGGATCCCCGGTCGTCATGCCGGCCTGCGAGGTAGTTGTTGAACCACTTCAGGGCGGCGGGATAGTCCTCCTCCTTGAAGAAGGTGTAGGCGATGTCATACGGGATCAGGTTCCCCTCCTTCTTGCCGTCCAGGGCCGACAGGTTGTACAGGTCCATGAGGACGGTGCGGGCGTCGGCATACTTGCCGTCGCGGAAGTAGGATTCGGCGATCCAATAGCGGGAAAGCTGGTTGAAGGGATCCTGGCGGGGGCTGTAGTAGGCGGCGGCCTTCAGGTGCGGCACTGCGTCGCGCCAGGCGCCGTTCTCGATAAGCTGGTTCGCACGGAGGAAGTAGGCCTTCATGTAGTTGGACTGCATCCGCGGGTCCAGTTCGTCGATGTTGTCGTAGGCCGCAACGGCAGCCTCGTAGTCGTGGTTCGCGAGGGCGGCCATCGCCATGTAGCTGTAGATCTGGTCCCCCTTCGAGAGGGCGTCGTACCGCTTCATGTAGTCGTTGAAGGCCGAAACGTCATTGTTCAGGTCGAAGGCGAGTTTCGCATAGTTGAAGTACGCGTCCTCCTGGATATCCTTGTTGAACGGGAGGGCGGCGGCATCCTTGAACGCTTCCAGGGCGGCCACCTTGTTGCGGAGCTGGATGTAGCTGTAGCCCAGCTGGTAATTCGCGATCTGGCCCAGGGAGTCCGTGCGCTCGGGCATCTGGCTGAAGCTCTCCACGGCGCCCTGCCAGTCCTCCACCGCATACAGGACGGAGCCGGCGTAGAACCAGTCTGACCGGTTGCGGACCGTCTTCTCCTCCAGGTTCTTCTGGTAGTAGGAACGGGCCTTTTCCTTGTCGCCGAGCACGAGGTAGGACTCGGACATGATGCGGGCGAAATGCGGCTGGCGGTCCTCCGGGATCTTGTCGAAGATTTCCTCTCCGAACTTGATCACGTAGTTGTAGTCCTTTTCGTTGAAACGGCATTCGAGGATGTAGTAGTTCGCGAGCTGGGTGAAGCGCGGATCCACCGCGGACTTGGCGAACCAGTCGGCCGCCTCGCGGAAATCGCCCTGCGAATAGCAGACGTAACCGAGGGAATACTGGGACGGGGCCGTGTAGTCGGACGGCGGAAGGTTCTGCATCTTCTCCAGGAACACCCGGGCGACGGCGAGGTCGCCGCTTCCGAAAGCGCTGTAACCCCGCTTGTAAACGTATTCGGCCACCTGGCCAGGCATCAGTTCGTCCTGCTTGATGCAGCTGAAACGGTACGAGGCCTGGTCATAGAGACCGCGGTCGAACAGGTCCTGCGCCCAGCGGAAGTTCACCTGCGGGACCAGGGGGGATTCAGGCCAGCGGTCCAGGAAGGCTTCGGTGCGTTTCTCGTATCCGGGAGCCTGGAGTTCGATGGCGCAGAGGGCCGCATAACCTTCGGCTTCGCTGCCGGGGATGCGCTCCAGGAGCTGGGCGGCCTCCGCGTACATGCCGTGCCCGTACAGGTCCAGGGCGCGGTCGTATTCCGGAGTCTGGGCGGAGGCGGCCCCCGCCAGGAGGACGGCCGCCAGG
>Ga0247609_10004210_pt1 | contig 14388 bp, 9 predicted proteins | sample 172DNAGHGlowgp2_FD_193487 | JGI IMG/M metagenome (GOLD analysis project Ga0247609, IMG submission 193487) | Sheep rumen microbial communities from Palmerston North, Manawatu-Wanganui, New Zealand - 1728 DNA GHGlow gp2 | ecosystem: Host-associated > Mammals > Digestive system > Stomach > Rumen ...
TATCAATCTTTTCAAAGTTTATTTTTGAGCTTATCTTATAGTTCTGTGGATTAATTTTCCTATCAAAAGCATCGTAAAGTTTTTTATTTTTCCCAGTTATTACGATAATTTGAAACTCTTTTTCTATCTCTAAAAGATTATCGTAAATACTTAAAATATTTGAAACTCCAAAGCTTCCTGCCATCACTAAAATAGTAGGAATATCACTTTTTAAATTTAAATTATTTAAAATCTCAGCTTTATTTTTTTGAATGTGAAAAGCCTCATCTACAGGAATACCAAAAGGATATATCTTTTCTTTTTTTACTCCCAACTTTATCATATCATCTTTCATGTCATCGTTTGCAGTAATATAAGCATCCACATTTTTACTGATCCAAGTTTTATGTGGTGCATAGTCCGTCATTACGCATACAAGCGGCAACGAAATTTTATTTTCTTCTTTTAAATAAGATACCATTTCATTCGGAAACATATGAGTCGCAACTATAACATCGGGTTTAAAATCATCTATTAAATTTAAAAGTTTTTTACTGAAAAAATTATTTAAAAGTACTATCAAATCACTAAACTTATTATCTTTATTTGACGCATGATAAATAGCTGCAAATATTTTTGGACTTTTCTTTATCATATAAGCATAACTATCGCTAATTGTTCTGTTTAAAAGTGGACTTATATATTCTAAAGTATCTATAACTTCAACTTTTGAATTTTTGTCTTTTGCTGTTATATAAGATTTTAAAGCTTTCGCTGCAGCCATGTGTCCGCCGCCTGTAGAAGCTGATAAAATCAATACGTTCATAGTTTTTTCTTCCTTTATAAATGTAAAATTTTATTCTTCAACAAATTTTTCTATTTAATATTATATCAAACACTTCTATTAAATCAAATAGATACTTCTTAAATTTAATTTTCTAAAGCTAAGTCTAAAAATTTATTTTGGCTGCTCAATTTTTCGCCAGCTTTTGGCACGTCCACGTAGACTGTGTCTTCTCTCTGGATCCGCGCGTTCGTGTTGTCAGATAACATTATATCTAATATATTATCTACTCGATTTTTAATTTTTTCATCGTCTACAGGAAAAACTAACTCCACTCTCCTATCCAAGTTTCTAGGCATTAAATCAGCACTGCCTAAAAATATCTTAGGGTTTCCTGCACAGTTAAATTTATATATCCTGCTGTGTTCTAAAAATCTTCCTACAATACTAATAACCTCGATGTTATCACTTACACTTTCAAGTTGCGGGACTAAACAACATATTCCTCTGACAATTAATTTCACAGGGACACCCGCTTTTGACGCTTTATATAAAAGCTTTATTATTTCTAAATCTACTAAAGAATTTATTTTTATCGTAATTCCGCTCGGAAGAGATTTGTTGGCATTTTCGATTTCGTTTTCAATCATCTTAACGAAAAAGTTTCTCAAACCATATGGCGCAACTATTAGCTTATTATATTCAGGTGGTCTTGAGTAACCTGTTAAAAAATTAAATAAAAGCGAAGCGTCTTTGCCGAACGTTTCCTTGCAAGTAAACATTCCTATATCTGTATACACTTTTGCAGTTGTGTCATTGTAATTTCCAGTGCCCATATGAATATATCTGCGTATTCCCTCTTCCTCTTTACGTACAACTAATGTGATCTTGCAATGCGTTTTAAGACCTGGCAACCCATAAATAACGTGGCATCCTGCTTTTTCGAGTTTTCTTGCCCAAATTATATTATTTTCTTCGTCAAACCTTGCTTTAAGTTCAACTAAAACCGTTACTTGTTTCCCGTTTTCTGCTGCTTTTACAAGCTCATCTATTATCGGCGACTCCCAACTCACTCTATAAAGTGTTTGTTTTATAGCTAAAACGTCTTTATCTTCTGCTGCTTGTCTTACAAAGTTTAATACAGCGTCAAAGCTTTCATATGGATGATGAACTAATCTATCTCTTTCTCTTATCGCTGCGAAATAGTCCTCTACCCCTATAAAATCCTTCGGTGGATTTGCTTGCACTAATTTTTTAAAACATAAATCTTCAAAGCCTTCTAGCTCCGAAAACTTTGAAAGAAAGGTTAAGTCAAGCGGACCCGGAAGTTCATATACATCTTGCTTTTCAACATCCAGCATGTCTATTAAGAATTTTTTAGTTTCGCTATCTCCGTTTTTTAAGATTTCCAGCCTGACTGGCCTTCCCCTCTTTCTTTTCTTTATTGATTTTTGTACCGCAATTATTAGGTCTTCTCTTTCATCGTCATCTATGTCTAAATCTGAATTCCTTGTCACTCTAAAAGGAAAATATGCTTTTATTTCATGCAGCTCAAATAATTTATCTAGCTTGTACATAATAATATCTTCGAGCATTACAAATTCTCTTGTTTCTTCATTCTCAGAGACTTCAAAAAACCTCGGCAAAATACTTGGCACTTGTACAACGGCAAAATTTGATTTCCCTTCTTTTTCTAAGCTTACAGCAATATTTAAACTCCTATTGGATAAAAGCGGAAACGGTCTGCTTCTATCTATTGCAAGTGGTGTTAAAACCGGAAATATTATTTTATTAAAGTATTTATTCACTTTCTCGAGTTGAAGTTTATTTAATTTTGAAATCTCTAAAAAAACTATACCCTTATTTTTCAAAGATTTCTTAATAGCTGTTTCCCAACAAAAATATTGTCTATCTAAAAATTCATGAGTCCTTTCTGTAATCTTGATAAGTTGCTTTTTGGGAGTTAGCCCAGACGGATCTTCTTTTTTATAATTTGCATGGACTTGCTCCATGATACCGGCTACTCGTACCATAAAAAATTCGTCTAAATTCGATGCGCAAATCGATAAGAACTTAACTCTTTCCATAATTGGATTTTCTTTTTTGAAAGCTTCCTCTAAAACTCTTAGATTAAAGTCAAGCCAACTGATTTCTCTATTATTATAAAAAATCCTCTTTTTTTCTTCCGTTTTCATCGTAATAATTCCCCCTCTTATTTTATTTTCTTTTAAATCAAAAAAGCGAAGTTTTAATAATCAATTGCGGACTTATTCCGAAAACTTCTTCAAAAAACGGCACACAACGGTTAAATGCCCATTTCTCTAAATACGCATTTTTATCGCTTTGAGTTGAAACTATAAGATTTTTATTTGTAAGTTTTACACTTATATCGTTAAATTTTTGCATTTTAGATTTGTCAAGAGCATTAGCTAATCTGAAAATCGCGACCATTTTAGATACAGCTAATTTATCATCGCTATCAAGCTTTGAATAATCTTCATCCATAACGCTGGGAAACGTGAATTCATCGTATTTAGCAATATTTGCTATCATTTTAACTTCCTTATAAGTTAAACCATAAATTTCTAAATTTTTTATAATGTCAAATGTACTGATTCTCGGGAATTTTGAGTTTACAAAATATCCAACTTCGTGCAAAATTATAGATATTTCAAGGAGCAGTTTTTTCTTTTCATCAAGGCCATGTATTTTTTTCAATTTATCGAAAATTAAAGTCGCATAATTGTAAGTTGCCTCTCTATGTTTAAAATCGCAATTATAACGTTCTGCCATAGTTTTGGCGCAACTTATCGCATTTTTAAGTATGCTCTTTACAAAACTCACTTGATTTTTTTCATCTAAAATCTGAAGCATTATACCATTCCAAAGTTCAGATCGCATCGATATCACAGTTTTCAAATTTGTCATTTTTAAAACTTTTTGATATATTGTCATTGTTGTGAAAAATAATTCAGCTTCCTGCAGTGAAATTCTGTATTTTTCACTGATTAATTCACCGGTCATACTTTTTATAGAATCATAAAATTCATATAATTTTTCTGATTCTATAACTGTTTCGTTATTTTTAAAACTACTGCTACAAAATTTCTCAACTAAATTTATTTGACTTCCAGCTATTATTAAATTATCAATTTTTTCTTTTTTAATTGGAAGATTTACTCTTCCTAATACTCTATTTAAATACTCTTCTAATACTGTTCCGAAATCAGTTGTCTGGTCCTGTACTTGGCCCAAAATATCGTGAAGCTTTAATGATCCGATTTTAAGATTTTGAGAAAATATAATGTTTCCTGAGGAATAAACCGCAATTCCTATGCTGCTAGCACCTACGTAAACGATTAAAATATTTTCGTTTAATTTCTCTACTTTCTTTAAATGCCTCATCATCTCCCAATAAATTAAACTTTTCTCGTATCCATCTTCCAGGATCTCTAAATTCATCCCGTTGCCAACTTTTATCTGATCCACTACATATTCATAATTTTGCGCTTCTTTGAAAAAAGTTGAAGTAATTGTTCTGTAATCTTTAACGCCATATTCTTTCATCACATTTGTGTATTCTTTTAAAATCTCCGATATATTTCTTAAGCACTCAAAACTTATCTTTCTGTTATTAAATATCTCATGACCTAAATTCGTAGATTGCTCTAAAAAGTCTATATCATTTACTTTCTCATCTCTTAGATCTGATATTCTCATCTTTACGAAATCCGGACCAATATTAATAACAGCCGCTATTTTTGCATTATTTTTCCCTTTTTTCATATTGTCAGCTCCCCTTTTATTTTCTATCATTCATGCTCACTGAAAAATAATTAGGAACAATTGTAAATATAATCAAAGATTTAAAGTTAATTGCGTGAGCTAAAATTTATCAATCTTTTTAATCATCGAAATCTTTTAAGCTTTTAAGAAATGTTTTAAAATAATCTGGAAGATTAGATTCAAACTCTAAAAACTCACCGGTTCTAGGATGAATAAAACCAATATACTTAGCATGTAAGCATTGACCATTTAGCTTTGAAATGCACTTTTTTGGACCATAAACTTTGTCGCCTGCTACAGGATGCCCAATATATGCCATATGTACCCTTATCTGATGTGTTCTTCCGGTTTTTAAAATTAATCTTACATGTGTAAAACCTTTATATCTTTTTAAAACTTTATAGTAAGTTTTTGCATCTTTTGAATTTTCATCTCTTATTGCCATCTTTTTTCTATCTGTTTTATGCCTTCCAATTGGCTCATTTATAGTCCCTTCGTCACTTTTTAAATTGCCATAAACTACAGCTTCATATTCTCTTGAAAACGAATGCGCTTTTATTTGTTCTGCTAATTTTAAATGCGCAAAATCATTTTTGGCTACTATTAAAAGTCCACTTGTATCTTTATCTATTCTATGAACAATCCCAGGTCTTATTACGCCATTTATTCCGGATAAAGAACCTTTACAGTGATATAGCAAAGCATTTACTAAAGTGTGATTATAATTGCCTACTGCTGGGTGTACTACCATACCTTTTTCTTTATTTACAACCAATAAATCATCATCTTCATAGATTATATCAAGAGGTATGTTTTCAGGACTTAAATTAAGTTCTTTTGGCTCATCTATAATTACTTTTATCTTGTCGTTTAAATGTACTTTATAATTTTTGCTTTTTAAAATTTCTCCATTTACGAATATTTTTTGCTCTTTTATTAGGTTTTGTATTCTTGACCTTGTAAGTTCCGGCACTTTTAAAGATATTACTTTATCGATTCTTTCTTCATTTAAATTTTCGCTATTTTCTTTTTCTAATTTTTCTATAATAATGCTTATTTCTTCAGGCAATTTAAATTCCTCACTTTTAAATTTTTCCTTGATTTTTAACTTTGCCAAAACAAATATAAATCAATACTAAAACAGTTCCTGCAGTGATGCAGTAATCAGCAAAATTACAAACTGGTGGGAAAAATGAAAGCTTTATATAATCTACAACATATCCTAGAAACAATCTATCTATAGCATTTCCAATCCCACCACCTACTATTAAGCTTAGACCCCCAATAAACACTTTACTATCAAATTTTTTCTTTATCATAACATATAAATAAAAAATTAAAAGTAAAATCACAAGTAAAATAAATAAATATTTAGCACCTTGCATTATTCCAAATGCTGCTCCCCTATTTTCTACATAAGTAAATTTTAAAACTCCATTTAAAAGCGATATATCTTCATTTCCTTTTAAATTATTCACAGTCCAAAACTTTAATATCTGATCAATTCCTGCAACTAAAACCGCTAATAAAAAATATAAAATCATGTAATTTTACCTTCCATTATAATTTAAAATGCGACACACTTTTTGGCATGCCGCATTAATTTGCATCCAAAAAACTCACAATGTTTTGTATTCCTAAAAAAGTCATTTGGTAGCTCTTTAATTTAATTGTACTTTAAGTATTTAATATCTTTCTGCAACGCTCACAAATTTTATCTTCTCTTACAGTCTCACTAAAGCTCCAACATCTTTCACACTTTTCTCCTGGAGCCTTTTTAACAGTAATTGAAATATCTTTATTTTTGTCGCCCGAAATCTCACCCTCATTATCATTTGATATTTTTATCGCTGAAACTATGAATATCTCTTTAAGCTTATCTTTATTTTCTTCTAAAGTTTTATAATTTTCTCCATCACAATGAATTTCAACTTCAGCTTCTAAGGATGAACCTATAGTCTTATTTTTCCTTGAGATTTCTAAAGCTTTTTTTACATCATCTCGGATTTCACCTAATCTATCCCACATCTTGATAAATTCTTTGTCTACATTCATACTAAGTTTTTGTGGCATTTGGTTCATTAAAATTGATTCTTTGCAGTCTTTATCTTCTAGTGGTAAACTTTTCCAAATTTCTTCCGAAGTAAAAGCTAGAATTGGCGCTAAAATTTTTACTAAAGAATGTAAAATGAGATAAATTGTAGTCTGAGCAGCTCTTCTTGTTTTGCTATCTGCCTTTTCTACATAAAGTCTGTCCTTTAAAATATCCAAATAGTAATTTGACATATCTACAACACAAAAGTCATAAACGCTGTGATAAACTTGATAAAATTCAAACTTTTCATAAGCTTTTAAAGTTTTTTCAATCAATTCATTTAATTTAAATATCGCCCATTTATCAAGCGGTAAAATTTCATCCAATGGTACTTTATCTTTATTTGGATCAAAATCATATAAATTTCCTAAGATAAACCTTGCAGTATTTCGGATTTTTCTATAGGATTCAGAAAGTTGCTTTAAAATTTCAGGTGAAATTCTCATGTCCGTATGATAATCAGCCGACGAAACCCAAAGCCTTAAAATATCAGCACCATATTGATCTATTACCTTTTGAGGCTCGATTCCGTTTCCTAAAGATTTAGATTGTTTCCTGCCTTCTCCGTCAACTACCCAACCGTGCGTCACAACGTTTTTATATGGTGCTTTACCTGAAATTGCTACAGAAGTCAAAAGCGAAGACTGGAACCAACCTCTATATTGATCTGCACCTTCTAAGTATAAGTCTGCCGGGAAACTTAGCTCTTTTCTTTCCTTGCAAACTGCCAAATGTGTAGATCCTGAATCAAACCAAACATCCATAATGTCAGTTTCTTTTCTGAATCTATGCCCATTACACTTTTTACAAGTTAGCTCAATGTTGCCCACTAGCTCTTTTATATCTTTTTCGTACCAAGCAATTGAGCCTTCTTCTTTGAATACTTTCGCGATTTTTAAAATCAAGTTTTTGTCAATTAACGGTTCGCCGCAATCTTCGCAGAAAAAGATAGGTATCGGCACTCCCCATTTCCTTTGTCTTGAAATGCACCAGTCTTTTCTTTCCTTGACCATCGAAGCAATTCTATTTTCGCCCCAAGAAGGTATCCAGTTTACTTTTTCGATTTCCTTTAAAGCTGCATCTTTAAATTTATCAATCGAGCAGAACCATTGCTCAGTTGCTCTGAAGATTACTGGATTTTTACATCTCCAACAGTGTGGATATTGATGTTCTATTTTTTGAGTCGCTAAAAGATTTCCACTTTGCTCTAAAAATTGCGCAATCGGCTTATTCGCTTTTTCTATTTTAAGACCTGAAAATTGTCCTGCTTCTTCTGTTAGAGTTCCTTCTTTGTCTACTGGCACTATTATTGGCAAATCTTTATAATTCCTGCAAACTTCATAGTCTTCTATACCGTGTCCAGGCGCTGTATGTACGCAACCTGTGCCTGATTCTAAAGTTACATGGTCACCAACGATTACTAACGATTCTCTATTTAAAAACGGATGCTTTGCCGTCATAAATTCAAGTTCAGAACCTTTTATCGTACCTATAATCTCATAATCTTCAATTTCGGCTGCAGCCATAGCTTCTTTGCATAAATCTTTTGCCATTATATAATATTCATCTTTACATTTTATAAGAGCATAGTCAAACTTCGGCCCAACGCAAATAGCTACATTGCCAGGTAAAGTCCAAGCAGTAGTTGTCCAGATAACAAAATAAGTTTTTAAAATGTCAGCACCCATATTAGTAAGCTTATTCTTATCATCAAGCACATTAAACTTTACATAAATTGAATGACATTTGTCATTTCCGTATTCAATTTCAGCTTCAGCTAATGCAGTTTGGCAGTCAGCACACCAATAAACCGGCTTTAAGCCTCTATAAATATAGCCTTTATCTGCCATTTCAGCAAAGAGTTCAATTTGTTTAGACTCAAAATTTTTCTGAAGTGTTATATAAGGATTTTCCCAATTCGCTAAAACTCCAAGTCTTTTAAACTGATTTCTTTGATCATCCACGTAACTTAAAACAAACTCTTTACACATTTTTCTGAGTTCAACAGTTGAGACGCCTCCGGAGCTTTCAACCCCAGCTTTAGCTCTAGCTTTAAGTTCTGTAGGTAAACCATGAGTATCCCAACCCGGTACAAATGGCGAATAAAACCCCGTCATATTTTTAAATCTTACGACGAAATCTTTTAATACTTTATTAAGTGCATGCCCCATATGGATGTTACCGTTTGCATAAGGAGGCCCATCATGCACTATGAACTTCGGTTTATTTTTGTTTTTTGACTGTAATTTTTCATATATTTTTTCAGATTCCCAATTTTTAAGCATATCTGGTTCAGATTTTGGAAGTCCTGCTCTCATTGGAAATTCCGTTTTTGGTAAATTTAAAGTGCTATTATAATCTTCTGACATCTTAGTTCTCCTTTATCGCTTTACACGTTTAATTTTTATAATCTTATTTAAATAAGCCTACAGGAGAATTTGTATCTGTTCTTAGATCATAATTTTCTCCAAATTTTAAATCTTTGAACTTTTTGTTGACTTTATTTTCAATATTTTCATTGCTATTTATATTCGATTGAACATTTTCTACTTTTTCTTCGGTATTTTGTATTTCCTTAGTATCATGTTGCCCTTCTGATTTTTCCATCTTTTCCAATACTTTTTCGCTGATTCTATCTTCAGCATTTAACTCATTTATTAATTTTAAATGTTCTTTATATGATGATAAAAGGTGTGATCTAAAATCTCTAACATTTTTCTTTAAGTTTGCTAGATTATCTTGTTCTTTTACTATTTCTCTTTTAGTGTTTGAAATTATCTTGCTAGCTTCCATATTGGCATTTCTCAATATTTCTTCCGATTTAGTTTTAGCTTCTTTAATAGCATCGTCTTCTATTTTTTGAGCTTTTATCAAAGCATTTCTTACGCTTTCCTCTTGAGTTCTATATTCATTTACTCTATGAGCTAAAACTTTTATTTTCGACAATAATTCAGCATTATCGTTTTGTAATTTTTCAAAAGAATCTCTAACTTCATCTATAAATTTATCGACGTCTTCTGCTTTGTAACCTCCAACTCTTGCTCTTCCCAATCTAACTTCTTCGATTTCTTTCAAAGTCAACATAAAAAGTACCCTCTCTTTATTAAAAATCTAGTCAAGGGGTGAATACGAAAAGTATTTTCACCCCTTATTATAAGTTTAAACTTTATTTAAAAATATACTCCACTATTTTCTAATTCATCCAGTAAATCTGCTCCGGCTAATCCTACGTTATATGGAGTAATTATGTAAGTGCTTGTGGCAACTCTTTTTATTTGCCCACTATTAGCATATGCAACTCCACTTAAAAAGTCTATTATTCTTCTTGAAACATCCTTACTGGTATTTTCTAAATTCAAAACAACTGTATGCATCTTGATTAATTCATCAGCTATTTCTCTTGTATCTTCGCCAAATCTTTCCGGCTTAAACAAAACTACTTGCAATTGAGCTGTTGCATGAATGTTTACAACTTTATTCCCATTTTGAGCCGATGCACGTCTTTGAATTTTTTCTGAACTGTCAGTTCTTGCATTTGAACTTAGATCATTATTTTCCTCATATTCATAATCAAAATCATCTTCAGGTGGAGTCCACATATCTTTTAATTTTTGCACTAAACTTGACATTTTTACATTCCTCCTAATTTTAATACTTAAAGTAACTTACAAATCTATTCACTTTTTTATAAATTATAAAGATAATTACAACTTACAAAAAAAGTTCATACAATAATATTATCTAATTTTTCCTTTGCAATGTCAACAAATAAAAATATTTATTTTATCTTTTTATCAAATTTATCGTTTTACTTTCTTGCCTTCGTGTAAATCTGCACCCTTTACCACTATTTCGTCATATTGCTCTAGATATTGATCCGAAAAAAGCTCCTCTTCATCCGGTTTTTCCTTGCAAATAACATAATCTTCATCTGCATAAGTTATGATTATTTCTTTAAAAATAAGCTGTTTATTTTTTATAACGTAAACCCCTTGAATTTTTTTCTCAACTGTTTCTTTTTGTCCGTCTTCATTTTTTATAACTTTACTTGCTAATTTTTCATGGACTGCTCTTTTGTTTATTTTTAAACCTGTATGTTCAGAAAAATCAAGTCTTATATTTTCTTTTCTCAAATTTAAAATATCTTTATTTAAGTAATTGCATTTTAAAACAATACACACATCCGAAGAATTATTTTCAGAGTTTAACGCTACTACCGTTGCCGGCACCTTTTCTAAATTTACGCTAGGTAAACTTAAATCTATAATATCACCAATTTGAAGGCTTTTAACCAAATCTTTTTTCACATTGCAAGCAGTATACCAATACGATAAATTTACAATTTTAGCTACTGCACTAGAATTTTTTTCTTTAGCTTTTAGTAAATCATTAAGCTGACTGCTACTAATATTTTTAGCAGAATCGTAATCAACTATATTTTCAAAGCCATCAGTATTCCCTACAAAGTACCCAGATTCACTTGCAACTATCGTTCCGAGTTTTTCATTCGGTTCGATTTTTATCTTGTCACGTTGACTTTTCAAATCATCTATTCTTTCAGCAAAACTATACGTTTTATCTACGACTGCTTGTCTTTCATTCATCAAATAAAGAAGGTCTTCCCTGCTTTTTGCTAAGTCTTGATAAGATTCTTCATTTACGCAATCAAAAAGTTTTTTTAAATTTTGATGTATTCTCTTGTCTAAACTGGTAAGATTTGTAGAAATCTTATTTTTATCTTTTTCCAAAGATTCCAAGTTCGCTATTTCTTTGTCTATTTTATCTATTTCCTTTTGCTGTAAGTTATTAGACTCATTTTTATATATTTGAGCTACTATTCCACCCTTATTTATTTTTTCTCCATCGTTTAATAAAAAATTAACACTAGAACCGATATTATTTACAATCTCAGTTTCTTTGCGAATTATAAATCCGTCAGAATAAAATGATTTATTTATAGTTCCCTTAATTGCAACTTCAGTCTTTAAACCATATATGTGATTTAAATAAAACCTATGTCCTAAAAATAACGTTAGCCCCACTAGCGCTAGTATTATAGGCTTTTTAAATCTTTTAAATTTCTTTATTTTTTTACGCATTTTATGCCCCTTTTGCGTCTATCTATAGTTTTTTAACTTTTAATTTTCTAAAAAATAGTTATTCGAAAGTATTATATCACATATTTAAAAATGAATCTAGCTTTTTTGTGTATAATTTTGCAATTTCTCCAAGATTATCATACTCATCTACATAAACCCAATTTATTCTTTTATCTTTTTTAAACCAAGTCAATTGTCGTTTTGCATATTTTCGAGTACCTCTTTTTAGATTCTCAACTGCCACATCTAAGCTAATTTCCCCATTAAAGTAAGGAATAAATTCTTTATAGCAAATGGCATTGAGGGCTGTTTTGCTGCATTTTTTGGATAATATTTTTTTGCATTCTTCTAATAAGCCTTTTTCTAGCATTAAGTCAACTCGTTTATTTATCCTTTCGTATAATTTTTCTCTATCTTTATATGTAAGCCCGATTATAAAAGGTTCAAACGGCGACTCAATATTTTTAGATATTTTCATCTGTTCTGTTTTATTTATCCCGCTTGTCTTATATATTTCTAGCGCTCTTATAATCCTCTTTGTGTTGTTTTTGTGTATGCTCATAAAAGCTTGTGGGTCAACCCTTTTAAGTTCCTCTGTTAAAGATTCTATTCCTTCACTTTTTAATCTTTCTTCAAGCTCTACTCGAACTTTATTATCGTAATTTTTAACTGTAAAATCAACATTGTCAATCAGTGAATTAATGTAAAGTCCTGTGCCTCCGCAAATTATTGGCAATTTATTTTTTTCTGAAATATTAAAAATCTTTTCTTTAGCTAGCTTTACAAAATCAGCAACACTAAATTCTTCGTCTATTGGCAAAAAATCTATCAAGTAATGTGGTATATTTTGCATTTCATCGAAAGTTATTTTAGCTGTGCCAATATTCATCTCTTTATAAACTTGCATGGAATCAGCAGAAACTACTTCCCCATCGAAAATCTTAGCTAAAGAAACCGCTAATTTTGTTTTTCCAGAAGCTGTAGGCCCTACTATCACTAGAACTTTTATCTTTTTTTTAAGTCCTTCTGAATTTTTAATCTCAGTCAAGAAGTATCACATCCTGCCAAATTGTTTTTCAATTTCAGATTTACTCATTGTCATTGAAATAGGTCTTCCATGCGGACAATACTTTACATTTGGATTTTGCTCTAATTTTTTAATCAACGCTAAAATTTCTTCTTTTTCGCATTTAAATCCACCTTTTATTGCAGCTCTACATGCAACATTTTGATATAGCCATTGCTTTTTCGAAGTCTCAACATTTGCCTTCTTTTCTAAAATATAAGATGCCATTTCGATTATAATGTTTTTAATATCAGAACTATCTAAAACCAGTGGAGTTGACCTTACTATAACCGTTCCCCTCCCAAACTCCTCAATCTCAAATCCTGCATCTTCAAATAAACTCAAATTATTTATCACAGCGTCAAATTCATCTTTACTCATGTCCACAATCACAGGCTCAAGTAAAATCTGAGAATAATCTTTTCCTTTCTTCGATATCAAATCTTCATAGATTAATCTTTCGTGCGCTGCGTGTTTATCTACAAAAAGAAGCTCTGTTTTGCTCGTTTGGATTATTATGTATGTATCGAAAACTTCCCCAATAACTCTAAATTTACCTGTATCTCCATTGTTTTCATCTAAATCTATCTTCGTCTGCTCTACTTTTTGAGCTTTTATATCGCTAAATTCATTTTTAGATTCAATATTTTCTTTTAATGCTTTTACTTCTTTTAAAACTAAGCCTTCAATGCTTTCTTTCTTAGCTTCATTAAATTTTTCTATACTTTCAAAAGAATTATCGCTAAATGAAATCAAATTATTAGCACTATTCTTTGCTTTTTTCGATAAGAATATCTCTATTTCATCTTCATTTTCTTTTTTTAATTCAGAACGACCTTTATCCGATTTTAAACCTGAAAAATTAAAATTTTGCTCAGTCTTAATTAGATTTTTACTTTTGAGTTCATCTTTTTTTGAGTCTAAATCAACTACATTTTTTTGCTTTTCTGTAAGATTTAAAGGTACTTTTGAAAAATCATGTTCAAACTTTTTATTTTCACTGATATTTTCTTTTTCCCTGTATTCGATTGAGTTTTTGTTGCTAGCAAACTGCATTTTAATGGGTTTATCTTTATTTAATAAAGCTGATTTTACTCCGTGATAAATCAACTCAAATATAGGTTTTTCATTTACAAAGCGTACTTCAACCTTTGACGGATGGACGTTTACGTCGATACTTTCAAAAGGAACTGATATGTACATAACGCATGATGGAAACTTCTGCACCATTATTGAGCCTTTGTAAGCTTCTTCCAAAGCTACCATCGCAGTTTTAGTTTTTATATATCTTCCGTTGATGAAAAAATGTTGCATATTTCTGCTAGGTCTTGATTTACTAGGAAGACTTATAAATCCTGAAACTTTTAAGCCATTTAAACTATAATCAATTGGAATCAAGCTGTCGTTAAACTCCTTGCCGTAAACTGAATATATGGTTGCATCAATTTGACTATTTCCAGGCGTATTCAAAACTTCCTTGCCGTCTCTTATAAATTTAAAGCTAACTTCAGGATGTGAAAGTGCAAGGCAATCAAGCAATTTTGCAATGGCGTTGGATTCTGATACGTCTTTTTTTAAA
>Ga0247609_10004211_pt1 | contig 14383 bp, 12 predicted proteins | sample 172DNAGHGlowgp2_FD_193487 | JGI IMG/M metagenome (GOLD analysis project Ga0247609, IMG submission 193487) | Sheep rumen microbial communities from Palmerston North, Manawatu-Wanganui, New Zealand - 1728 DNA GHGlow gp2 | ecosystem: Host-associated > Mammals > Digestive system > Stomach > Rumen ...
ACCGGGAAGGTCCTTAACGCGTCCACCGCGTACCATGACGATCGAGTGCTCCTGCAGGTTGTGGCCCTCACCAGGGATGTAGGAGTTCACCTCCTTACCGTTGGTCAGACGGACACGAGCAACCTTGCGCATTGCCGAATTCGGCTTCTTGGGCGTGGTCGTGTAAACACGAACACACACACCACGACGCTGCGGACATGAGTCCAGAGCGGGCGATTTGCTGGTCGATTCCAGCGCAGTGCGGCCTTTTCTTACTAATTGTTGAATAGTAGGCATTTCGTTGTTTGTAGTTTTAATTAATTTGTAAGTTATTTTTCAGTTTGCTTCCCTGCCCTTTTGGACCACTTAACATCACACGCTATCAAGCATTTAGACGTCATTTTCGGCCCTATCGGCGCAAAAAAGCGATGCAAAATTACAAACAATTTCCTTAACAGCCAAACATTTAGCCATATATTTTTATATATAATGTATCCACAACCGCTCATTTTAATCATCTGTTGCCTAGCGAAATATATTTAATTGGTTGATTATTAGATATTTGACGAATTGTGAATTTTATTCAATCTTAACATTATTTAACTTCATTTAAGCACTTACTACCTCTTTTTGTAGCCCATTTCCGGCACCTGACGCCACAATGCTCACGCCACAAATCGCACACCGACATGGCAACCCGCAGGTGACCAAATCCTCCGAAATCAGGTAACACATTATATATATAATATAGGGGTGAAAAATACACCCCAATAGCCCCGGCATGCGGAGCAAACCACACCATGCGAGGGCATCTGAACAGTTCCTGTTGCAGAAGACCAAAAGAATGGTTATCTTTGCAGGAACAAAAAAAAGACCAAATTATTATGACCATCACAACAATTGCCAATATCTGCCTGCTGGCGGCAGCGCTGCTAGGGCTATGCGCGATGCTGCGTTGGGACCTGCAAAATCTGCAGCAGAACGACTACAGCAACAGCCGTTACAATGCTTGGCTAAGGGAGAGCAGTGACCTCACCTCGCCCAAACGCTTAACCGTGATCGCTGTCCTTATCGCCAGCTTCACCACCATGGCCCAGATGTCTTGGATGGTGGTGATGCTCCTGGCCATCATCCTGGCCTGCATGGCTGTTGCCATGTTGCTCAAACGGCACGAAAAACCGCTGAAGTTTGACTCCCGTGTCGCACGTCGATTCATCACTGCCATGATCCTTGCGTTGATGATGATCTTGGGAACCTACTACCTGGGCAAGCACCTGAACAAGGCCGACGTGCTGCGCCCCACATCGATGCTGGCGATGATGATTCTCGCAGTTTCACCCTTGTTCACCATGACCGCCAACGCGATCTTCCGCCCCTTAGAAAAGAACCGCACAAACGGTCAAAACGAGGCAGAAAACAATCATTAAAGTATTCATTTAGATAATACCTGTTGAACTATTGACCTGCAATCTTCTATATATGGGATTTGAGCCCATTTTTGAGCCATAAAAATCGGGGCAATTTGGTGATCCAATGCCCCGATTTGTCATAAATCTTAATATTTTTAATGTAATACTTTAAAGTAGCACCATCAATGCATTTAATAACAATCTATTAGATTGTTGATAATGGCTGATTTTCCTTATAATTGCGCGTCTGGGTCATTTTGAGTGAAGGTGTCACTCAATTCTTCATCCTGGACAAGGTCTTCGTCAGGAGATTCTGACGAGAAATTTCGATCTTCTGGCAGTTCACCCAACGCCTCAAACGCTCCCGGATGGAGAATATCCAGATACTCCTTATAAGGGATGAAACGCCCGCCCATCGACTTGAGATGAGCTGTCTCGAGCTGGCAGTCAATCAGCCTGGCACCCTTGTATTTCATGTACTGCGCCAGATGTATGAGAGCCAGTTTGGATGTGTTGGGCTCACGCGAGAACATGCTCTCGCCGATGAAACATTTGCCCATAGCCATGCCATATAAGCCACCCACCAACTGCTCGTCACGATTCCAGACCTCGACACTCTTGGCGAAGCCTCGCCGATGCATGTGGGTATAGGCAGCAATCATATCCTCGCCCAACCATGCACCATTCTGGCCATAACGTCCGTTCACCTCGCTGCATCCGTGGATAACACCCACAAAATCCTCATTAAAAGTCACATGGTAGGTATCCTTGTTCATCAAGGTGTGCATCGAGTGAGAGATGTGAATCTCGTCAGGGAATATCACAAAGCGCTGCATGGGACAATACCATGCAGGATAGGGCCAGTCACGGAACGAGAACCACGGGAAAATGCCGTAGCTGTAGGCCAGCAACAAGCGTTCCTCACTCAGGTCACCGCCGATGGCCAGCAATCCGTCCTCCTCTCCCATGCGGGGATCGGGAAAAACAATATCATCACTCAGTTCAAAAACCATCTTGCTCTACCCCACTGTTTATTCTTGTTCCAGCTCATTGATGACGTATTCGCCACCCTGCTTGAGTGAGCCAAAAAGTATCTCACGCACAAGCCTGGTCTTGAGGCGGTTGTGGATTACACGATCCATCTCGCGGGCACCATATTCCTGGCTGTATCCCTCGCGGAGCAACTGCTCTCGCGCCTTGTCACCCAGGGTGAGCGTCACGCCCTTGGGGGTGAGCATCTCCTGCAGTTCGCGCAGTTTCTTGTCCAGGATCATGCCTGCCATGGTGTGGTCCATGTCATTGAACACGACGATTGACGACAAGCGGTTGATGAATTCGGGCTTGAACGTTTTCTTCACCTGCTTGAGCATCGCCTGGCCGGCAGTGACGCTGGATGCGAAACCGACAGATGCCTGATGGGCAAACTGCGCACCAGCATTGCTGGTCATGATGAGTACCACATTGCGGAAGACCGCCTTACGACCCTTGTTGTCGCTCAGTGTGCCATAGTCCATCACCTGCAGCAACAGGCTGAAGACATCATCATGGGCTTTCTCGATCTCATCGAGCAGCAGCACGCAGTCGGGGTGCTTGCGCACGGCATCGGTCAACAGACCACCATCTTCATAGCCCACATAGCCTGCGGGAGAACCAATAAGCTTGGCAACGGTGTGCTTCTCGACATACTCGCTCATGTCAAAGCGCACCAGTTCCACACCCATCTCGCGTGCGAGGACACGTGCCACCTCGGTCTTGCCCACACCAGTGGGTCCGACGAACAAGAGCGAAGCCAGCGGCTTATTCTCGTCGGTCAGGCCCGCCTTGGACATCTGCACAGCCTCAACCACTTGCTGCACAGCCACATCCTGGCCGTAAATCTTATCTTTGACTCTCTCCTCCAGCGTCTCGAGGCGGCCGTTGTCCTGCTCGTCCATCGTCAGGGCATCGACCTTGGCGATGCGTGCCAGCACATTGGCAATGAGGGCCTTGTCAACGCGGTGCTCCTCATCATCCTTAGAGTGCATCTGTACCCATGCCCCGGCCTCGTCGATCAGGTCGATGGCCTTGTCGGGGAGATAACGGTCAGTAATGTGCCGAGCACTGCCTGTGACGGCAAACTCCAGCGCATCATCGTCATACTTGACCTGATGGAACGTTTCGTAACCTTCTTTGAGCATTTGGATGATCTTGATGGTCTCGTCGATGCTTGGCTCTTCGATCGGCACCTGCTGGAAACGTCGCATCAGCCCCTTGTTGCGCATGATGTAACGGTTGTATTCCTCATAGGTTGTCGCACCGATGAAGCGCACCTTGCCACCCTCGAGATAGGGTTTCATGAGGTTGCTGGCATCCATCGAGCCTTCGCCCGTCTGTCCGGCGCCTACGATATTATGAATCTCGTCGATATAGAGGATGGCGCCCTGCTCGGCGGCAATGCCTTTCATTACCGACTTGAGGCGTTTCTCAAAGTCGCCACGGTACTGTGTGCCGGCGATGAGCGAGCCCAAGTCCAGCTGATAGATCTTCACCCCCTGGAGCGACTCGGGCACATTGCCGTCCTCGATGCGCTGAGCCAGCCCGTAGACGATGCTGGTCTTGCCGACGCCCGGCTCGCCGATGTGCAACGGATTGTTCTTGTCCTTGCGGCAGAGCACCTGCACAGTGCGGTCCAGCTCGGCCTCGCGCCCGATGAGCGGGTTGTGGTCCTGCAGATGGTCATTGATGCACAAGACATAGTCACGCCAACCCTGGGTGGCCTGTTTCCTCTCGTCCCGAACTTCAACATCGGGCATATCCTCTCCTTCTTGCTCCTGTTCCTCCTGAATCTCTTCCTTCTGGTTCTCGGCCCTCTGAGCCTTCAACATCGGCAGATAGGTATCGTTCAAACGAGCGAAAAATCTATCTTCATCATCACCGAGAAGACCTTTTAGCTCTGCGGCGGCGTTAGATTCCTTCAGTTGCAAGATATAATCGAACAACTCAGGCAATCCCACCACCTCAACGCTATTGGCCTCGCAGTGTTTTTCCAGGAGCTGCATGAGTTCGCCATACTGATGGGAGGCAAATAGCTCGTGGGTCGGCTCATCTCTCGCTTCAAAGTCGAGTCTCTCGATGTAATCCCGCAACTGAGCCTTCACTTCGACGAGTGTCAAATAGCCGTCAAGATCCAATGATTCGATAAAATCCGTCATCTTTTCCTCATTCAAGGCTGCCAGCAACAGGTGCTCTGGGGTTAATAACTTGTTGCGACAGGACTCGGCAATAATCATTGCCGAGGTGATGACATCATTAAGTTCTGTTGTGAATTTCACTTCTAAAAATCTGTATTAGTTACTGTTTCAATTTACACTATTTATTCCTGTTCACAGGTGACTTGCAGGGGGAAGCCCTCGTTGCGCGCCATCGCTATCGCCATCGACGCCTTGGTCATCGCTATGTCATAGCTGTAGATGCCCACCGTGGCACGCCCCTCGCGATGCACCTTCATCATCAGGGCTACCGCTTCGTCCACGGGCTTGTTGAACACCTGCCGCAGCACCTCGGTGACAAATTCCATCGTCGTGTAGTTATCGTTGTGGAACACTACTTTATATTGATGCGGTTTCTCAATACGCACCTTATCATGGGTTGCCGCCCCGGTTGATGTCCCCCCGGAACTGGTTCCCTGTTTGCCATTGTCTGCCATATATCTTGATGTCTTTCAAATTTTCCATGACAAAATTAATCATTATTTTTTATTTAAGCAAATATCATGCCATGAGAAAGATAGCGAGTCCTTACTTTTTATAGTAAGTCTCCCCCACTCTGGCAACAGCCAGCACGGCCTAGATTTTTTATCATATATTATAGCCCATATATCAAAAAAAATCACTATTTTTGCAAAAAATTAATGAGAGTGTCTCCAATCATACAATACTTGAAACGTCCGCTCCTGGGTCCGCTGTTGGCTATCGTTTCAGTGTTCTCCTTTCATCTGACGATGATGGGTGACACGCCCGACTCGCTCTACCACGTCTATCTCAATGCTGACCAAGGCCACAGAATCGAACTCGCCAACACGCTGGCTCACCTACTGTATGACCAGGAGATTACCGACACGCTCTACCAATGTAAATCCTCCGCAAGCCCTGACCTGGTTGACGCGACCATGCATTACCTCATGGCAGAGCATTACTACGATATCGAGCAATATCAATCGGCGATGGAAGAAGGAAGCCAAGCTCAGTTGTTGACCCATAAAATGAAGGAATGCAAATTCCTGAGCGACTTGCTGGGCGTGTTGTCCAATGCACAGTTCCGCCTCGGCTACTATAACGAAGCGCTCAAGACACTGCTCCAGGCCTACCAGGTGGACAAGAAGATGGGCAATCAGGAACTCATCAGCAGTGACCTGAACTCCCTGGCTGCCATCTATGAGGTCGTCGGACGCCCGGAGCCAGGCATCCACTACATCGAGAAAGCCATCGAGATAGAGCGCAAACTGAACCGGAGCGACAGGCTCGCGACCCGCTTGGGTCTGGCGAGTGAACTTTACCTGCTCAACAACGAGCCAGACAAGGCTATGGAAGCCATCCAGGAAGCCTACACCCTCGACAAGGAGAAAGGCCACAGCGAGAAAGCCGCCATCAGGCTCGTGCAGAAGGCCGCCATCCTTGCAGCCATGTCACGGCTAGACGAGGCACGCCGCACCATCACGCAGGCCTTGCCCGTGCTTGAGAAGGCCGACAACACCTACTCGCTCGCTGTGGCCCATAACCAACTGGGTGACATCGAGAAGCAATTGAACCATAACGACGAAGCCCTTACCCACTACAAGAAGGCGCTGGAACTGAGCATCATCTGCGGCTCAGCCAAGGTGGAGCGCACTGTTGAACGCGCCCTGTGGGAACACCTTCGCACGAGCAATCCCAATCAGGCCCTGATACACCTGGAACGCTACACCGTGCTTACCGACTCAATGCAAAACCAGATGTCTGCAATCCAGAGGGAAATGATGGATTCCACCAATCTGGATCTGGAACAGCTGGAGGTGAACAAGAAGCACCGTCAGTTAGACAGCTTATTGATGTGGGGCGGATTTGCCATCTGTATCATGCTGGCGTTAATGCTCGCCGCAGCAGTGTACCTGTGGCGCCGCAGCAGGAAAACCCTCCAGATGCAACGACAGATTCTGGACATGAGATCGCGTTTCTTTACCAACGTCACCAACAAGTTGCAGACACCGTTGACAATAGTCATGGGGGCAGGCCAGCAATTGCTTGCAGGTCAACGGGTCAACAACGATGAGAACAAGCGACTGGGCGAAATGATTGTCAGGCATGGTGAGAACATGCTGGGCCTTGTCAATCAACTGTTGGACATCGAGAAGGTGGATTCAGAACTTGCGGCGCCTGACCTCAAGCGGGGTGACATCGTGATGTTCGTCAGGCTGCTTGTTGACAATTTCACTACCGACGCCCGCCAGAAACTCATCAACCTCGAGTTCCACTGCCCCGTCACATCACAGATTGTGATATTTGCGCCCGACTATATCCGCAAGATTGTCCACGAACTGATTGACAAGGCCATCCGATATACGTCACGAAACGGCAATATCGTCGTCACACTGGCACAAACAGAGAACGACAAGATGCGGCTGACGGTGAGCGATAGCGGCAAGGGCATCCCCGCAGATGAGCGCAAACGCATCTTCGAGCCTTTTTCACAGACTGTCAATGGCGACGAAGGAGTGGAAACCGGCGTCGGGCTTTCACTTGTCAACCAGCTTGTCCTCACCCTGCAAGGCACCATTACCGTTGAGAGCGAGACAGGTCTAGGCACAACCTTTATCATTGACTTCCCCGTCCAGCAGGTCGAGGACGGCACCTTGCCCGTGGAGGAAACCTCCCCGCAACTCACCGCTGAAATCATGAAGCCCAGCGACATAAAAAAGCATAAACCACTCGCCTTCATTGTCGAGAACAATAAAGATGTCGCATTTTTCATTGCCCGGCTCCTGAGGGAGAAATTTGAACTGCGCTTTGCCACCGACGGCAACGAGGCGCTGCAGAATGCACTGGAGATGGGACCCGACCTGATCATCACCACCATCATGATGCCTGTCATGGACGGCAAAGAGCTGATTCGTCGGCTGCGCTCGACAGGAAACTTCAAGCAAGTCCCCATCATTGCCATCACCTCGGACTTCAGCGAGCAAGAACGGCTGTCATGCATCGAGGCTGGTGCCGACAATGTACTGGTGAAACCCTTCAATTCCACCGAGTTGTGCCTCGTAGCTGACCACCTCATCAAGCAGCGCACTGCCATGCGCGAGATTGTCGGGAAAATCGTGGACAGCACCCCCGAGATTCCCGAGCAGGAGTTGAGCAAAGAAGACCAGCAGTTCATCAACCGTCTGGTAAACGTCATACATGTCCAGATCTCCAAGGGCAACGTCAATGTTGACCATATTGCTGCGGCCCTCTCATTGAGCCGCAAGCAACTACGCACAAAGGTGATGGAAATCACTGGGCTCACTACCGTGGCCTACATCCTACAAGTGAAGCTCAATTACGCACGCCGCATGATTGCCAACGAAGAGCTGTCGATGACAGAGATCGCCAACAAATGCGGATTCCAGAACCTTTCCCACTTCTCCAAGGCTTTTAAACAGCAATTCGGCACAAGTCCCCTGCAATTCCGCAAGAGTATTGAGGCTGCCGATCTGATGTAACCCCGATTTGATTCATTACTAACAAAACCCTAAAGCTATGACACCTACCTCAGAACAAAGCATCCAGCCAGCAAATGACAAGTTCCTGCAAGCCGAACAGATGATCAATAACGCTATTGCCGGCATGGATAACGAGACTCACATTGAGTATGGCTCCACCATGGAGCGCAAGAGCAGCCCCCCAAAGTGGAAAAAAATACTGCATCGGCTGCTGCTAAGGCATGACTAAGACTTTTCGACTGTTTTTTCTGCTGTGATAAAAAGATATTTTGTACCTTTGACCTCACATTCTTAATTCTTATTCAAGTCAAATGATGAAACGATTCCTCATAGCCTCAATTATGTTATGGAATATGCTCTTCGGCCACGATGCCATCGCCCAGGACTGGGCAAACAAGGCCCGCTATGCCCAGGCCAACGTCGAACTGCTGTCACGTGGTAAAGACCCGCAGCGCGTCGTGCTTATGGGCAACTCCATCACTGAATTCTGGATGGAAACACATCCACAATTCTTCGGGGACAACAACCTCGTGGGACGCGGCATCAGCGGACAAGTATCCAGCCAGATGCTGGCACGCTTCCGCCAGGATGTCATCAACCTCAAGCCTCGCATCGTCGTCATCAATTGCGGCACCAACGATATCGCCGAGAATAACGGCCCCTACGACGAGGATATCACGCTCGACAACATCATGTCGATGACCGAACTGGCATTGCTCAACGACATCGAGGTCGTGTTGACCTCGGTGTTGCCCTGCGATGAGTTCTGCTGGAATCCCACGGTAGCAGATGTTGTCGGCAAAATCACTCGCCTCAACTCGCGCATCAAGGATTATGCCAGCAGCAGGCCCCATGTCCATTACCTTGACTATTACCCATCGATGACCCTTGATGGCCAGTCCATGAACAAGGACTATACCGAGGACGGCGTTCATCCCAATGCCCGTGGCTATGACACCATGGAGAGAAGGCTCATCGAGATGCTGGAGCAGATAGGAAGATAGTTCGGGATTGGAAGCCGTGACAGGAGTCACGGCATAGTCAAACACTGACAACTGAAAAACAATTCATACATTCAATCAATCAATATCACATTTATGAGAAAAACAATTTTTCTTTTCATGGCATTATTTGCAATGACAGCAGTAGCAGCCAACCCGATCAAGGCGGTTGACCGCGACAATCTGGACCCGAGCACCACTCCGGGCGCCAATTTCTACCAGTATGCCTGTGGCGGCTGGATGTTGAACCACCCGCTGGACCCGCAGTATGCGCGCTTCGGCACCTTTGACCAGCTGGCCGAGAACAGCCGCAACCAGGTCAAGGAAATCATCACCACGCTGGGCAAGAACAACCCGCGCGGCAGCATCAAGCAGAAGGTGGGCGACCTCTATGCCCAGGGCATGGACAGCGTGCGCCTCAACAATGAGGGCATGGCCCCGCTCAAGGCATACATCAATCTGCTCAAGACACTCACGCGTGACCAGCTCATGGCCGCTATCGCTGACCAGCACAACGGCATTGCCGCCCCATTCTTCAACTCAGCCGTCATGGCCGACCTCAAGGACTCCAACACCAACATGATGTACCTCATGCAGGGTGGCCTGGGCATGGGCGACCGTGACTATTACCTGGAGAAGGACGCCAACACCGTCAAGGTGCGTAACGCCTATGTCAACTACATCCAGCAGCTGTTCCAGCTCATCGGCTACAAGAAGGCTGACGCCAAGAAGGCCTCTCAGCACGTGATGGCCATTGAGACCGCCCTGGCACAGGTGGCGATGACCCGCGAAGAGACCCGCGACTATAGCAAGCTCTACAACGTGGTGAGCCTGGACAAACTGCGTGCCGACTATCCCAATATCAACTGGAGCCAGTACTTCGCTGGTCTGGACATCAGCGAACTGGACAAGGTGTGCGTCTTCCAGCCCAAGTCATTGGCCAAAATCAACGAGATGGTCAAGACCCTCAAGGAAGAGGACGTGAGGGAATACCTCATCTTCAAGTATGTAGATGCTGCTTCGCCCTACCTGAGCGATGCCTTTGCCGACGCCAACTTCGACATGTACAGCCGCGCCATGAGCGGCAAGCAGGTGAAGATGCCGCGCTGGAAACATGCCCTTGACGTGCCCAACACGATGCTGGGCGAGGCCGTGGGCCAGCTCTACGTCGAGAAGTTTTTCCCTGCCGACAGCAAGAAGAAGATGCAGCAACTGGTGGACAACCTGAAGCGCGCCCTGGGCGAGCACATCGCCACCCTGTCGTGGATGAGCCCCAAGACCAAGGTCAACGCCCTCGTGAAGCTCAACAGCTTCACCGTCAAGATCGGTTACCCCGACAAGTGGCGTGACTACAGTGCCCTGGACATCGACCCCGGCAAGAGCTATTGGGAGAACATCATGGCTGCCCGCCGCTTCCAGTCCGAGTATGAATACGGCCAGCTGGGCAAGCCCGTGGACAAGGAGCGCTGGTACATGACACCCCAGACGGTCAATGCCTACTACGAGCCCTCGACCAACGAGATCTGCTTCCCTGCCGGCATCCTGCAAGCGCCCTACTTTGACCCCAATGCCGACGATGCCTGCAACTATGGCGCCATCGGTGTGGTTATTGGCCACGAGATGACCCACGGCTTTGACGATCAGGGCCGAAACTTCGACGCCAACGGTAACATGGTGGACTGGTGGACGGCCGAGGATGCTGCCAAGTTCCAGCAGCTGGCCGACAAGCTGGGCGCACAATACAGTGCCGAGATTATTACCGATGATGTGCATGCCAATGGCACCTTCACCATGGGCGAGAACATCGCTGACCACGGTGGACTGCGTGTCGCCTTCAGCGCCTTCAAGAACACCGAGCAGGGCAAGGGCGACAAGAAGATCGACGGCTTCACCCCCGACCAGCGCTTCTTCCTGAGCTATGCCAACGTGTGGGCCAACAACATCACCAAGCAAGAGATGCTGCGCCGCACCAAGCAGGATCCTCACAGCCTGGGCGTGAACCGCGTCAACGTGGCCATCCGCAACCTGGAGGAGTTCTTCAACGCCTTCAACATCCGACCCGAGATGCCCATGTGGCGTGACCCCGCCGACCGCGTTATTATTTGGTAAGACGTTGAAAGTTAGAAGTTAGGAGTTAGAAGTTAGGAGTTAGGCTTCTGATTTCAGACATTAGACGATTAGCCGTTAGCGGACATCCATCTGTTAACGGCTAATTGGTTTTAACAAAAAAATATTCGGCTCCATGCAGTCTTTTCGTCAAATATGGCATCATACCAATAAAGGACAACTTTATTGGATGGACATGGAGCGTGTCATCGGGGCAGCTCTGGCTGGTGACCAACAGGCTATCGCCAAGCTCTATAATGCGTATTCCCACAAAATGTTGGGGATATGCTATAACATCGTGGGCAATCGTGCAGTAGCCGAGGAATTGTCCCATGATGCCTTTGTGCTTGCTTTCTCCAAATTGGATCATCTGCGAAACCCTAACCGTTTTGACGCTTGGTTGTCAAGCATTGCGGCCAATGTGGCGTTGCCACCCACACCCCTACATAAAAGGAAAACAAGAAATACAATAAAAACAAGGGCATCCGCCGCCCTTGATTCTTTTAAAAAACAACTCAAACAACAAAAACAAACCGCCACCTACACACCTTCCACACATTCTACTTTTTCTACTTTTCTACTCTTTCCACACGCATACGCCTCCCATTTTCAGACAACAAGGACAACACCCCCCAACAACCAAAATAACTTGGCTGTCAAGGCTGCCCCATCCCCACACATTAAGAAAAACAACAAATACAACAAACACAAGGGCATCAGCCGACCTTGATTCTTTTTAAAAACAACTAAAACAACACACAGCTTCCGCAACAACACCCATTAGGATAGGCACTATGTCGCTATTCTCCTAACTCTTAACTCTTAAGTGAGATGATCATATAATTTAAGTTTCAAAACCTCTCCGTTCAAAAACTCAAATTGGAACTTTTTGCGGTTAAAATGAGGGTTGTTTTTGTGGATAATACGATGATAATTGGGGCTAATGATGATAATATTTGTGGAATCATTATTCTGTGAGGCCGTAAAATATTCAATATGATGGGCTTCCACAACACTATCACCATATTCACTTCCAATCTTCTCACCAGAAATCTCATCTCTATAGTCGTAAAACTCTTTGAGCATACGAATTATGCTTCGGTCCATCTTGCGATACTTGACAAGTAATTGTTTTTTAACTACTGCTGCCGTTGAGTCTGCCAAGAAGAACTTGTCATCATCACTAGCTTCATAGATTTCTTCAGGAATCGTACTCAATGTAGAAGCCAGTTGTTCATAGTCCTCGCTGAAACAACATTCCATATAAATCATATTTAATGAATCCACCAGATATAATCGGATGTATTCTTGTATGTTCTCAGGCATAGGGATACGGCCTCGTTTGCCTAAGACAACCTTTTGCTCATAAAAGTAGGCATAACTCTTATGAAACACTGCTCTTAACTGCTTCGCTAAAGGTGAATTTGGACTATATCTTATCTGAATCACATCTTTGTGACCTTCCCAATTCTCCTGGACAAAATTCTGATTCTTTAACTTCGCATCAAATGATTTACCATCAATAACTACTTTAATATCTATCTGATGCCCATGGGTTAAGATGTCTTTATTCCATGATTTCAATAATACACAGACAGACACAGGGATTGTCATGCCTTGGTTTAACAAAGACCAATCCACTCTTTTTTGCATGATGAAATTACGCTCTAATTCCATATCAATCATTTCTTTATGGACTTACCAAATGGATGTATTCACTTTAGACAATCCTTCGTGCAATGTTGCGACCTTGTTGTAGTCTAAGAATTTCACACGATTCTCAATAGAGCTGAAAATTGATACATGCAGCTTGTCTTCAAACTCTTTTTTACGGCTAACATTAGCCACTATATAGAAACCAGCTTGAAAATCCTGCAATTCATAGAACTTGGATAAAGAGTTCTTTATGTCTGTAGTATGTTCAACCTCATAGAAAGCAGATGGCATCATGCGCTTGTTAAACCAAATGACATCAACGGTGCGAGCTCGGTTCAATAATGTGTCGTAAGTAAACTTTGGTATAACAGTTGTATCGGTGAGTTCGCTCAATTTCTGACCAATAAAAAGGCGGTTCTTATCTTGCGCTGGAACATAAGTTGTCTGATGTTTAAATTTGCCTATTTCAACTAACAAACCTTGATAATAGCCATGGGTAAACAAATCTTCGCTTTGCGCATTTCCAGGTTTCAGTTCGAATAGCTTGAGAACTTCTTCCCGGCATTCTTCTAAAGCCCAAAGTCCAGGCTGAATCCTAAAAATCTGACTGCTTTTTTGAACAATTCTCCTCACAGAAGCCTCTGGTGTTTTTGTTTTCCATGTTGAGAAATCGACAGTCGCGTTTAACCGCCTAAATGTTGCGTAGCCACCAAGTCCACGCATTGTTTCAATCACTTGTTGTTCCTGTGTCATATTGGCCATCTCTTTTGATCACAAAGGTATCATTATTTTTTTTAATAAGCAATTATTGTAGTTGATTTGAATGTCGCTCTTCATTCCATTGATCTAAGGGAGATTAATTTGATCTAAATAGATCTAATTAATTTCTTTGAGAGTGAAATAATTACGTCCTTTGTCGCGAAGAATTTTGTTTAACCGATAAATGTGATTTGTTATGGAAATGAAATGGATTAAGACGGAGGAAATGTTGGAGAATCTGCGGAAAGAGCCGGGCATGGAGCAGCAGTATGCCCTTCATCTGGGGGGCTTTTTGAGGTCGACGCATTGGCTGATTTATGACCCTGAAAAGGACTTGTATGGGGACTCCATGGATTGGGATGAATACGCATGGTTCACGAGGAAGGAATTTCTAGAGATGCGTGCAGGCTGGTGGTGGTGCCGGGAGCATTGAACGGGATGGGACGAGGGAGTGGTCGAGAGGCGATGAGGCTGAGGTAAACAACTGAGGGAGAGTGGTTTGTTTGGTTTCTCGGTTTTCTACTTTTTCTACTCTATTATATATATAATAGAAAAAGTATAAAAGTATAAATGGACTGTGTCATCGCAAGTATTGACACAAGGCCTATTTCTTTACTAATAATACGCTCCCCAACAATAATTCTACTTTTCTACTTCTTCCACCGCATGTGTGTAACGAGTAGAAAAAGTAGAAAAACCAACCCATCGGTGAAAGACGATTTCTTGACGGTATGATGTGGGGGGCTTAGTCGAGGATGCGG
>Ga0247609_10004212_pt1 | contig 14380 bp, 9 predicted proteins | sample 172DNAGHGlowgp2_FD_193487 | JGI IMG/M metagenome (GOLD analysis project Ga0247609, IMG submission 193487) | Sheep rumen microbial communities from Palmerston North, Manawatu-Wanganui, New Zealand - 1728 DNA GHGlow gp2 | ecosystem: Host-associated > Mammals > Digestive system > Stomach > Rumen ...
GCTGATTATGAGGATTGTTTTAAAAGTGCCGTTGAGGCGGGTGATGAAGTGGTCTGCCTTACGATTTCCTCGGGAGTATCCGGCTGCGTTCAAAGCGCCAATATAGCGGCAGCAGAGTATGAAGGAAAAGTGCATGTGGTGGATACAATGCAGTTTTGCATTTCATACTATATACTGGTTGAATATGCCGTAAGACTAAGAGACGCGGGAAAGAGCGCAAAAGAAATAGCCGACGAAATCACAAGGGTCAGAGAAAAGGCCATAGTGCTTGCGGTATTTGATACGCTCGAATATCTAAAAGCGGGCGGAAGACTTTCTTCCACAGCGGCATTTGTCGGAGAGATTCTTTCAATCAAACCGGTTATTACCATTACAAACGGAATAGTGGATGTAATCGGAAAAGCAAGGGGTTCCAAAAAAGGAAACAATATGCTGATTGAAAAGGTAAAGGCGATAGGCGGAATCGATTTTACGATGCCTGTGGTTACCGGATATACAGGTCTTTCGGACGAATATTTACAAAAATATCTGGAAGACAGCAGGGATTTGTATGACGGCGATATATCCGACATACGAAAAGTCAGTGTGGGCGCAACCGTCGGTACGTATGCAGGACCCGGAGCCATAGCGGTAGCATTTTATCCAAAAGGGATATAAGGAAAAAGAAATGGATTTTGACAAATTAACAAATTATCTTGATTCACTTGTTACAAACGAAGATTTCCCTTCGGTTGACTGTATCATTTACAAAGATCACGAAATGATTTACAGACATATGTACGGAACAAGCGACAAAGCCAAAAGTATTCCCATAAAAGACAATCAGTTTTATCTGATGTTTTCGATGACCAAGGTTCAGACCATGGTTGCTTTTATGCAGCTGGTCGAACAGGGAAAAGTATCCCTTGAGGATGAGGTCGCAAAATATCTTCCCGCATACGGAAATCTTTTATACGAGAAAAGAGAGGGCAACACTATCGATATTGTAAAATGTGACAAGCCTTTGAAGATAAAGCATCTGGTTTCGATGCAGTCGGGTCTCGATTACGATTTGGAACGCCCCGGCATAATCAGGGTTCTGAACGAAAAAGGAATGAATGCAACGACGAGGGAACTCGTGGATTCCTTTGTGGAAACACCGCTTAAATTCGAACCGGGCACCAGATTTTTATACAGTTTAAGCCATGATGTTATCGCAGCGATAATCGAGGTTGTATCGGGTAAAACCTTCGGTGAATATTTAAAAGAAAATATCTGGGACCGTCTCGGAATGAAAGATACCTTTTTTGCCAAACCCGAGAATTATATAAACAATCTGGCCTGCCAGTTTAAGTGCGATGAGAACGGTAAAATCGTTCCGATGGAGCCGGTATGTCAGTATCAGCTCTCGGAAAAATACGAAAGCGGCGGAGCGGGACTTATTTCGACTACCGAGGATTATGCGAAATTTGCCGATACGATTGCCTGCGGCGGAGTCAGCAGGGATGGTAAAAGAATTATAAAAGCGAAAACGATTGATATTATAAAAACCAATCTTTTATGTCCGCAGGGCTTAAAAGACATAGAAGAAACCATGGGAAGAAAAGGTTACGGCTATGGTGTCGGAATGCAGATTCTGATGAAACCGAAAGTTTTAAAATCCAAGGCACCAAAGGGCATTTTCGGATGGGATGGCGCTGCCGGAAGCTGTATCATCATGGATACAGACAACAAACTCTCGCTGGTTTATACCATGCATGTCAGAAACTGCGGAATGGCATACGGAGAAGTACATCCGAGGTTAAGAGAGTTTCTTTATGAATAACAGGTTTTAAAGGAAGGATTAACGATGAAAGATTTTTTAAGGGAAATGCAAAGTTATCCGGGAATCGGAGCCAAACTTCTGACTTATAAAAGAGAGATAAAGCCTACCAAGGTTAACTTAGGCGAAAGCAAAGAAGTTTATTTTCTTCATTTTGCTCCCCCGGTTAAAAAACATTCGGAAATAATCATTTATATTCACGGAGGCGGATGGAATTCGAAATCTCCGAGAGACTTTGAATTCATCGGTCAGAGAATAGCCAAGGAAGGCTATGAATGCATCCTGATGGGCTACAGAAAAGTTCCCAGAGTCCATTACAATCAGATAATAGAGGACGTATGCATAGAATACAAGGCTGTTTTAAAATACCTTAAAGGCAAGGAAATCGATGCAAGACGTGTTATCATCATGGGTTCTTCCGCGGGTGCACATTTAGGCTCACTTCTTGTTTACGACAAGAGCCTTCATGCGAAATATAAAATCGGTGCAAAAAGATTTGTCGGATTTATAGGACTTGCCGGCCCTTACTGCTTTGAAGGGAAATTACCCTGGGCGCTCAATCAGCTTGTAAGCGATTTGTTTGAAAAGGATCAGGACTGGAAGGAAGGAGAACCTTATTCAAAGCTTGATTTACTAACACCCGGCGATATAGAAGCAACCATTCCGATGTATTTGATTCAAAGCGATCATGACGGCGTGCTTGATTTGAAGCATACGCTTGTGTTTGCCAGAAAGGCCATGGAGATGAACATGCCTGTGACATTCTACAAGGTGCTTGATTCAAAGAATACACATACATATTATTCGACGGCTGTATTCTTTGACGATTTGACAAAGAGCAGAACGCTTCAGACGATATTCAATTATATCGGTCAGCTGACAGAGGATTGATTAAAATGAATAATTGAAAAAATGAAAAACAATAATTGAGGAGGGGGGTATGGATTTTTCACACAGAAAGGTAAGCAAGGTTTTAAGGATTACCGATTTAAACAATGAGCCTTTACGAAACGGTAAGGTTCACATTGCATTAAAAAATCATGAATTTTTATTCGGCTGCGGTGCATTTGAGACCATTCCTTACGTAATGGAAAAGAATCCGCTTTTAGGAGAGAAGGTTCCCGAGAATCTTATTAAAAATCTCGCATTAAAACCCGATATTGAAGCGGGAATGGACAAGTGGCTTGACCTTTTTAACTACGGTACACTTCCCTTTTACTGGGGACAGTATGAGAAGGAAGAGGGCAAGCCGAACGAAGCGGTGCTTATGGAGGCCGCAAAGTTTTTGCAAGGCAAAGGCGTAACCGTAAAAGGTCATCCTTTATGCTGGCACACCATATGTGCTCCATGGCTTATGGATTATGACAATCCCACCATTTTAAAGAAGCAGCTTGACCGTATCGACAGAGAAGTCAACACATTCAAAGGCGTAATCGATATGTGGGATGTAATAAACGAAGTCGTAATCATGCCCATATTTGACAAATACGACAACGCAATTACGCGTATCTGCAAGGATAAGGGAAGGGTAGGACTCATAAAAGAAGTATTCGACAAAGCACATTCATGCAATCCGAATGCAACACTTCTTATAAATGATTTCAACACTTCGGTTTCCTACGAAATCTTAATCGACGGATGTTTATCCGCAGGCGTTCCGATTTCCGCAATAGGTATCCAGTCTCATCAGCACCAGGGTTACTGGGGTAAAGAAAAGGTGGAAGAGGTGCTTGAACGTTTCTCGCATTTCGGACTGCCGATTCATTTCACGGAAAACACCTTTGTTTCGGGTTCGCTTATTCCCGAATACATTGAAGATTTAAACGACTGGCAGGTTGACGAGTGGCCTTCGACTCCCGAAGGAGAGGAGAGACAGGCAGACGAGGTAAAAGAGATGTACAGCCTTCTTTTTGCACATCCTCTGGTAAAAGCAATCACAACCTGGGACTTCAGGGACGGAGCATGGCTCGGCGCACCAAGCGGTTTTTTAAGAAAAGACGGCTCACTTAAACCCGCGTACGAAACCCTTTACAACCTTGTCAAAAAAGATTGGAGCACCGACGAAACACTTACCACGGATGAAAACGGATTTGTTAAAATCGATGCTTTTAAGGGCGATTACATAATCGAAGTTAACGGAAAGAGCGTTAAAGCTAAATTCACCGAAGGCGGCGAAGAGCAGATTACAATTTAACCATTTGGGGACGGTTCTGTTTTGGCTTTTTTGACCACTTGGGGACGGTTCTGTTTTGGCTTTTTGACCATTTTAGAACCGTCCCCGAATGGCTCTTTTTTATTTTATGAGAAAATATAGAAAAAACCTGGACAAATATAGGTTTTTTCTTTTTTATGATTGAAGTTTTAACGGCAAATTTGATATAATTCTGCTATATGTGAAAATATATTTTCACCAGGGAGTAAGGAGGAAAAAAATGAGCAGAAAAATCATGGCTTTTGTGATGGCAGCTCTTTTGTTTGTCGGTTCATTCGCAATGTTTATACCGATGACGGCAAAGGCAGCACCTGAAGAAAAGACGTACACTTTCTCGGATCTGAAATCCACAATGGAGTATGGATTGACGTCCAAAGTTAACGGAGACGGTGAACTGGAAATTGCCTTCCAGGATCAGTACAAGTCTCAGTTTTACGCAATCCCTTCGGATATCGACCCTGATACAATCACCAAGGTTGTATTCGATGTAACAAGCGGCAATGCGGGAGATCTTGCATTCAAGCTTCATACACAGGCCGATTATGATTCCGACAACAAGGGCGGCACCCCCGTATCTTACGGCAATCCTACGATTGTACCCGATACCAAGGGATGCAAGTATTTTTCAATTATGTCTATGAATACAGGCACAACCGAAGCAACTGTTGCTTCAGTTACATTTACCGTATCGGGTGAAGGCAATCCTCCCGGGGATGAGCCTGCGGAACTCGAAGCACCCAGCGTTGAAGGCGAGAACCTTCTTAAAAACCCCAACTTCGCAGATGCGGACGTATCAATGTGGGGCGCTGAAATCGAAAATGCCAAGATTACAACAGCGGTAAGCGACACACCCATCGTAGGCGATATCAATACATACGGTGTAATTGACGGCAGAACCAGACCTTATGACTGCTTCGGTTACGATGTAACGGATATCGTTGAAAACGGAGCAACATATGCATACTGCTTCTACGTAATGCTTACCGATGATTATAACGGAGCACCCGCTACGCAGCGTCAGGTTGATTTTGCTCCCTATATCACATCAGGCGGAAGCACCAACTATCTCGGTTCATATTCACCTGAAATTTCAGGTTCTTCAAGCCAGCAGCTTGAGCCTAATGTTTGGACCAAATTTGAAGGTACATTCAAAGTATCCGCTGCAGGCGATCTTGAAAAAGTTGTTTTAAGATTCCTTGAACAGGGTGAGAATTACGGTGAAGGCGACTGCGTTAAGGGCAGATATTATCTTACAGGCGTACAGTTTGTTAACCTTAATCTTGCAACTAAAACAATAGAGGGAAATATTCCCAACCTTAAAGATGCATTTACCAAGGATTTCGGTGATGACATGATTTGCGGAACATCGCTTTCGGGTTCCGAAATCAACGACAAGGTACTCATGCAGCTTGCACTTAAGCATTTCAATGCTGTTACACTCGGCAACGAGTTAAAGCCCGATTCACATTTGGGCAATTCCATCAGAGGAACAGAGACTGCCACAATCGACGGACAGACAATCGAAGTTCCCGTTTTAAGCTATGACAATGCAGAGAGATATCTCGATTATTTCCTTGCATGGAACGAAGAACATCCCGATCAGAAGATTAAAATCAGAGGACATGTTCTCGTATGGCATTCACAGACACCCGAATGGTTCTTCCATGAGGATTATGATGCAAGCAAGCCTTACGTAACTCCCGAAGTTATGACACTTCGTCAGGAATGGTACATTAAGAGCATTCTTGAACATTACGTAGGTGCAGACAGCAAATACAAAGATCTCTTCTACGGATGGGACGTAGTTAACGAAGCTGTATCCGACGGAACAGGTACATACAGAACGGATTCCGAAGGCTCCAGCTGGTGGGCAGTATACAAGAGCAACGAATTCATCGTTAACGCTTTTAAGTTTGCGAACAAGTATGCTCCCGCAAATGTAGAACTTTATTACAACGATTACAATGACTGTACACCCGGCAAGGTTGAAGGTATCGTAAAACTCCTTGAAGATGTCAAGGCAGGCGAAGGCACCAGAATCGACGGTATGGGTATGCAGGGTCATTACGACAGCGAATATCCCACTACGGATCAGTTTGTTGATGCAGCTGCAAAGTACGGCGCAGTAGTAGGCAAGATTATGCTTACCGAAGTTGACTTTAAGTCAAGCAAGGCATATGACGGCACGGCAGCCACACTTAAGGGCGAATACGGCAGACAGGCATACAGATACAAAGCAATTTATGATGCAATGAAGAAAGTTGACCAGAACGGCCTCGCAGATGTTACGGGCTTCACCGTTTGGGGCGTTATCGACGGCAACTCATGGCTTCAGGCGTACACAGGCGTAGGCGGCGGTGTAACCGACGGCAGCCCTCAGTGTCCTCTTCTTTTTGACGATGACTTAAAGGCTAAGCCTGCATTCTGGGCAATCGTAGATCCTACGAAACTTGAACCCGAGACCAAGAGCGCATCCGTATCACAGGCTATGGTCGATGATTTTACACTTGCAAATAAGAATTCATTCTCGGGCGAGAAAGCAAACGTTGATTTCTATCCTATCTGGAATGAAGGTCAGCTTCAGTTCAGGGTAGATGTATGGGACGTTGAACAGGATGAAAAAGATTCGGTCAAGGTTTACGTTGATAAATACAATTCAAAATCCAAAGGCATTAAGACCAAGATGGTTGAAGCTTTCAGAAAAGATGTTCCTTCAACCGATGACGGAAAATATACTGTTATAATTAATGTTCCGGTTGATACAGCCGAGGCTAATGCAGTAGTGGGATTTGATATTGTTGTTACAGATGGCGATGAAGTATTTGCTTTCAACGACAATACAATGTCTCAGGAAACATCCAGCCAGTATTATGCGGAAGGTATGTTAAAGCCTTTCATGTTTATCCCTAAGGGAACCGCAACAATCGACGGCGAGATGGAAGATGCATGGAACAATGCAGTAGAAGTCAAACTCGGCAACAAGACTGACAATCCCAAGGCAACCGCAACAGTTAAGCTTCTCTGGGACGAGCAGTACTTATATGCTTATGCAACCGTAGTTGATGACGATCTTAACAAAGATTCGGATCAGGTACATGAGCAGGATTCATTCGAAATCTTTATCGATGAAATCAACTCAAAGGCTGCCGAATACAATGATGCTACAAAGCAGTACAGAATTAACTATGAAAATGCTCATTCGTTCAACGGTGAAAAATGTACCGAAGAAAACGAGAGCACATTTGCTAAGACAACCGACAACGGTTACATCGTAGAAGGTGCTTTCAAGTGGACCGAAATTACACCCAAGGCAGGCGATTATATCGGCATCGAACTTCAGATTAACGATGCAGATTCAAGCGCTGTAAGAATCGGTACTGTTACATGGAACGATATTACCAACCAGTGCTGGTCATCACCCGCATGCTTCGGTTCAGGTATGCTTGTAGATTCTCTCGGTTCAGGTCAGACTATCGGTGCAGGCACCGGAAATAATGAAACTTCAGATGAAGGCAACGGCAACTCAAAGAGCAAAGTAGGCTTGTTCGCAGGTATCGCAGCAGCAGCTGTTCTTGCCGGCGCAGCAGCATTTATCTCTCTTAAGAAGCAGCCCGAAGAGGAAGAAGAAAATACCGAGAAGGAAGTTCACGGCGAAAACTTCGACGAAGGCGAGATTAAGAGCGAAGAAGCTGAAGCAGAAGCAGCAGAAGAGACTGTAGAAGAAACAGAAGAAGCAGTCGAAGAAACTGTCGAAGCAGTTGAAGAAACTGAAGAAGCAGTTGAAGAAGCTGAAGAAGCAGTTGAAGAAGCTGAAGAAGCAGTTGAAGAAGTTGCAGAAGAAGAGAAGACAGAATAATCCTGTCGGATGGTTTTTTAGAAGATTAAAACAATCATAAAAGATTCAGGGTCGCGCATTTCACGTGGCCCTGATTTTTTTAAAAAAGGCCCTAAATTTGACATGAGTTAACATAATGTGATAAAATATCATTTACCCGTCGAAAGAGCGGGTGTGTTAAGTATAATCATTTTAGGGATTTTAAAGGAAAATTTTATGTTCAAGAAGACCATGAAGTTCGTAGCGGCCACTGCGATTCTTGGTATATGTGTATTCACCCTTTCCTACATTTACGTCCTTCGTACTACGATCAATACACTTGAAACGGACGCGAGCATGGAAAAGATGCGCTCAAGAAAATACACGGATATCATAGTCGGCGGCAGCGATAACAGATTGGAATCCGATGTCCTTACGAAGGATGAGCTTTACAATGTAAACTATACGGTTTACGATTTGCCGAAGTATGCTCCTTATTACGGGCAAAAGGCTTACGAGAACTATTCAGCCATTACCTCTCGTCCGAGCAAGCAGTACAAATTGCAGGAAGTAGCATATACGGACGAATACGGATTCAGACTTTACCAAGACAGATACCTTATAGCCGTGGGCACATATTTTAATGCTCCGGTAGGTACTTATATCGATGTCGAACTTGCAAACGGAGTTATCATTCCCTGCATAGTCGGAGACATCAAATCGGACAGGGATACCGAAGACAACAATGTATACAGTTTATCCTGTGCATGCGCTACGGAGTTCATTGTTGACGGCAGAATCATCGATCCGTATACAAGAGGAGATGTATCATACATCATAGAAGGCTGGGACAGCGAAGTGGTTCATATTATCGTATATGAACATAATTATTTTGATACTTGATTTTTCAGATAATTTGAAGTAGAGTAAAACAAGTCAGGGGGCGGTTTTAAAACTGCCCCTTTTTTATGCAAATTTATTATGAATTTTCTAAATTATATAGTGCCAAATGGGGCAAAAAATAGTACAATAGTAATCGATTGGAAAAAGGAGAGAGGTATGAAAAGCTGTATTGTAAAAACAGCGGTTTTGGCTCTTGCGGTTTCACTTTTTTCACTTTTAGGATGTGAAACGGTTGTAACCGACGTTAATGCCGAACTGGCAGCCATTTATCCCGAGGAAGATCTGGGTATACCCGTTAAATTAAACGAAAACTATATAGAAGTTGCATATAATCCTGCATCAACTTCGGCTGATGAGGTTTCTGACGATATTGAAGATGATACGGATGTAAAAGAAACAGAAAACACAGAGGCCGTTTCTGCTGCGGAAGATGAAAAAGACATCGATGCAGAAATCCCTTCGGACAATGATACGGATACTGATGAAAATTCGGATGAAACCGACGGTGAAGATGCTTTAGGCGAAGATACCGTAGACGATGATTCCCAAAGCGAAGAGACCGACGGCGAAGATGTTACAGGCGAAGATTCGGACACCGGCAACGAGGGAGATTCCGATACCGAAAACGGTGAGGAAAACGCAGAAGAAGATTTGAATGCATCCATGGCCGAAGAGAATTTTGATGCCGAATTCTATGCAGCAACTTACCCCGATGTGGTAAGCGTATTCGGCAACTCGCCCGAAGCACTCTACAAGCATTACAAAGATTACGGAAAAGCCGAAGGAAGGAGCTGCAACTCCGAAGAATTCGCGCTTTTAAACGAGAGCACCAATTAATGATAAAATTTTAACAATCTGTCCCAAATCTGTTGAGATGACCTTCTGTTTATGGTATATTATCAGAGGCGGGTTTATATAGAGACATGAAAGATAAAGAAAAAGATAATAAAAAGAAAGTTAAAAAAGTTAAACTTTCGGCTTACGGACGAAAGATGGCAAGAAAGGAGAGGAGAAAAGATTCGCTCTTTTTAATGCCCTCTTTTTTAGGTGTTTCTGTCTTTTATCTTGTGCCTTTCTTAGTTGTTTTGTTTTATTCTGTCGTAGATAATCCCATTACCAAAAACTATGTCGGCATACAGAACTATGTCAGAATTCTCGGCAATGACGCATTTAAAACCGCGGCGGCGAATACGTTTAAGTTTTCGTTAATGGCGGTTCCGCTTGCGGTTGTTATTTCTCTCCTGATGGCGGTATTGCTTGATCAGAGCATTCCTTTGGCATCTCAGTTTCGTACTATTTTTCTCTCACCGATGATGGTTCCGGTCGCATCGGTCATTTTGATTTTCAGAGTACTGTTTGATTACAACGGAGCTATAAACGAAATAGTCAAGTTTTTCGGCGGCAGCAATATAGACTGGATTAAAAGTGTATATGCACCGTTTGTTATACTTGCGCTTTTCTTATGGAAAAATTTAGGCTACAACATGATTCTTTTCCTTGCGGCACTCGGCACGATACCCAGGGAGATGATGGAAGTTGCATACCTTGATTCTTCCAATTCGTTAAAGCTCTTTTTTATAGTTAAGATAAGATATCTTTCTCCTACGATTCTTTTTGTAACGATTATGTCTTTAATCAATTCTTTTAAGATATTCAGGGAAGTATATCTTTTGTCGGGCAATTATCCCACGGATTCTGTATATACGCTTCAGCATTTTATGAACAATATGTTCAATTCGCTGGACTATCAGAAACTATCGTCCGGAGCCATCATTATGTGCTTCGTGATGGTAATCATAATCGGAATCCTTTATATTCTCGAAAGCCGTTTCGGAAAGGATATGGAGGATTAATATGAATCAGAACAAAAAAGACAAGATATTACGTATAAGAAAACGCCTTAAAAGAATTACAAGAACCCTGATTCTTTTTACCATAGCTCTCGGATTTGCGTTTATTTTCCTGCTTCCGACGGTCTTGACCATTACCAATTCTTTTATGAACGAGACGGAAATAAATGCAAATTACGGCAAGATTTTTGCGACGACCGAAAACGGCGGCAAAGTTTTTGTAAGCGATAAGGTGGATATAAAATTCATTCCGAACAAGGTAAGCTTTGATCAGTACTCATCGGTTCTATTCAAAAGCCCGGACTATCTTTTCAAATTCTGGAATTCGGTAATTTATACCGTACCGATTATGATATTCCAGCTTGTAATCGCCTTGCTGGCGTCATACGGATTTATGAGGTTAAAAGGGCGCCTAAAAGAAATACTGTTTTTCATTTACATCATCATCTGCCTCATGCCTTATCAGGTAACGCTGGTACCGAACTTCCTCGTATCGAAATGGCTTAATATAATCGATACGAGATGGGCAATATGGCTCCCCGGAATGTTTTCTCCGTTTGCGGTTTATCTTCTGACCAAATACATGAAGAGAATACCGACTTCGATTATTGAGGCCGCCAAGGTTGACGGCGCGGGAGAATGGAAGATATTCCTTAAAATCTGTCTTCCTCTCTGTAAAGGTGCTATTTATTCGGTAGCGATACTGATATTTATAGATTTTTGGAATATGGTTGAACAGCCGTTAATACTTCTGGCAGACGAATATCTTCATCCGTTGAGTATTTTCCTAAGCAAGATTAATTCGGGTGAAATAGGACTGGCATTTGCGGTTGCGTGCGTATATATGGTACCAAGCCTTTTGATTTTCCTGTACGGCGAGGATTATCTCGTGGAAGGAATTTCGTATCAGGGCGGAGTCAAAGGTTAGGCTAAGGAGGATTTTATGAAAAGTTTGAAAAAGAGAGAAGTCATTAAAAATATAGCAATTGTTTTTCTTGTGATAATGTTAATTCTCACATTTTTTTCCAATACGATTATGAACAGAACTCTTCCCGAGGTCAGTACCCAGTCCGTAACGAGCGGACCCGTAACCACGCAGGTAAGAGGTGAGGGCACCGTGGAAGCGGAAGACCCTTATAATCTTGTGATTGATGAAACAAGAAGAGTTAAGAGCGTTCCCGTTCGCGTGGGTGACCATGTGGATGAAGGCCAGGTAATTTATTACCTTGCGGGCGAGACAAGCGAGGAACTTACCACAGCCAAGAACGAACTTGAAGGTTTAAAGAGCGAGTATGAACTGACAATACTCGAGAGCGGTCTTACACAGGCCGAGGTTGCCAGTGTCGAAGCGGGCGTTAAGAATAACACTGGAACTATTTTAAGCACTCTCGAAGCAAAGGATAATGAAATTAATTCTTTAAAGGCACAGCTTGAGGAAAAAGAAAAGAAGCACAGCGAACTGGAACATCAGATTTCGATATCCGAGCCTTCAAATTCGACTTCCGTTGATTATTCCGCCGAGGAAAAGGCCGTGGAGAATGCTCAGACAGCGCTTGACAGTGCCAAGAGTGTTTTAAACAGTTTAAATGATGCTAAGAATCAGGCCATACAGATTGCCCAGGCTAAAACTGACGCGCTTAACAATTACAATACCGCCAAAGACAATTTCTACGGAACAGATTCTAAAAAAGGTGTAAAAACCCTCTTTGACGAAGCGGAAGCCGATTATGAGACCAAGAAGGCGGATTATGCGAATAAATACAACGATCATCAGAGCAAGGTAACGGATTATAACAATGCGAAGGCTGCTTATTATAGCGCAAAACAAGCGTATGAAGCGGATCCTTCCAAGGAACAGGATATGAAAGATGCCGAAGCTGCAATGAACAATGCTGAGACCGCAATGAACACTGCAAAGGATGCAATGGACAATGCGCTTAAAGCAAAGGATGATGCTGAGAACAATTACAATACCTGCAAGAAAAATAAAGAAGATGCGCAGGCTGCTTTGGATACCGCAAAGAACGCAATGGATGAAGCTAATGCTCTTTCCGCAAGTGCACCTACAGATGAGCAGATAGCCAATGCACAGGCTGACGTAAATGCAAAGCAGGCGGCTCTCAACCAGGCCAATACAAATCTTGCGAACAAAAAGAATTCCGCTTCTTCTTCACAGAATCAGAGCAATCAGAATTATCAGAATTTAAAGAAGCAGGAATATGATATGTCTGTATCCATTACAGACCTTAAGTCAAAAATAGAAAAACTCGAAGCCGACAGAGCAAACTATCTTGCTACCGAAAAGACCAAGATGAGCCTCGAGTCAAAATATCAGGAAATTCTTAAAAAAGAAAAACAGATCAAGGATCTTGAAGCCAAAGCATTAGGCGGTGAAATAAAGAGCCCCGTAACCGGCGAAATTACATCCCTTGCATATTCCGGAGGAGAAAAAATCGAAGCCGGCAGCACCGCGGCCGTTATTCAGATAGACGGCAAGGGATACAAGCTTTCATTCCCCGTAAACGCAAAACAGGCCAAGGCTGTAAAGGTAGGAGATCCGGTATCGGTTGAAAACTCCTGGTATTACGGTGATTTAAATGCCAATCTTGTGGCAATACAGCCGGATAAGAATAATTCAAGGGACGGTAAAATTCTTGTATTCTCTCTCTCGGGCGAATCCGTATCAGCGGGACAGAGCCTGACACTTTCTGTCGGAGAGAAGAGTTCGAATTACGATTTAATCGTGCCCAATGCAGCCATTCATGAAGACAACAGCGGAAAATTCATATTAATTGTAGATTCAAAGAGCACTCCTTTCGGCTCCAGATACATTGCCAAAAGAGTGGATGTAACCGTACTTGCACAGGATGATAAAGTTACCGCCATAGATGCAGAACTTTTCGGTTACGAATATGTTATCACCAATTCTTCTAAGTATATCGAAAACAAGGATCAGGTAAAACTTGCCGATTAAACTATGGAAAAAATAAAAAAATTTCTTTCCAAAATCAAATATTACAGAGCTATCTGCCTGGCAGTTTCTTTTGTCACCCTGATAACCGGTATCGTTATGAGCATCATCATTTCCGTGGGTGCCAACAAGTATCAGGATCAGACGGTTGCAAAAAGATGGGATAAGTCCGGCAACAGTTCTCATATATCCGTATTTATCAAGGATACGGCATACTTCGGCAAAACCGAGATTGACGGATTCGAATATGAGTTAAACAACAAACTGGATTTTAATTCCGTATACGCCGAAAGCGATGAATCAAGAAGATTTATAGACTGCTATGTCGCCAAGACAAGCATTTATCTTGAAGGTCCGAGCAAATCCATGGATGTAAGCTGCATGGCAGTAGGCGGAGATTTCTTTAAATTTCACCCGGTCAAACTTTTATCAGGTACCTACTTTTCGGGTAACGATCTGATGCAGGACGGCGTAATCCTCGATGAGGAAACCGCATGGCAGCTCTTCGGTTCAAGTGATGTCGACGGACAGAAAATCCTTTACGGTGACAGAGTCCTTTTCGTAAAGGGTGTTTATAAAAAGAGCGAAGGGAAAATCTACAATTATGCAAGGGGTGAAAAGCCCGAGATTTTCGTGCCTTTCGATCTGCTTAATTCCGAAGACAATCCTTTGAACATAACATGTCTCGAAGTCTGCCTGCCCAATCCGATTGAAAATTTCGCGGCGAATATCATGACGGAATTAATTACGTTAGACGGTTCGGAATTCGAAATAGTGGATAATTCGAGTCGTTACGGCGTGAGCAATTTGTGGATGATTTACAAGAACA
>Ga0247609_10004214_pt1 | contig 14378 bp, 17 predicted proteins | sample 172DNAGHGlowgp2_FD_193487 | JGI IMG/M metagenome (GOLD analysis project Ga0247609, IMG submission 193487) | Sheep rumen microbial communities from Palmerston North, Manawatu-Wanganui, New Zealand - 1728 DNA GHGlow gp2 | ecosystem: Host-associated > Mammals > Digestive system > Stomach > Rumen ...
TTCACAGGTTTCTTCGCCTTTGCAATCATGAATGTCATCTTCCTCGTTTTTATATCTAAGTATCGTTGGCTCAGCCAAGAGCGAATAGCTATAAGGAGAATTCTGTTCACTAGCAAGACCTTCACCATTATCCTTTATCTTGTCATAGATATATTCAATAGCCTTACATCTATCATCGAATATCTCTTCGTGGTATCTAAATTGTAATCTGTCAATTGTTTCCATTTGTCAATTATATTGTTTCAATTTATTAAATCTTGCCAAAACTTCCGTTGAACTTAATCTTAATGAAATGCTCCTCATTTTCATCCTTTGAAGGAAGAACAAGGTTATACTCTCCCTCTGTTGAAGCTGAAAGTGTGAATGGATTCTTGCTCCAATCAATCAACTGACCATCGATTTCATCTTCCCTTGCAGTTGCCCTCTCAATTTCATCGTCAATTTTCTGGTCAAGTCTCTCGTCCTCTGCAATACGTGCCTCGGTTTCAGCACTCAAAGCTTCCCAAAGTTCTTCATCGGCTTCTGTTCTTGCAGAAATTTCCTCGTTAAGAGCATCCCAAAGTTCAGTATCCGCACTGATTCTCTCTTCCCTTTCTGTCTCTATGGCAGCAGAAAGTGCTGTATCAGCAGATATTCTTTCTTCCCTCTCTGTCTCTATTGCACCAGAGAGTGCTTCATCGGCAGCAATACGCTGTTCAGCCTCTTCAAGGAGTGCTTCCCAAAGTTCAGTATCAGCACTTATTCTTTCTTCCCTTTCTGTCTCTATAGCAGCAGAAAGCGCTGTATCAGCAGATATTCTCTCTTCTCTCTCGGTATCGATAGCACCAGACAGTGCCTCGTCAGCCTTGATTCTCTCCCAACGTTCCTGTTCAAGCATTGGTACAAGGATGCTAAGTACCCTCTCTACAACAAGGTCGTCAGTGTTGATGAGGTCTTTGTTACAGTAATCATCAATTATGTATGCCCTGTATTCGATATTGGTCTGTGCAACCTTTGGAATCTCAACGGTTACTGTGTGCTCACATCCCTCGCTGTCAATCCATACAACTGTGGTTGTGTTTCCACTACCCTCGCCATTGTAACATGGGTCTTGAACAACAACTGTCTCACCATCCTCTATTACTCTCTTCTCCCAGTACTTACCATTCCACTCGTTAACGAAAAGTTCCACTCTCCTGTCATAAAGCAGCTCCTCACTAGGGTTGAGATATTCTGGTATCTGACCACCAATTTCATAAGGGATAAATCCCTCTGTGTCTGCATAGTTGCTTGCAAGCCAAATCTGACCTGCCTCTGGGAACAATATTGTCTTGTAGAGAATACCATCGATATATTCACTGTCACGATAGTTAGAACCATCATAATCCTTTACAAGCCTTACACTGTAATATGGGTCTGGACATTCTGCAACCTGGTATACTGTACCCTTGTCACAGCTGAATACCTTTACATAGTAGTCCTGTCTTCCTGGCATTACCTGTGTGGTTGTCCAGAAATAAGACCTTTCCCCGAATTCATTATGACCAACTCTTGCAAATGTCTTGTTGAAAGTTCCATAACCTGTTGGGAGAATTGTCATGCCGTAGTTGTCAACACCGACTGGAGAATTTGGGTCGTACTCTGGTACAACCTGTTCGTCGTCAATCTCGTCGAAATTATCCTCGCAGCCACTTCCAGGCTTTTTTGAAGAACATTCACAGTCTGGTTGGTTGTAGCAACCACACTCTGACTTCAACATCTTACCTGCAATGCAACCAAGGTCAACATGACAGTCAATGGAATCATGATTACGACAAATACAGCTGTCAACGCCCTTTGGCTCTATTGAATTAAGCAGTGCATCCCAGTCTGCCTTTGATGGAACACGCCATGCGTATCTCTCATCTTCCTTCTTTGTATTCTCACTAATGAACTCCTTTCTTAGTTTATCAGAAATTTTCGCAACACCAGCACCGTTATAAAGATAACCGTAATCGCTGACGTACTCCTTCGTGATATACCTAGTTCCAAGCTTAGCCTTCTCTGGAAGCTTTTCACCGTTTGTAAGGTCAAAGACCTCTTTGACTGGCGCAAGTGAACCAGTCTTCTCTACACCCGCAATACCAAGCGGACTAGTCATCGTACCGTTACCCTTGAGCGTACCGTCGGTGATAACCTTTGTGAGAATGTCACTTCCAATGACATCCATAAGGTTGTCCATTGTAAGAATGTTTTCAACTGAAACCGTCTTAACACCATCCTTGCCATCATAGGTGATTGTCAAGGTAGTACCTTTCTCACCGCAATCCTTCTTAACATCAAGGTTGTATGTGACATCATCAAGAAGAACGATGAGTTTTTCACCGTTGTATCTTGTAAGAACGAGAGTCTTATCATTTCTGATGAACTCAGCTGTCTTGATGTCGTTCTCCTTGAGATTGAAGAAGTTGCTGTCGATTTCGTTGATAGTCAACTTACAATTCTTTGTAACGTCCTCTGGATAAGGGCTGACTAACTTATAATAATACAAACCGTTCATATATTAGTTATTTTTTTAATAAATATCCCTCCCCCACTACTTGTTTTTAAAATAGGTGTATTTATGTATATAAACCCTACAATTTTTGTAAAAAATTATGAGACACCCTAAAAATTACTGGAAAGATAAGGATAACATGATGAGAGAAGCCAGGAAATATACAACAAAAGAAGAGTTCCAGAAGGGTAACTTAACCGCTTTCCTGGCGGCACATCGTTATGGCTATATCGATGATATGGACTGGCTTGTTAGACAGAAACAGCACAAGAAAGGTTACTGGACTTATAAGCACATTGAGGAGGAAGCACTCAAGTACAACACTAAGACCGATTTCTACAACGGAAATCAGACAGCTTACAGGGCTGCACTGAAGATGGGTGTTATTGATGACTTCTTCTTGAACGATTACATTGAGTACTAAAAAAGAGCAGCCTATCATGGTTGCTCTTTTCCTTGCTTATTTTTCATATATTCCCTTCTCCTTACCCTTGATGATTTGCTAGGTTCTCTCTTAGCCTTCTCTGGGTTAAAGTAATTGTTTTCTTTTGTTTCTTTCTCGTCGTCTGGATAGTAATAGTCAACATAACTACCCCAGCCTTCCAACACTATACCAACAGCTTCCTTTACAAGACTGTGCAAATCAGATTCAGTTAATCTTATGACATTTTCCTCAACCTTCTCTGGAAGTCCCTTATGCTTTGTCTCAGCAAAATCTTTAACGTCACTCATTGACATTCCATTTGCAGCTTTCTTCACTTCACTACTTGCATCCTTTAACTCACCCTTCTTGTATGCATCTACCATACCGAAGAACCTCTGTTGTGATTTACTTTTACTTTTACTTGGCATATTTGTTTATATTTTCTATCATTATTTTATAACTTCACCAGTGAGTTGTTCAACTTTCTCCACTGGCATATATCCTACTTCCTGTAACGGTTTAAAGACATCTGAGAATGGTTTTCCAACCAGTTCGCTTATATCAGCCTCATCAAGTGCAAAATCTACATCCTTGTCCTTGGCGAACACAGCGTCATGATTCCACCTTACGTTACATGTCTCAAGGTTTCCGTTCTCATCAACGATTAGGAAAATCATACTTAATCCATATTCATCATAGGCGGTCTTACTGTCATAGTGGAAATACACACTCTCAACCATGTCCCAGTTCTCGTTGAGCATTATATACATCGCTTTGCTACCGTCACAGGTGTAATCGTTCCACGTATCTGGATTCCTGGTATAACATAACACATCACCAGTGTCATGTTTATCAGTGAACATACCGAAATACTCAGCAACCTCGTAGGTTACAGGACCGATTATCGTGTAGTTGCCCTTACTGTATGTAGCCTCATCATTCGATGTGCCGTTCTTAGCTGCATATTCCTTCTCTATGAAGTCGTGGAATGAATCTCCATCAACAAGTGTACTCTTCAGTTCAGACACATAGTTTAACATTGCCTGCCTACCATTATCGGCTTCGATGGTCTTACACTTAGTATGTATGTACTGAATCATCTTCCTAATGTTGAACGCCACATTAGTATCCGAAAACGCATGACTGTCAGCAGCGATGACATAGAAATTAGGTTCGAGGACAATGAACCAGTCATCATTAACCCCCTCAGAACCGAAGTAATACTTTCTGAAACTCTGCTGCATACCTATGACACCAGGACTCTCAGCAGGAACACCTATACGCTGTGCAATCACTTCCTGTGTCTGTCTGTCGGCTCTCCTACTGTTAGTACTCTCAGTCAAAAATATCTTCTTGAAACTGTTCTCTGTCAAATGTATTATCATTCTTTGGCTTACGTCTTTCTGCCTCATATTTGTAATTATTTAAGCTTAACTCTTGTTAAAAAATCTTTCAAACAAGCATTCACATCATAATCTATATCTCTTACTATTGAATATAAATCATCACAGTCCAAATTCTGCGTCTTCAAGAATTCAACATCTTCATCATCGCCATTTCCAAATGCCCTCTTTAGTTTCCTATTAAATGCATTTCCATATGTAGGTATATACCCTCTAAAACGTTTTCCATCCCAATATATGAAAAACAATATAGGACACTCCCAATCACCGCCAGCGTAGCATTTCAGATATGTTATACCTTTCCGTGTTTCCACTTTACCGATTGCACCAAGATTTTCGCAATCATAGTCTATCTTAGATATATCGTCTAGCAATGTTGATAATTCTTTTGGCTTTTCTTTATTGTAATTATTACAAAACCTATACACAAAACTATCCAAGGAAAATTTTCTATCATCTTCTTTATTTCTTTCATAAATAGATTTCATTTTTTCCTCAAATTCTTTTGGTGAAATCTTTGCTGCTGTTCTACCGCCATTAGGAAGTTCAACATCTAGATTAACAACATACCTTTTTTTACCACCCTCTATAATTAATTTCAGTTGGGATTCATTTAACATTATTCTTTTCATACTTGTAATTATTCTCAATAATCAGTTGTTCCATAAAACAGTTATATATCTTGAATGACCTAATGTAACCTATGAAGCTACCAGCGAAGTTTTTCTCAAGTGGATATACCCTGGTAGGGTTCAGCATATAGTTCTGCTGTATCGTCTCTGCGAGACCCTGTGTACCACCACCAAGGGAAATGTTATATGGTATACCCTCCTGTTTCTCGTAAAGTTCATTGAGAGCCTTGAGGTCAAGCGATGGCATATCCTGTGAAATATATACCAGCTTACTGTTGACGTAGAACATGAGCTTCATCTTATCCAACGTGAAACACAATCTTACCATAACAGTAACCCATTCACAGTCTGGGATGATGTTCTCGAATGAGTAACCCTCTATTACTGTTGTCTTATCCCTTCCTTCCTTCTCACAGTCTATTGATAACATCCTGTAACCAATCTCTCCCTTGTCTGTAATTCTAAAGCCAAGAGCGTTGTTGTAAAGGTCGTTATAAGGATTGTAGTTGTTTGCTGACTGGTCTCTAAGGTCATCTATTGTACTGACTGTATAACCTGTCTTTGTCCTGTTCATCAGTATGAACAAGTTACCAGTAAACTGACTCTTCCTTCCGAAGTATATAAGCTGTGTGCCTTCTACCCAGTTCTTGATGGTATAACCGTTCTTGGTTCTGTCAAATATCATGAACTTGTTATCGGTATAGAAGTAATACTGGTTTGCCTGGTTCAGTGAGAAACCGTTGTCAGTCTGATAATCGAAGTCAGTGATGTCAAGCTCTGCCTCTATGTAGTCAACAGCTTCCTCGACTGACATCAGCTCTCCGTTATCAAACAGGTAATCATCGCCAAACTCAGTACAACCCTTCAATGGGTTAGGGTCATAAGGTTCTTTCTCCTTTGGTATCCTCTTGTATGAGATAGGACATCCGCAACCGTGGAAGAATGGTTTTAGGTAATAGTCCTCGTCTGATATTTCGCCACAGCACCATGTAAGTGTCTTATGTGGCTTACTCTCATCTATAATCTTAGGCTTCTTCTCGGTTTCAATCTCAAGATAGTCATACATGTCGTTCCAGTCGCAGTAGTCGTCAGCATATAGGCTGTCGTCGTAGTAGTTGTAATTGGTATAGTCACCAAGCTCGAATGGGTCATATCCGTCGAAATCTGGATTAGGACTGTAGAAATTGCCTATGATGTAGTCTTCCTTGTCTATTTCTCCGTCTTCTACGAAGTCATCAACACCAAGCTCGTAGCACCCCTCAAGACCATCAACGTCGTCCTTGTCATACTGGTATATCCACTTGTTCTCAGACCTTGTACCAATGTAGAAGAATATACCCTTATTCTCTGGGTATTTGTCATTGAGTGTCTTATCTGACTCTGGTTCAAAGTCACACTTCTTCAGTGTGAACTCGAAATACATATCATCACCACTCTTGAATTTTGATGGAAGTATCTGATACTTATCACACTCCGTCTCAAAGAATCCCTGGAAGAAACCGCCATTAAGTTTTGCCTGGCATTCCTCAATATGTAAAGGATATTCATATTGTAAGGTATTACCGCTCACGGCATGAAGTTTCAGCCTTGTATCGTCCTCTGGAATTTCATATTTGTTCCCTTGGAAAATCTTTACAAAGTCCTTGTTTGAAATCCTATCCTTTCTGAATGTGAAAAGACCGTTGTCAACACCTGTATATGTTATATTATATAAGGTATATGGAGTGGCAAGTGCCTTGTCCCATGAGTATGTGTTCTTACTGTACACCCACTCAGTTCCGTCGGTGCATTCTGGGTCACAGAGGTCAATGTATGATATGAGGCAGTCATCATACAGCCCGTCGAATTTGAACGAGCCGTATGAGTCTTTATTAACAAAGAAATCCCAGTATTCGTCCTTGTTAATCCTCAGTTTGAGGTTATGATAATTATTAACCTTTAAATTTGCCATACACTAGTCACATTATTTCTATCTTATAAATATTTATTGGAAATAAAAGCAGATGGTATGAAGATAATTAATTTAAACGAATCACAGTACAAGAGATTGTTTGAAGTAAGTTCATTCGTGAAGAGTGCTGGTAACGAGGAAGGAATAAACGGGGTTCCAGACAACTTGACGCAGGATGAAGAGTGGACTACTGCCATCATAAACAAAGATGGCGAGGAGACACCTTCTGAACCACCTACGACTGACAAGAAACAGAGAATGATGGCAATACAGTATCCTTGGTCTGGAGGTAGAGGAGTACCTTATTAATATATGGCAATAATATTTGAAAACTCGAAAGAGTTCCAGGACAACAAGTATACGATTCCAAAAGAGGTTGGAAACTTCCTAAAAGCCCATGAGGAGTCGTTGGAATCGCAAGACCCACACTTTGCGATGAACGGTCATCGTGTGGTTAAGAGACTGTCAAGGAACGGTGAGAACTACAATGAAAAAAATGGAAAGAAAAACGGTGAGAAGCAGGATGTTGCTACACTTTCTGCAAATGACGCAAAGGTTATAAAGCACAGAATGAACGCCGCCCTCAACAAATATGGCACTGATTCCCCAAAGAATTACATATACACCAGTGAGGTAGGTAAGACGATAGAGAAGGTTTGTGATGATGCTATTGCCACAGCGAAGAGAAAAAGTATGCAGGTGCAGCCAGTGAAACCGATAAAGCCAAATGCAGCTGATGTTAAGCCTGCGACCATTACGAAGACAAAGGAAATATCAGCACCAAACGGCAAAATATCATATACTGTTACAGCTGAATGTAAAAAGATTTACATTTCAGAATCACAGGTAATAAGACTTAAAAACGAATAACTATGGCGAATCCAATTATCACAACACTGAACAAGATTGGAGATACTGTACAAGACATACTGAGCGGTCCTAGCCAGCCAACTCCAGCACCTACAGCAAGGACTTCAACAGGTCAGACATGCCTCGAATACACTGGCATGAGGTTAAGGAGAGACCACTTGAGGCAGAATATATGGAGAAAGAATGATATAGAATACTCCAGACCACTTGTTCTTGCAGAGTACGACATACAGACTGAGTTCAAGATAAGCACCATGGAGGAGAAGGTGCAGGAGAAAGAAGCTGAGAGACAGGCTAGAGCAGCCAAGCGCCAAGAAGAGAAAAATGCGAAGGCAACTGAGAAAAAGAAGAAAAAAGAAGAAAAAATGATAAGGGAATGGGCAGAAAGGCAAAAACCTATAGAGGAGAGGAAAGGTCCAAAGGAACTCACCCAGCAGACTATTGACTATATGAACAGGCTGGAGAACAGTCTTCTCAACAAATAGCCCATTCATCGGCAAAATAGTTTAGAATAACTATTTATTATAGAAATAAGATATTTAAAATTTATAGAGATTATGGCATCTACAGTAGAAAACGGACAGACCTGTCTTGAGAAGAGAGGTATGGAAGAGAGACACGAGGAGATTACACGTAGTGATTATAACATCGAGAATCAGTACGGTCCAACTCACCCAGACGCAATCAGCGACGGTGACCCACAGGGTAAGGGAACTGGACACGGTGGACACACGCACTTCCTCCCAGACTGTACAAAACCAACTACTACCATCAACTACAGCAATTTCGATTCTGAGAACGGTGGTGGCTATTACGACATCAAGGGTAGAAACGGTATAAGTGGTCGTGAGAGAGCACTCGCAATATCACTTTACAACAAGGAAATACAGTACGGTCCAACTCTCGTTGATACCAGCGCAAATGTTGCTGATGGTCAATATTATGTCGGACAGCAGATTGGTCAGAAGACATACAAGTAATTTAGCAAATGAAACATATTGACCTGTCATTTTCCTCTATCGTTAATGGTATTATAACAGAAAAGGCACTTAACTATTTCGATAGCGTCTTCACAAAACTTAATAGTGCTATTAACGATATGAACTATATCACCTTGAACTATGATGACAGACAAGGTGATAAAGATAGAAACCCAGCTTGGGGAAACCCACGAGACTCTCGTGAGATGATTCCTTATTGCCTTGGGGTGAGGAATGGTAGGGTTGCTCTAAGGGCATTTCATACGAGTCCGATGCACACTAAAAGAGGACCAGAAAAGTGGAAATTCATGTATCTGGATAACATGAAGAATGTTCGTGTGTTAACCAGGAGGCATTTCTCAATGAATGACATACCTTCAAATGCCAATCCAGATGGAGATAAGGATATGGATACTGTCATCAATTATGTCGGAATGAACCAGGCTGACAGGGAGGAAAGGGCAAGGCTATATAATGAAAAGGGTGAGTTCGTCAGCCCATTGCAGAGGGTTAAGAAGAACCCACAGAACGAGCCAGGTGCTATTGTTAAGCCTAACACAAAAAATGTTAACTCCCTCGCAAACCTCAACTACACTCCTAAAGAGAACGAGCCTAACTATAAGAACATACAGAGGAACGTACAGGCTACAGACAGCGAAGCCGCAAGGCAGAGGAGATTCGCAGACTGGGACAAGGCAGAGGCTGAGAGACAGCAACAGACGATGCAGCAGAACAGGCAGAACTCTCCAGGACCTGTCAATACGAGACAGCAACAGTCTCAGAGACCTAACGTTAACAACAACGAGGAGGAAGACTGGGATGAATACTTGAACAGACCAAACAATAATAATTTCTAAACAACATATAAAATGGCAACAAATGCAGAAGAGAGAAAGGCAAGGATTGCAGCTGCAAGGAAGGGGTCGCTAAGGCTTATGCAGATGGACGCTAACGGTACTCTCGACAAACTAATCGAGGGCAAGGCAGGCGACATCAACGACTCACTTATAAGTGCAGATGCAAATGTTACGAGTGAAAGCCTTATGTCATCAAAGAGAGAGGACAGAATGAACAGGATACCTACAGGAAGAATGGGTGTTGCAGCAGCAAACGTACCTTCAATCATACGTGAATCATTCCAGAACCAACCTCCAGTAAGTGAAGCAATGTCAACATCGTCAGTGCTTGATGATATGTTCTCATTGGAAGACCTACAGCCACAGAGGAAACAACAGATTACAGAACAGGTAGCACCTGTACAGCAGACGTTCACAACTGGTGGGGTCGATTACCCAATGATTAGAACAATTGTAGAGGATATTGTAAGAAAATATGCACAATCATTAAAGAAGAACCTTGTAACTGAGGGAGTCGGTGGTGCTGAGGTCAACACCATTGCACTTGGCAAGACATTCAAGTTCCTGGACTCAAAGGGTAACATATATGAGTGTACGATGAAAAAGGTTGGTAATATAAACAATAAAAAGAGTGTTAGCGGGTAACACTCTTTTTTTTTTAGTAATATAACTGTTGGTACAGATTAAGAATTATTTAATGGTTTTCATATCCCTTTTTGTTTTAATGTCTTTTTCTGGTTTTATACACCTATAATCATTTGAAAACAAAGAAGAGTCATCTAAATCTGATTCGTTATTTGGTAATTTATTTAATTCTTTCCATGAATTTTCAATTTCCCATTTTTTATCATAATCGTCATAGTCGGTATTTACTCTATTTATATAATCATAATAATCCATCACCGAATCAGCTTTATGACTAAAGTGGTCTTTCCAATCAGTACCATCATCAACTAACTTAAATCCTTCTGGGTCATACTTGTTTAATGTCTTTCTTTCAGCCCAAGGAACATCCCAACCATTCAATTTTTTATAATCTTCAAGTATTCTATTCACAGATTCTTTTACTATTTTATGTAAGTCTGATTCTGTAAGTCTAATTAATTTTTTCATATTTGACACGTATTTTCTATATAAATATTTGTTTATCCTAGTTTATTGTTATCTTTTGTGAAAAATAATAATTTTTAAATATATTAAAAATGGATAAGAAAATCCTAGTGATTCCTTCCGATAGGACAGGAGTTGGTAAGTTTAGGTCAGTTGACCCACACGTGTACATCGCAGAGCATTACGGGGATGAATTCGACGTTGACATTGTGTATGATATGCCGAAGGGAAACCTTGAGGACTTCCTCAAGAAGTATGACCTCATACACATTCACAAACAGCTTGACAAACAGTGCAAGATAATAGACTTGATAAAGTTCTTGGGTATTCCAGTAATTATAGACATAGATGACCACTTCAAGCTTGGTGACGACCACCCGATGTCAATAACCGCAAAGAAGGACAGATGGCATGAGCCAATCATCAACCACCTCAAGAAGGCTGACTATGTAACTACCACCACGCCAATTTTTGCCAATGTCATTAAGAAATACAATAAAAACGTAATGGTGTTTCCTAATGCAATCAATCCAGAAGAGAAACAGTATACAGTACCTAAGACACCACCTGGAGACAGGTTAAGGGTTGGTATTATCTGTGGCTCTTCACACCTAAAGGACTTAGAGCTTATTGATGGTGTTGCGAAACAGATTAACAAAGACAAGGTACAGTTTGTCCTCTGTGGGTTTGACACTAGGGGTAACAGGACAATCTATAACCAGCAAACTGGCGAGAAAACCACAAGACCGATATTACCAGAGGAAAGTGTATGGTGTGATTATGAGAGGATATTCACTGATAATTACAATAATGTATCTCCAGAACATAAGGAGTTCCTTATGAAATACATACCTAACACTGACGACCCTTTCACCAATGAGCCGTACAGGAGGATGTGGACAAGGGACATTACCAACTATGCCACACACTATGCAAACGTTGACGTTCTCATTGCACCACTGAAAGAAAATGAGTTTAACGGTGTTAAATCGGAATTGAAGGAGATTGAATGTGGATTCACTCATACAGCATTCATTGCACAGAACTTCGGTGCATACACTATCAACCTCATACCTATGATTGAGAAGGGTGGTAAGATTAACGAGAACGGTACAGCACTTCTTGTTGACCCAAGAAAGAACCACAAGGACTGGGCAAAATATATTAACAGACTTGCTGATGATAGAGAAATGTTAAAGAAACTACAAGATAACCTCTATGAGTTTGTCAAAGATAGATATTCACTTGATACAATATGCAAGAAGAGAGTTGAGTTCTACAAGAAGCTTGCTGGAGTAGAATAAAAATAAAAAAGGGGATAGATTGGTTTCTATCTCCTTTTTGTTGTTGTGCCTAATTCATGGTCGTTTCCTAATGTAACTTGTGTTGTAGAAACCTTTCCATGTTGTAGGTTGTCCCCCCACTTATTTCTTATATACTCAGCAAGATTCTTCAGTCTGTCTATAGGTTCGCTTATACCCTTGGCATTAGCTGAATAGATAATAAGGTTACTTATACCTCCAGAGGTGACGTAGCCCATTACAACACTAGGTTTCATTCCACCAGGAAGTGCAATACCTTTTCTCACACAGTTTCTCAGTGTCTGACCTTTTTCCCAAAGTGCTTTCAATAGGTCTGCAAGCTCTTCAAGAGGCTTTGGCAGGTCTCTGAGCCTATATTCAACCGATTGTTTATCACCTTCCTTTGCCCACTGTTCAATCTGAGTAGTAAGTTCCTCAACTTGTCTGTATTTTGTCTGAAACTGTTCAACTAGTGTTGGCTGTCCTGGTGCTGGTCTGAAGAAATTTTCAAACGCCTCCCTGTTTTTTTCTCCATACATTCCGAATACGTTTCTGTTAAAGCTTCTAACCTTCTGTATATCAATTCCATCCCAAGTCTTTCTGAGAGCAGGTCCAATCTGTCTGAGCGTGACTGCCTCGTAGATGTCTTTAGGTATAAACCTCTTTCCACGAGGAGCACCACCACCACCTCTTCTCTTGGCAGTAGGTCCTTCAAGGCTAGACCACATCTTTTCAGCATCACTCAGACCTTTCTTAGCCTCATCTACCTCACGTAAAATGAACCTGTTGATTGACTCCTGTATGATTTTATCTATGTTCATTACAGTTTACCATTCATAAGCTTCTTTATTGACTCCATAACAGCACCTCTTATGCGAGATTCAAATTTACCAGTTGCAATATCACCCTTTGAAATTGTATCTGGTATTTGTTTCATCTGAGTCTCAATTCTTTTTGCGTTTTTGTCCCTTATGTAGTCATCATTATCATCACTGTGAAGTGCAGCGTTTCCACCAATAGTAGCAGCTCCTATGCCTCCAGCTATAGCAGCCGTCTTAAGTCCACTCTTAATTGCATTTCCGAATTTTCCTTCATCAACTGCACCTTCCTTAATGGCACGTCTCACTGAAGTTTCTACTATATTCTTAAGTTCTGATTCTGTAAGTCTAATAATCTTTTTCATATGTACATATTTTTTCTATAAATATATCTCAAAATTTGTTTTTTTAACTTTTTTTATATATCTTTGCACAAAAGACACATTATGGAAAGCAATAGGAAAAACGACCACAAGGCTGAACGCGAAGTTGCAGCCTTTCTTGATGAGAACTTGTACTCAAACACATCGCTATTTAAGGAGTTTGCAAGGACTGATGGGGTAGATGAACAGCTGAAAGGGTCTGACGTGATTTTAAGCACCGCTGACGCGAAGTTGGATAGGAAGGTGGTAGATGAGAAGGTGGCGATAAGATATGCCAACCTAGACCTCGATACGTTCTCTCTCGAACTCTCATTCATCAATAGGAGTGGCTTACAGAACATAGGATGGTTTCTTGACCAATCCAAGTCTACTGAATACTACCTGTTGGGTTGGATAAAGAATGCTGACATACCATATGATAATGAGAAGAAAAAGTGGGACGTGTACTCTATCAGTAGGGACAACATACGCGAACTGGACTGGGCGTTGGTATCAAGGAACAAAATTGTGAAGTGGCTTGACAAAAACGGTTGGACACTTGATAAACTTGCAAGACAGAACAAGAAGATAAGGGAGGTAGGAAGTGTAAAGACCACTGACTTCATAGATGGCATATCCTTCAGATACAGTTGGAAGTACGTAGAGAGACCTATTAACATCCTCTTGAAGAAGGAGACATATATGGAGCTGGCTGACCTCAAGGGCACGGTTTACAAAAAGTGAACACAATATAGAATATATTTTAAATTATATTAATATACTATATTATTATATTAATAATATATTAAATATTTCATTATCTTATTAAAATAAAAAAAATATCTGTTAAAATTTGTTTTTTTAATATTTTTTATATATCTTTGCATTAGTTTTAACTTTTATATTATATTGTTATGATTACAGATGAAACTAGAAACAAAAATTACGAGTTGTACATGAAGAAGCTATCACAGCTCGGCATCAAGACAGGCCTGTTCGCAGGAGAGTTTGGAGAGAAGCTGAAAAATGCCTCCTTCACAAACACTAATAATTTTGGTAATGCCTACCCAGGTTCACTTATCGAAGTGGTTCTCAAGATTCTTACACCTTACGCTGTAAAGTTAAATGAATTGCTCCCAGAAGAGCAGAGAGTTG
>Ga0247609_10004215_pt1 | contig 14377 bp, 9 predicted proteins | sample 172DNAGHGlowgp2_FD_193487 | JGI IMG/M metagenome (GOLD analysis project Ga0247609, IMG submission 193487) | Sheep rumen microbial communities from Palmerston North, Manawatu-Wanganui, New Zealand - 1728 DNA GHGlow gp2 | ecosystem: Host-associated > Mammals > Digestive system > Stomach > Rumen ...
GTGGGGCAGGAGTTCGCTTCGATGGCGGCCACTTCTTCGTCGCTGATGGTGCTGTCGGCGGAATCGATCATGGCGTCAATCAGGTCGAGGGCGCGGTCCTTGCCGTCCTTCGTGGTCACGTGGCCAGCTTCCATCGGGCCGCCAGAGACGAAGATTGCCGGAATGTTGAGGCGCATGGCGGCCATGAGCATGCCCGGAGTCACCTTGTCGCAGTTGGAGATGCACACAAGGGCGTCGGCGCGGTGGGCGTTAGCCATGTATTCGGTGGAGTCTGCGATGAGGTCGCGGCTGGGCAAGCTATAGAGCATGCCATCGTGGCCCATGGCGATACCGTCATCGACTGCGATGGTGTTCATTTCTTTGGCGACACCGCCGGCGGCTTCGATCGCGCGGGCGACCACCTGGCCCAAGTCCTTCAGGTGAACGTGGCCCGGAACAAACTGGGTATAGCTGTTCACCACGCAAATCACCGGCTTGCCAAAGTCTTCCACCTTGGTTCCAGTTGCGTGCCAAAGGGCGCGTGCACCGGCCATTTCACGGCCCTCCATAGTCTTGAGCGAACGAAGTTTCGGCATTTTTATCCTCTTTAGTTGTCAAGGCGTCCCTTCTACAGCAGTCATTTCGACCCCATAGCTGTCATTCCGGCCCTGTGCCGGAATCTCCTTTAACGGGAAAATCGCCATTTGTTAATGCAAAAAATGTAGCAAAAAACTTTTTGACACGCTGTTCAGGGCGCAAATGTGCGAAGATTCTGGTCCCGAGGTGCTTCCAAATAGTGAATTTACTGTGAAAACTGTCACAAAAACGCTATAATATATTACAAAAATGTCACAGACTCTTTTTGTGGGTTATTAATTTTATTATACTTACAAAAAAATAAGAGGCTAAATATGGAGAAAAAATTCCCGATTTTTAAAATACTTACACTTCTTGTATGGCTAGTGCTGGGGATGGGCTCGGCGTTTGCTGCATGGAATGGTACATCGAAGACTAGGCCTTTGCAAGATGAGAATGGTGTTTTCATCATTAAGAATGAAGCGGAATTGGCTTGGTTTGCTGATACGACGAATTGGAAGACTCCTGAAAATATTCAAAATAATAAACCTCAGCTTTTTGATATCAATGCTAGGCTTGAGGCTGATTTAGACATGAGCGGCAACTATTTTACACCCATTTGTGGTGGTAATGGGGACAAAAAATTTAAAGGAACGTTTGATGGTCAAGGCCATGTCATTTCAAATTTGAAAATAGATGGAGATTGGCTACGTGATAAATTCGATGATGATAATTATGGGCAAAATGTTGGTTTTATTGGTGCTATGAGTGGCGGTACTGTGCGCAATCTTATTCTTGAAAATATAAACATTCAAAGTTCAACTAATATAACCGGTACAGAGAGACAGATATCGGTTGGTGCCATTGTCGGATGGATGGAGAATGGAACTATTGACACTTGTGTTACTTCGGGCTCCATATTTACAAGTGGAAAGGGACAAGGTGTTGGCGGCATTGTTGGTGCTCTTTGGAAAGGTACAATATCCAACTGTTTAAGTTATGTTGGAATTCAAGTTTCTGGACAAGATGCGCAGATTGGTGGTATCGTTGGCCTCACGAAAAAAGGAACTACGGTAACAATTAGATCCTGTGTTTATGCAGGGACAACTCTTGTGAATACAGGCAATGGTGCTGTTGGTGGTATTGTTGGACAGCAAAAAGAGAAAGGCCCTTTGAACATTGAAGATTGTTACTATGATACTGATGTCGTTAAAAAGGGAATAGATAAAGTAAATGACGCTTCTAATGTCACTGACAATTCTCATGGCGTTTCTGATGTCAATGACGGAAAGAGCATGTGTGAAGCAAATGATGGTAATTGGGGTGTTTGTAGTGTTGCGAACCATAATGATGAAACATCATGCTTACAAAATGAAGGTGTGTGGTATGCAGATTCTTGTAGCAAAGACGGTGTTTGGTCAACAGGAGAAAATTCTGTTTCTTTGAACGGATATGGAGCAGATGGATACAAGATTACGTTTGATGCAAATGGAGGCTTTTTCCCTGCAAATGCCAAAAAAGTAAAATTCCTTGCTGCTGGTTTGCGGATTACTGCTGATGAAATAACTATCCCGAACCGCGCTGGTGCATGGGCTTTTGCTGGTTGGTCTTTGTCAAAAGGTGAAAATGCTGTGCCGACAGAAAATCTCGGCGAGGTGTCGAAACCGGTAACAATATACGCAGCATGGAAACCTGTTTATGTGGTAACATTTGATGCTAATCCAGGAGTTTTTCCTGCTGTTGAAGGCTTTGCTGAATCTGCAACAAGAACGAAGTCTGTCGCTCAAGGTGAACGCATTACGGTTGAAGGCATAGGGGATTTGCCGACGAGATATTGTTCTGATATGGATAACGATGGTAACTGCAATGAATATATGTACTTTACTGGCTGGGCGTATGTAAGTAGAACTCTTGGCGAAGAAGATGATCCTGACGATTATACATTGGATTTGAAAGAGATAGATGTAAAAGGAAATGTAGTACTTAAAGCTGTATGGACCGCGGTTGAAACATATACGGTAACCTTCGATGCCAATAATCATGGTAAGACCAAGGTGTCTTATGTCAAGGTTGGTAAAAAAGAATATACTACGAAGCCGGCAGATCCTGAGGCTGATGATGGATATGTGTTTGGTGGTTGGTGCCTGAATCAAGCGCCTTGCAAAGACACGTTTGACTTCGATACGACGAAGATAACACAAAGCATTAACCTTGTTGCTGCATGGTCTTTGGATGTGTTTGACATTACTTATGAAACGTTTGGCGGAGCCAACCACGAAGAAAACATAACGATGTATACCATTGAGACGGAAACGTTCTCTTTCAAAACGCCTACAAAGGATGGCTTTGATTTTGAAAATTGGTATTATAACTATGAAGATGACGTGTATTCCAATAAGGCGACTCAGATAACAAAGGGTATGACTGGTGATAAGACCTTATATGCTAAGTGGAATAAGAAGAAATATATTATAACCTATTTGGCTGGAAATGATGGCCATGGAACGATAAATCCTGATACGTTATTCCATGGTGGCGCAATTACGCTTAAAAATTCAGGTGATTTTATTCGTAAGGGATATGAACAGACTGCCTGGATTACGGAGAATGAGACGCAGACATTCAATTTAGGTGCTGAGTATAGAACGAATGCTGCTATTACTCTGTATCCTAAGTGGAAAATTATAGATTATAACATCACTTATATTCTTAATGCTGAAAATGCTATAAATAATAAAGATAATAAGAAAACATACAAGGTAACTCAAAATGTTACTTTGAAGCCTCCCACGAGGACTGGTTATACCTTTGGTGGTTGGTTTGATAATGAGGATTTGAGTGGCGAGCCTGTTACGATGATTAAACAGGGCTCTACCGGCGACAAAATCTTCTATGCCAAGTGGACGCCTATAACTTATACGATTACTTATGTGATTGATGGTGAAGAAAACGCTATTGAAGCTGGCAGTTTCACTGTTGAAGGTGCTGTTACGCTTCCGACTCCGACCAAAGATCAGTACACATTTGATGGCTGGTATGAAACGGATGCTCTGACAGGCGACAAAGTGACTGGCTTCGATGCTGGCACGTACAAAACCGACAAGACTTTCTATGCCAAGTGGGACAAGGTTTATCCGTTTATTGCTCACTATGGTGCTGTAACGGTTACAGAAGAAAACGAAAATTCTGCTGTTGCTGAAATCGATGGAACATCTGAAGAAACAGTAAACATTCCTGCGGCAGACAATGTCTCTGTTAATCAGGTTGTTTTTAACCGTGATTTTTCCGGTGGCGTAAGGTCGACGGTTATGTTCCCCTTTACGGTAAGTTTGGATGATGTTTCGGGTGGCGAGTTTTGGGAATTTACGGCGATGGAATATGACTCTGAAACAAAAAAATGGACATTCCGTGTTAATGAGCCTGTCAACAACGAGCTAAAAGCAAATAAGCCGTATATCTTTATCGCCGAAGATAAGAATATAACATTCAATTTGAGTGGGGCTGTTTCTTTAAGTACTGAAAATATGAATCCATCTGTGCATGATGGTTGGGTCTTTAAAGGCTCGTATGAACAAATTACCTTTAATAACACGCATCCTGACTGGACTTATGGATATGGCTACTCTGACGATAATAAGAAAAAAGTAACGAAGGGAAAATTTGTGAGATTTAAAACGAGTGGTTTTGATAAGGTGAATTTGACACCAATGCGTGCATACTTGGTTTATCAGCCTTCTTTGAATAAGTCTGCAAATATCGATAATGAAGTTGGCGAACTTCCTGAATTTGTGGATGTTGAAATTGTTGGTAAAAAAGGCTTTGTTATCGGTGGAGGAATCTTTAATACCAAAACCGGTGAATTTAAAATGGACCGCTGGTATGATTTAAGTGGGCGTCGACTCAATGGAAAGCCGACGACACAGGGAACATATTACTATAATGGCAAACGCGTAATCATAAGGTAAAAAAATGGAAGAAAAGAAAACATATACGAAACCAGAAATGGAAGTTGTTGAGTACATGTATTGCTCGGCCTCCTTGTTGTGTTTAAGTGGTGAAGCTTCTTGTCCTGATAACATAGATGTAGAATAAGTATGGATACTAATCAGAAAACTCGATACGAAACACCGAAGATGGGTGTCGTTGTTCTTCGGAATCATGGCAACATACTTTTTTGTGCAAGTACTGATCCTTCGTGTATCAATTTGGGTTATAATGAAGATGTGAGGGATTTTTCTGATTCCGTTTAGTGGATACACTGGATTAGAACAAATTTTTAGAACTCTTGCGGCTTGTTTTAGGCTTGTCGCAAGAGTTTTTTTATGCCGACATAAGGCAATTCTAAATTTTTTGTTATAAAGACATTTTGGCTAAAGTCGCCAAACGTTACGCCGCGTCCGGACGGCCCCGAACATGACGATTACCGCGGTTATTGGGCTGTTTACAGCTGCAACGATTTGAGGAAAAAGGTGGCACTACCTGTCTCGGAAAAAATAAAGTATCTTATTATTGACTAGCCGAAGTTCGTCAAGGATCATCCGGCCATTGATACGCGTGAATCTTTCTGGCTTCGCTGCTGGCGTCTGGAGTTCCGGGCGTGCCGCAGACCGATGACCCGATTTTTTGCAAGGCAATTAACAATTTGCTGGTCGTGAACGCAAGTCAGGAACTTTTGAACAGGCAGGCTGAAATGATGACTTTTTAATCATGAAGTGAAATTCTAAGAGGCGTGTCACCCCGGCTTTGCGTTGTCTCCCCGAACTAAGGTCCCTGAGCCTGCCGATATACGATACTTGGCAACTTTGTTGCCTTAGTAGAGTTAGGTTCGTAGGAGCAGGATCCAGTTAAGGAACAGTGACTGGATTCATCGCTTCGCTCTGAATGACGGTATCCATTACAATGTCACCCTGGCCTAAGGTCCCTGAGCAACGTCGAAGGATGCCGCGAGTCGCTTTTTATAGGGTTGCGATGATGGCGTTTAGGCTAAGGCCGCCGTGGCTTGTAGTGATAATTTTCGCTGAGTTGTTGTGCTCTGGCGAAATTGCTGGGCATTCACGCAGCAGGTTCGCGGTGCATGTGTATTTGGAACCGTCGCGGGTGTCGTCTTTCGGGGCGAGGATGGCGACTGTAAGGCGCTTGTTGAATGCGGCTAGGCCGTTTGCGAGTTCCGTTATTTTCTTACCGATTTTTGTATAAAGCTTTGGGGCGTCGAAGTCGAGGCGCTTGCCGTAGGGCGGGTTCAGAACGAGAACGGGCGAGGCGTCGCCGCAGGCGTCGGCGATTTCTTTGGCGGTGTAGCTGAAAAAGTCGCGGAGTTGCGGGATGACGGGCGCGGGCGAGATGTTCACGAGCGGGCTGGATTCAATGTTGTGCTTGATGATGCTTACCGCGCGTTCGGAAATGTCGCTCGTAAGGATTTTACCGATTGCCGCGAATGCTTTGCAAGACTTTACTGGACCTTTCGTTTCACTCAGGGTGACGCTTCGCGTTATGAAATTCCAGGTGGCTTCTTTGAATGCGGGTTGGTGTTTTAGTGCAAAATCGCGGCAGACTCCGGGAATGAGTTTATTTGCGATATAGGCGGCTTCGAGGCTGAAGGTGCCGCTGCCGGACATTAGGTCGAGTAATGTGTAAGGTGGCCCCGGAACGGGGTCCGGGGTGACATTGTTTGTGGCTTGAGCGGTTGCATCGAATGCTTCAAAGAGCATGGCGGCGGCGATGGTTTCTTTGAGCGGGGCTTCGTTGACGAATCGTTCGTGGCCGCGCTTGTAAAGTTCTTCGCCGGCGAGGTCGAGCCAGATGGTGCAACGGTCGTCGAGAAAGTTGACGTACACATTTTGCAGCGGGGCGTTGCGGGGTGTCCCCGCAGAGGGGGTAGCGTAATCTAGACGAGAGGCCGCTTTTGCTGATTTTCTCTTGTCTTTAGTCTGTAGGACCGAAGGTCCGTTCTCTCGTCTAGATGGAGCGAGGGGGAGGCTTCCCCCGTCTATAATTTTCTGCAGGCGCTCGGCGATGGCGTCGCTGTGGTACAGTCGAGAATGCTTGCAAGTAACGTGAATGTTTAATGCGCTAGTATATTTTACTGGATCCTTCGACGCTTTGCGTCTCAGGATGACGTTGCTTGTCTTTGGATTATCGCTTCGCTCTAATCCCAAATGCTGGACTCGGTCATGCTCATGCAAGCATGGTCGCGACGCTCGTCCTACGCATTTGTCGTCTGGTAAATACAGTTCCCACGGGATTTCGCTTGCTTTCTTTTCGAATTCGCGGAAGTTCTCGGCTTTGAAACTTGCGACTTCCATGAGCACGCGGTTGGCGATGCGGCTGAATGCGACGATTTTCCACGCCTCCGTAATCTTTGCTGTGAATTCGACTTTGCCGTCCCCAGTGACGTGCGGCTGGGTTGCAGGGGGTGTAGCACTGGATCCTTCGACGCTTTGCGTCTCAGGATGACGTGATGAAGCACCTTCTTGAGAATCCTCTTGTCTGATATATTCAAGTTCTCGGACAAGCGTTTGTTCGAAACCAAGCGGAGAAACCGCTAAAAAGCGATGCTGCTTTCCGATGATGTGTTTCTTGATTCGTTTTTCGAGAGCGGAATTCATTCACCAAAATTTACTAAATATCCGTCTCGATCCTGCTGGGGGTAAGGACTGGGAGCTTGCTCAAGTCCAGGTTGATGGCGATGATATCCCCAGAAAGCGACATGATGGCCCCAGTGGCCGTGTTGAACGTGCCGATGATTTTCCCGAAACCGTCACTTACGGACATGGTCTTGGATGAGATGACGTAATAATTTGTACCAATTTGGTAGAAATAGCTGGGCTCGCTCACGACGATGCTTTGCGGGATTTGAATGTCCGATAAATCCGTCTTGTTTTTCGAAACAGCGTTCTGTGTCGCTGCACTTTCGGAGCAGTTCCATGCTGTGGCTATAATTCCAGCCAGTACAAGTATTCTAAAAAAGACTCTCATATTCATTCCACTCGTTGTAAAAATATATTGACAATTCGCCATGCGGTTGCGAAAAATGCGTGAAAACGCAATAAATGTTCTCTAGGCGTTCCCTGCGTGAGCACGGTCATCTTACAAAAAACTTATTTACCGCGTTGCGTAAAGATTGGGTGTAGAAACTGTGATTCTCAACACGTTTTTCTCTGTGTTACTATCTTTAAATTATGAAGATGAAAAAGTTTGCGTTGATTTCTGCGATTGGCTTTTTGGCCGCTACTGCTTTTGCTGAACAGGGAGCTCCGATGGGGGCGTCTGTCGATCCGACTCCCGAAGAACAGAAGGCTCTCGATGCCCTGAAGGGCAAGCTCGAAGGGGCGATTGTCTGGGCGACGAGCCGTGCGAATCCTCACCACGATATTTGGATTATGAATGCGGACGGGACGAATGCCCGTGCTCTCACCAAGGGCAACAATGTGGATTGGTTCCCGCGTATTGCGCCGGATGGCTCGAAGGTGCTCTTTAACCGCAGCAAGGGCGGCTGGGTGCCTGAAAACGATGCGAACTACCCAGAAAAGTGGGACTTGTGGACTGTCGGGATTGATGGCTCGAACGAGACTAAGATTGTCGAAAACGCGACGTGGGGCACGTGGCGGCCTGATGGCAAGTCCATTGTGTTTAGTCGTGCGGGCAAGGTCTTTACGATGGACCTCGCGAGCAAAAAGGAAACGCTCGTGCTCGATGGCGAAAAGGCATTCAAGAAGTCTGGCGTGATTCTGCAGGAGCCGAACATGAGCCCGGATGGCAAGCATCTTGCGATTACGCTTCGCGGTTCGATGCGCGAAACGGGCGTGTGGGACTTGGCGAAGAACGTGTGGACGAAGTCCGGTGATGGTTGCCAGATTGACTGGAATTTTGACGGCTCCAAGCTTTACCGCGTGAATCCTACGGGCAACGGTGGAACGGCTGCTCCGAGCGAAATATTGTGGTTCACTGCCAAAGACGGCAAGCAGGTGGAAAAGGTCGGTTTCTTTGGAATCCCGAAGAACGTGAAACTGATGGACCTGCCGGGACGTCGTAGCCATGAATACTTCCCGCGCCTCTCGCCGGATGGCAAGTGGCTTGTGTGGGGTGCGACCGACAAGGGCCACGACCACGACATGTTCGACTATGAACTTTATCTGTGGAAGATTGGCGAACCGGTCGAGACGGCAACGCGCATTACGTACAACAGTGGTAATGACCGCTGGCCGGATATCTGGTTTGGCAAAGTACCCGTGAGTGCCCCGGCCTCTGCGACGGATGCTGCAGCAACTGCTGTCCAGTCTGCCGCGAATGCAACGGCAGCCGCTGTTGCCGGCGGCGTCAGCGAAGCCAAGATGGATGAACTCATCAAGGCCATCGACCGCTTGACCGAAGCCGTGAAGGCGCTTGCTCCGAGTAAATAGTATGAAATGAAGCCCGACTGTCATCCCGGACTTGTTCCGGGACGGGCATGACAAGAATAAAAAATGCCGCAGCTTGACGTTGCGGCTTTTGCATTTTATATTTAATAGGTAATCTTTAAAAATAAGGAGAAACTAAATGAAAAAGCTCTTTTGTTTGCTAGGCGCGCTTCTTTTTGTGGCTGGCTGCGGTTTTAAGCCGGTAATTCATGAAGCCAACCCAATGCAAGAAAAAATTGTCGTTTACGGCGCTTTCAAGGCTGAATATGCGGGGAAGATAAATTATACGGAAGAAGATCGCTGTGATTCAGTTATGTTCAAAAAGCATGCTCGTGTAAAGGAAGGCATGGACAAGGTTGTTGACATTGTAATGGAAGAATCTTGTTCCGGTGTTAAATGCTCTTGCTCTTACTCGGGAATAGGCCTGAAATACAAGCCGATGGATTTGAATGAAGCCATGCGCTGGGAATCTGCAATGTCTAATATGGGCGTAAATGAAGATAAAAAAAATACGAATCCGCCAGCTGAACCGGTTATAGATCATTCTTATGCAGCACCTCTGCCTTCGGCGAATTTTGCTCCGTAAAAGAGGGTGATGACCACTTTCGAGTGTGTGATTTTCTAGAAAAAATGCCGCAGCTTAGTGCTGCGGCTTTTGCTTTATCGCGAAAAAATTATTCCGTTCTTCCAAAGATGTATTCAACGTGCCTATATACTGGGAAAATTCTACCCTTGTCACCTAATGGGCAAGCTTCTTCTTTTGATAGTTGGTACGCGCCATCACAGATTTCATCTGCTATATCTGGATGATTATAACAAATTTCCAATAAACCACTTGCACGGTCTCCAACGGAGGCTTCCTTAGGCAAATCCAAAATATCATACTCTTCGTCTGTCAAATTATATAAAACAAAAATTGCGACATATAAAACAAAGGGGGTGGTTCGGCTGGCTCACCAACCTTAACTACCCACATACCTTAATTTTTTTAGATGCTATTTTGCGTTACTGCGGAGGCAGAATGCCATGATAGCGAATGCGCCTGCAACGTTCATGCTTGCTTTGCGGCCTGCCATCGGGATGGTGACTTTCATCGTCGCTTCGGCCATGATTTCGGGGGCGATGCCGAGTTCTTCGTTGCCGAGGACGATGAGGCCTTTTTCGGGCCATTTTACGTTGTTTATGCTAGGGATGTCTTCGCCGGTTTCGAGCGCGATAATTTCGTAGCCGTTTTCTTTGTGCCACTTGATGCAATCGAATGGGCTTTCCCAGCGTTTGATGGGAATCCATTCCTGGCAGCCGCGTGCGGCGCTTTTGACGGTCACGTGGTCGGGGCTGCAGCTGTAGCCGCTGAGGTGTACGCCTTCGAGTCCGAAGCAGTCGGTGCTGCGGATGATGGAACCTACGTTGAATGCACTGCGGAGGTTGTGGACGAGTACGGCGAACGGAATCGGTTTTTCGTTCGCAATTTCGCGGTCGCCCGGTTCCTGTTCCAGATAAACGTCGCGTTCGAAGCCCAGCCCTGCGCGGGTGCGGAACGTCTTGTACAAGTCAATCATTTGTGCTTGATTCTTGCCGGTGAGCCGCTCGGTTTCGGGGAGCTTCATCCAGTCGGCGTAGGTCTCGAATTCACGGCGGGCACGCGGAACGTCGTCGCCTAATTGCAAAATGATGACGCGTAGGAGTTCTGCCATGCGTTTGGCCTTGGAGGTCTCTTTCATGGCTAAAAATTTAGGTTCGGTGTACATGTACAAAATGATAGAAAAAATCTATTTTGTTAAAGTGAAAAATTTTGTTGTCTTCATTGCTTTGACTTTAGTTCTTGTTGTCGGCGGTTGCTCGGACTCCGATTCTATTTCGGATTCTCCAAAAACTCAGGATTATTTGGAATCGCTTGGTTTAAAGGACTTTTTGCTGGTACGGTCTAAAGGCAAGTCTGTGCTTTTGGGATCACAGATGGAATCCGCTTTTGATTACGATTTTTTGATGGGCAAGCACGAGGTGACGTGCAAAGAAATGGGGCGCGATTGTGCGGATTCGTTGCCTGCGACCGATGTGACTTTGTTCGATGCCGTTCTGCACTGCAATAGGCGCAGTGTCGCGGAAGGCTTCGATACGGCATATTCTTACACTTCGGTAAAGTTTGATCAAAGCGGTTCCTGCATTGGAATGGAAGGGCTTGTTTTTTATCCGCAAGTGAATGCGTACCGGTTGCCTACTGAGGCGGAATGGATGTATGTAGCGGGTATGGACTGGAATCCGGCTAATAGCTGGAATAGCCAAAATTCCGGGTATGAACTCCATCCGGTTTGCTCGGCGAAAGTGGGGGAGAATGGTTTTTGCGACATGGCGGGGAACGCTGCGGAATGGGTGAACGACTTGAAAGTCCGTTTCCGCTCGGAAGGCGTGAACGATTTTGTCGGGGGCAAGGCCGTGACCGGTTTGGAAGAACGCGTTGTGAAGGGAGGAAGTTTCCGTAATGACCCGTCTTCGATGCATCTGTACAATAGGGGTGACGTCTATACGGTAACATCTTCGACGAAAGCGGACTATGTTGGTTTCCGCTTGGCGTTTGGCGCAATCCCGAACCCGATGTACCTCAATTCGGAGGGCTCTCAAAACGTTGTTGGCTATTCGTTGCTGGTTAACTCTAGAACGGTCAATGATTTTGTAGGGGCGCAACATTCCAAGTTGGTTTTTAGGGATGGTGAGACGGAACGCTTGGTTTTTGTCAATTTTGATGGTGCGATACGTTCTGTTGAAGAGGCGCGTGTCGAAGGCGGGTATCATCCCGATATTTCGCCGGATGGAAAGTTCGTAGCGTTTTCTACGGGGATGGAAGGCGTTGTCGGTACATCTAAAGTCTTTGTTCTGCGATTGGATGAATTTTCCGGAACGCCGGTGCAGTTGCCTGTATCTTCGGCTGCGATTCCGCGATGGCGCGTGTTGGAGAATGGCGATATCGCTCTTGTCTATGTGACGGATGCCGGGAATAATAAGGGCGAGGCGGATTTCTTGCAGCAAGGAACATGGCAAGTCGATTTTTCTGGAACGCGTGCGCCTAGTTATTTCGGTGAAGCAGAAAAGTTGTTTGCGGGTGCATACCATGGGGGTGTCTCTCGAAATGGTAATTTGGCTGTAACGGGCTCGACGCTGTTGCGTGCACGAGTCAATGGGAAAGATGAAGTTTGGTACGATGGTCTCCAAGCGTGCAATGTCTCGCTAAGTCATGGTGGTGCGAATAAAGTATTATATCTTGATTTTGGCGGAAAAACTGGGCGTGAATTTGTTGGTGAATCGTATGGAGTTCATGAACGAGTCTTGATAGCCGATAGTACTGGTAAACTAATAAAATCTGTGGCATCGCCTGCGGGGTATTCTTTTGACCATACGGAATGGATTGCAAACTCGGATTCGATTTTTGTTGCGACTCTTGTCGATGTGAATGGTGCGCATCGGAAAATAGTTTTGGTAAATGCCAATACGGGCGATATTTTACCTCTTGTCGAAGGCGAAGATTTGTATCATCCGGTTTTATGGGCTGGAAATCGTTCTTCGGAGTCGTCTTGGGATTACGACAGTTTGGGCGTTTACCGCGCAGAAGAGGGACAGTATTTCCAAATCATTGCTCAAAAAATTCCGCTTTTGTGGAAATACAAGGATTCAGCGGAGGTGGTATGCTTGGGCAATTCTCACATGATCCAGAGCGTGATGCCGTTGAATATGAGTCTTAGTACAATCAACATGGGTACGATTCCTTGTGATATGCACTGCATAGAGTTCTTGTATGAAGGATATGTCTCTGCGCAGGCAAAGGCTTTGAAGTATTTGGTAATCGGCTTGGATATTGATTTGTGGACCGAGTATGATTCGGAGGGGGCTATTCAGGTGAATTTTGGCAATGCTGCTGGATTCCAGTACGATATGCACCATCAGTATTGGCGTGATGGAGTTGATAGTTTGTTCTTGAAACGCGTACAGGAAATCGCTTTGGCCGATACGGAATTTGTGAATATGAGGAAAAATAGGGGATGGAGTTCGCATGAGTGTGTTCCGGATTGGGGCTCTCAAGGAATCGGCTTGGTAGAAATTCAGGAAGATAGCACGGCATTCGATGATGGAGCCCGTTACGAGTCCAGTTATTCGAAATTTTTGCAAGTCTTGGATATCGCCAAAAAACAAAATGTCGTTGTTGTCGGGGTTGTTTTCCCGGTGAGTCCGTATTACCGAAATACGGGGAGTTACAGTCGGCACGGAATGCGCCGTTCTATGGCTGAAAAAATGATTGAAAGGTTTAAAAAACTGGCTGAAGAAAATGAAAACTTTGTCTTGATGGATGAAAATAAAATGGGGAATCACGATTACTTGGGGAATGTCGCGTGCGATTTTGACCACTTGTGCGTCGAAGGCGCTAAAAAGCTCACTTCGCGCCTTGATTCCCTGCTAAAAACGTTAGAAAAACGATAGATTTTTTGCGTTTTTTTCTATCTTTTGCATGGCATGCAAAATAACCTGAAAACACGCGTCTTGATTGTAAACGATGATGGGGTAGAAAGCGCCTATATGCGCGCTTTGGCGTCTTCGCTTGCCCAAATTTCGGACGTGTTTGTTTTTGCCCCTGAATCGGAACAGAGCGGCGTTTCTCATGCGTTTACGGTACGCCGTGGACTTACGGTTAGAAATGTCGCAGAACATGTGTTTGCGATGTCTGGAACGCCTGCTGATTGCGCGAAGTTTGCGTTGGGGCATTTCGCCTCGCATGGGATGGAGTCCGAGGGGGGTGGTCCGGGTGCTTTTGACGTGTGTTTTTCGGGCGTGAACGTGGGCGAAAATTCCGGTGTGTCGTCGCTGTATTCGGGGACGGTTGCCGGGGCGCGCGAAGCCGCTCTTTGGGGCGTGCCGGGTGTAGCTCTTTCGTTGCGTGGCGGCGATGGTCTTTTGCAGGTTGCAATTGATTTTGCTGTCAATGTCGTGAAAAAAGGCTGGTATCGAAAAATTCCGGCAGGAGTGTTTTGGAACGTGAATTTTCCAAAGGTCACCATCGAATCCTTTAAGGGATTTAAGGCAACGAAGATGGCCCTTGGAATGTTTACGGACCACTATTCCCATGACGGGGGATTGTGGCAATTGGACGGTGATAAGCTGTGGGATGAGCAACCCAAGGATAGTGATGACTATCTGTTGAATCAGGGGTATGCAACAATCACTCCGCATAAAATCGACCAGACCGATGAGAAAAGTTTAGAAGTGATAAGTGAAATGTTAGAGGTTAACTAATGTCTGAAGAAATGGTACCAGGATCGCAGTTCAAGAGTCTTGTCGAACAGGACATGCAAGACTGCTATCTTCGCTACTCGATGAGCGTTATCGTTGCTCGTGCGCTCCCCGATGCTCGCGATGGTTTTAAACCGGTGCACCGTCGCGTG
>Ga0247609_10004216_pt1 | contig 14372 bp, 23 predicted proteins | sample 172DNAGHGlowgp2_FD_193487 | JGI IMG/M metagenome (GOLD analysis project Ga0247609, IMG submission 193487) | Sheep rumen microbial communities from Palmerston North, Manawatu-Wanganui, New Zealand - 1728 DNA GHGlow gp2 | ecosystem: Host-associated > Mammals > Digestive system > Stomach > Rumen ...
AGGGTACAATATAAATAGTGGCATATATTTATATTGTTGCTAAAACATAGCTATTAATTTAATAGGAGAGTTTGAAATCTGTAAAAATTCAAAATTACTGACTATAAGCAGGAAGACTTATAGAGAAAAGAGGAAATATGAACAGAATTGAAATTATGGGAAGACTAACAAAGGACATTGAACTAAAGAAATTAAAATCAAAAGAGAAAGACGAGAAAAGATATTATGCAAGATTTTCTTTAGCTGTTCCAAGAAAGAATAATAAAGAAGAAACAGACTTTATTGATTGTGTGGCTTTTGGAAAAATAAGCGAAATCCTTAAAAAATATACTGAAAAAGGAAATAGACTTATAGTATGTGGAGAACTACAAATCAATTCTTACGAAGATGATGAAGGAAATAATAGAAGAAGTTTTTCTGTAAATGTAAATGATTTTTATTTTGTAGATTTTAAGAAAAATGAGGAAGATGAAGAAGATGACGAGGAAGAAAAACCAAAGAAAAAGTCTAAAAAATCAAAGAAAAAAGAAGTAGAAGACGAAGAAGATGACGACTTACCTTTTTAGAAAAGAGGTGTTAAAAATTGACAGATGAAGAATATAAAAAATTAACTCATATAGTAAAAATTGCTAATAACAGATTAAAACGTATGCAAGAATTTACTGGAAAAGATGTGTCATGGTCAGCATATTATTTACAAAGTAAATTAGATAATTTAAAAGTAAATGCGTGGTCTAATAATTTTATCACAATAAGTAAAGAAATGACTGACAATCAATTGCAAAGAGTTTATAATGCGACACGTAATTTTTTGACATATAGGACAAGTACAATTACAGGAATAAAAAAATCAATAAAAGAAACAACAAATGCAATAGGTTATAACTTTGATGTAACAAAAGAAGAGGCAGAAACTCTTTACAGGTTAACAGATGATGACACTTTCAAATATATAACAGAGCATAGCAATGCGAAAGCGTCAGAAGTATGGGCAATTATTGAAGAAGCAAAAGAAAAAAGGCGCATGGGTTTAGATAGATTTATAAAAAAGGTTTATGAAATGGCAGAAGTAACAAGAGATAAAGAAATGACAATGAATATTATTTCATTGTACAACAAGGAAATAAGGGGCAAATAATGAGATATTGGGAAGATTTAAAAAATGATGAATTTAATTTTGATATAGAAAAAGAAAAATGTTTAGATATTTTTACTTTTGACATTGAAACAACTTCAATTTTAAATCTTAATGGCTCCTATATTTCAGCAAGTGAATATCAAAAATTAGATAAAGAAAGCCAAGAACAATGTGAGTTTTTGGCTTTTTGTTATATATGGCAATTCGGAATAAATGACATTGTATTTTATGGGCGTACTTTTGATGATCTAGAAAAATTTTTGTATATTTTAGAGGACATAACAAATTTTACCAAAAAAATAGTTTTTGTACATAATTTAAGTTTTGAATTTCAATTTTTAATTTCAAAATTTAAAGTTGACAATGTTTTTGCAAGAAAATCAAGGCATGTTATGAAATGTAATTTATCAGATTATAATATAGAGTTAAGATGTACTTATATGCTTTCAAATGTAGCATTAAAAATTTTAGCAGAAACTTACAAACTTCCAGTTAAAAAATTAACGGGAGATTTAGATTATAGCAAAATAAGAAATTCGAAAACAGAAATGTCAAATGAAGAACTTAAATATTGTGAAAATGATTGCTTAGTTGTATATCATTACATTTTATTTGAGCTTAAAAAATACAAAAATGTTTTTTCAATTCCGCTTACTTTTACTGGTCATGTAAGACGTGAGCTTATGAGTGAAACAATGAAAAATTTTAAATACAAAAAACAAGTAAGAAATTGTATATCAGTAGACGGACATTTATACAATAGATTAATAGAGTCTTTTGCTCGGTGGATTTACACATGCTAACTGGTTTTTTACTTCAAAAGTATTAAAAAATGTTGATAGTTATGACTTCACAAGCTCGTACCCTTTTGTTATGGTATCGGAAAAATATCCTATGTCAGCATTTAAAAAATGTAATATTAAAAATAAAAAACAAATGATAGATAAAAACGCTTATATTTTAGTTGTACGCTTTACAGATATAAAATCAAAATATTACAATGATTTTATTTCATATTCAAAATGTAGAAATATTGAAAAGGGTGTGTATGATAATGGGCGTGTTGTATCAGCAAAATCACTAGAAATCACACTAACTGATATTGATTTTTATATAATTCTAAAAGCATACACACGGAAAATATGAGATATTAGAAAGTTATTCGGCAGTTTATGGGTATTTGCCTAAAATGTTTATTAATTTTATATTAAATAAATATGAAGATAAAACAAAATTAAAAAATGTAGAGGGAAAAGAAATAAATTATTTATTAGCAAAAAACAACTTTAATTCTCTTTATGGTATGTGTGTTACAAATAACATAAAAGATTTAGCAATTTTTGAAAATGGAACATGGAAAACAAAAAAACTTGAAAATACAGATATTTTATATTCACTTTCAGAAGAAAAAAGAAAAAGTTTTTTATCTTTTTCGTGGGGTGTGTGGGTTACAGCTTACGCAAGACGAAATTTAATTGAAAATATTATTAGCTTAGATGATTTTATGATTTATGCAGATACAGACAGTATAAAACTAATACAAGGTTACGACAAAAATGTAATTGAAAATTATAACAAAAAAGTTATTACAAAACTAGAAAAAGTATCGAAAGATTTAAAAATTCCATTTAAAAAATTTGCTCCGAAAGATATAAACGGAATAGAGCATTGTTTAGGTTTATTCGAAAAAGAATATACTTCAAAAGAAAATCGTGATTTTACATACAAAGAATTTAAAACAGAAGGTGCAAAAAAATATGCTTATAGAACTATGGATGATAAAATCAAAATTACTGTTTCAGGTGTTCCAAAAAAACGGAGCAGTAGCGCTAAAAAACGATATAAATAATTTTAAAGATAATTTACTTTTTAAATTTGAAGACACAGGAAAAAATATGCTAATATATAATGATGAACAGCCAACAATTGAAGTTGTTGACTATCAAGGAAACAAGGAAATAATAAATCAAAAAACAGGAGCTTGTATAGTACCCGCTACATATGAATTAAATAAATCTTTTGAATACTCTTCTTTTTTAGATGATAACTCGGAGGCTAGAGCAATTTACAAAGAATAGTTGACAAATATAAAATAATATTATAATATAGGTTTATAAAAAGCTCCTATTCAATAAAATATATCATTATAAAGTTACTTACAACGTAAAAATAGGCTATTGACAAAATAGCCTATTTTTTATATTATTTATATGTAGAGAGGGTGATGAAATGGATTTTGATGTTGTTATTCAAATGATAGGTTCTTTGGGTTTTCCTATTGTTTTTTGTTTACTTACATGTTGGTTTATTAAATATACAACAGATTTAAACAGAGAAGATAAAAAAGAATATGAAAAAATTATAACAGAAACTATCAATAACAATACCCTTGCGTTAAATAATTTATGCAATAAAATTGATACTATTAATGGAAAGGGGGAATAAAAATGAAGATATCAAAAGAAGAGTTAAAAGCAAAAATTAATGAAAAAGTACAAGATGAAGACTTAAAAATTGAACTTTTGGAAGATATTGAAGACTCAATGGAAGTAGAAGACGATAAAGAAACTGTTTCAAAAGAAGAGTATGACAAAGTTGTAGCAGAAAGAGACGAGATAAAAGAAAAATACAAAGCTAGATTTTTAAGTAAAGAAGTTGAAGAAGACAAAAAAGACGAAGAATACGAAGAAAAAGAAGAAATTGACATAAAAGAAATATAAAAAAGGGGGATTTTAAAATGCCAAACAATTCAGTATCACAAAATAATTTAAATGTTAATAACTCATTAGAGTTATTAAGCTATATTATTAATGTAACACCAGAATTAAAAGAAGATATTGACTTGCCAAAACAGGGAGACAATATCAGCTCAATAGGAAAAATAATAATGGGAAATCCAGTATATAAAAATGCTTTCTTAAATACTGTTAATATAATAGGAAAAACAGTAATTACAAGAAATCATTGGGAAAACCCATGGAGAAAATTTACAGACAAAGGAACTCTAACATATGGACAGCAAGTTAGAGACATAATTGTAGATATTGCAAATGTATATGATTATAATACATATGCAAATAGACCACATGCAATGCTTGAAACAGAAATTCCAAATGTTTTGTCTACTATTTATGAAGTTAATTATCAAAAATTTTATAAGACAACAATAAGTGACGAGCAAATGGCAATGGCTTTTGAAACAGGAGATTTATTCTCATTAATAGATGAAATCGTAAATTCTATGTTTGAGGGTATGGAATACGACGACTTTTTAGTTTCAAAATATATTTTAGCAAGAAGAATTTTAGACGGAACAATAACAGCAAAACAAATTCCAGATTTTGAAAACATAACAGAAAGAGACGTTGTAGCATTTATAAAAGGACACTCAAACAAAATGACATTTAGAAAGCCATTTTATAACCCAGCAGGAATAAGAAAAGCCACTTCATTCGATAATCAATTCGCAATTTTAGACTCTATGTTTGAGGCTAGATTTACAACAAAAGTTTTATCTACTTCATTTTTTAAAGACGAGGCAGATATGCGCTCACATGCGGAACTTGTTGACAGCATGGGAGAATTTGACATGGCACGTATGAAAGAAATTTTCTGTAAAAGAGATGAAAACGGAGATATAATCGAAAATGAATATTTAGACGGATACGTTCCTTTTACAGATGAAGAACTTGAAGTTTTAGCGGATATTCCATGTGTAATTGTAGGAGCAGACTTTTTCCAAAACAGAAGATATGGAACAGATGTACAATCTCCTAGTGGAAAAGCAACAGATTTTCTAAACCCACAGACATTAAAAAGAAATTTTTGGTTGCATGAGTGGGGCGTTATGGCTACAAGCCCATTCGAAAATGCGGTTGTTTTCACAATTGCGCCACAAAGTGTAACAAGTGTTAGTGTTTCTCCTTCAAGTGCTACAGTTAGCAAAGGACAAAGCTTAAAACTTTCAGCAACAACACAAACAACAGGTTTTGCAAATAAAGCAGTTTTATGGACTTTAAATGAAGAAGCAGAAACAAAAGGTGCTAAAATTGACCAAGCAGGAAAATTAACTGTTCCAAGTAATTACGAAACAACAGGAAACGCAACAGCAGGAAAATATTCAATTGAAATAAATGAAATATTAGCTACAGGAGATAAAATAACTGTAAATGGTGTTACATATACAGTAAATGCAACAGATGATACAGTAGCGAAACAGCTTACAGCTCTAAAAGCCGTTTTAAATGCTTCAACAAATATTACAAATATTTATACTGTAGGTGGAACAACAACAGTTACATTAACAGAAAAAACAGCTTATATAGGTGTTTATCCAGCTCCAGAAGTTTCATGGGAAGTTGCAACAACTGTAGCAAATGCAGTATATTCAGAAACAACAACAGAGCCAGTAATCGCAGGAAATTCAATTCATGCTTACGCTACATCAATATTTGACAATACTAAATATGGTGCATCAGTTATAACAGTATCATAATAAATTTAGTTATAGATAGGTAGCAAAATTCTATTTGCTACCTTTTATTTTAAAAAGAAAGGGGAAAATATAATGTCAAAACTACAAAAATCACAGCTTAACAATATAGAAACACTTAGAATGTATTTAAGACAAATGCTTTCTTTAGCAGAAAATGTTTTCCGTTTTGAAAATCTTCCAAAATTTATTGATGTTGCATATATGAATAAATGCTTGTTAAACAAGGGGGAAATAGCTTTTTTCTATGAAGAAGAAATTGGAACTTTGTGTTGTTTGCCTTTTGTAAAGTATGGAAAATTAGATTTATATGGGCGTTATGAGTCAATACAAGTTATTGGGGAAAATGGTTACACTAGAGTTTTAAAAAATGGCGAGTTTGTTATAATGTATGATAACTATGGAAAATATCCGTTATTTATTGACATTAAACAATATGCAGAGCGTATGGCACTTTACGAGCGTATTTGTGATGTAAATGTTGCGCAACAGCGTACGCCTCGTATATGGCAAACTTCAAGTGATATGGAAAAAACTGTTCGAGATTTATTAAATAATATTGACGGTCTTACAGAAAATGTTGTTTCATACACAAATTTAATGGTTGATAAAATAAACGCAGTTTTACAACCCGCCCCATATGTTACGGACAAGATAACAGAAAAGAAAGAAAAAACATGGAACGAGTTTTTGCGCTTAATTGGTGTTAGTAATATCACAGTACAGAAAAAAGAGCGTAATATTAAAGATGAAATAATGGCAAGTCAAGGTGGAACAATTGCAAGTCGTTTTCAACGATACGAGCCGAGAAAAAAAGCTATAGATGAAATAAATGAAAAATTTAAAATGTATCTTGAAAAGCCTATTATATTGAGCTATTATGATAATCTTCCAACAAATTTAAAATCAATTGAAGACGAAATTAATGAAGACGAACAGGAAGGGGGAAACGAAAATGTATAATGATTTTATGTTTTTTAATATTCCATATATACCAAATGACAAAGTTATGCGCCCACCCCTTTTATATGATTTAATGAACTCAATTGTAAATTTTGGAAAAGATGAAAAAACAAATCTTTCAAATATTCCAAGTGTTGCACGTGAAACAATTTTTAATTTTACATACCCTTTGAGCGAAAATGTAAATAAAGAAGAATTTGAAACATTAATTCTTAAAAAATTTATTATGCGCAGAATTGGTTTTGAAACATACACAGCGTGGCACATTGCATTAGAAGTAAAACTAAATGAGATCATGCCATATTATAATAAAATTTTTGACACATTTAAAAATTGGAATATTTTTGAAGGGGAAACAGGAACAAAGCAAGGAAATATAATAAACAATAAAAATACAAATGCAAATAGTGAAGTTGACTCTAGGTATTCAAAATTGCCACAAAACGAAATACAAGACGTTAGAAATGGTACATATATGACAGATTATACGCTAGGTCAAAACAAAGCAAATTCAACTGAAAATGATAACAATAATTATAATGAAACATATTCAAAAACAAATCCATATAAAATGGAAAGTTTTTTAAAATTTATTGAAAATAGAAATAAAACAATGACATTAATATATAATGATTTAGATACATTGTTTTATGGAATAACAAATACAAATTAGAAAGGAGAATAAAATGAGTGAATTAAATCCAATTCCAGAATATATTCCACGAACTAAATTAAAACCTTTTTACTTATTTATGAAAGGAAATTTTCCTTTTATAGAAGACACATTTGAAGCATTAGACTACTACTCTTTAATATGTAAACTAGGGGAAAAAATAAACGAAATAATAGAAGCTAATAACAATGAAGACGATAATGTAAAAAATCTTTATGACGCTTTTGTTAATTTATATAATTATGTTTCTAACTATTTTGATGATTTAGATGTGCAAGAAAACATTGATAATAAATTAGATGAAATGGCAGAAAGTGGAGAACTAACAGAGTTAATCGCTCAATTTTTACAAACAAAAGCAATTTTTTGTTTCGATACAGTATCAGATTTAATAAATGCAGATAATTTAGCAAATGGCAGTATAGTTAAAACTTTAGGATTTTATAGTATTGATGATTTAGGCGGATCATATTATAAAATAAGAACACTAACAGTTTCAGATGTAATTGATAATAGTACAATAATTGAGTTAAATAATTATGAAACTTTAATTGCAGAATTAATTTTAAATGATACTATGAATGTATGCCAATTCGGTGTAAAAGATAATGTTGAAAGTACAAATAAATTCCAAATAGCAGTTAACTCAATGGAAGGCAAAAAATTAATAATTCCAAATATCACATTAATATTAAATAATACAATTACATTAAGTGATAATATTTCAATTGAAAATAGAGGAAAAATAGAATATTCAGCAGACTTAATATATTTATTTCAAAATTTAAGCCAAGATTGTAATATAAATTTAAATGGTCTTGACATTGAAAAAATTGATAATTCATTTGAAAATTTAAATAGATTTATTTATATTGCCTTTGGTAGTTTAATTATAGAAAATTCAAAATTTAAAAATTGTGGTACAGCAATTCATTGTGAAGGTAAAAAACTTATTGCAAATAATATAACACTAAATAATGTATATGGAACTTTGCCACAATATGGCTATGGTGTTAATACTTCGGCTATCGAAAATGTGATAGAAAATATTTTTGTAAAAAATGATAGTAGCACACAAGGTAGACATGTTGTATATTTAAATGGCACTCAAATGTATAAAACAACAATTTCAAATGTAAATGTTGAAAATTGGTATCATAATCCAATTGCAATAAATGTGCATGGTTCTAGTACAGCAGATATTATAATTGAAAACTGTAAATTTATAAATTGCTTAAAAGCTCCTACTGGTACTGAGATAGCAGGTATTATATACATACATGCGGAAGATAACACAAGACTATTTGTTAATAATTGTGTGGCAAGAAATATTATATTCAGATTTTTAACATCAATGTCAACAAATACAAAAGTTAGAATATCTAATTGTTATTTAAGACATGATTTATCAGATACAACAGTAAATACAGATAATTGCTCTATTTATTTAAGATATGGTAATCAGCATGAAATATATAATATATATGTAGATAATACAAACGACACACATTTTAAATGGGCGGTTTATGTACGTGACATTTCACAATGTTTTATTGACAATTTAATAATGCGTGGAAATAATGCACAATATCTTGTATATTCAAAAGACGCAAATGTTTATTTAGGAAAATACTATACAACAATTGCAAATGTTAGATATGGAACAGTTACACCATACCCAACATATAGTGCATAAAATAAGCAAGGAATTTAATTCCTTGCTTTTATTTTGTTCGGTAATTTTATCTTATGTTATTTGGCAAATTGTAATTTCCTATGTTATCATGATAATGCCAAATTGTTACGCCTTTTTGAAATATTGAATTTATAATATCTAAATCGTTTTGTGGTATGTTTCCAAAACAAAAACTTTCCCCCGCTCCTATTTGTAAATAATTCCAATTCAATCTAGAATTAATATTCGGTGTTTTTATTCTTAATGTTTTATAACCAAATTTAGAGAAATAATCATCAATAGCTTTCCAATTTTCAAGTTTACATCTCATTTTACAAAATGTAAAATCTATTCTATTAAGAGAAAACATTACATCTCCTGTATTTTGACCGTGTTCAATGTTAGGAAGTAATGAAGCTTTTTTAAAATCTCCAATTAATGACCCTACTTGCAATGGCAAATTTGCTCCACTTGAAAGCGAACTTGCTTGAAATAAATTTGCGTTAGCGTCTTTTGCAAGTGCCAGTGCATTTGCTTGTACGCCCGCATATGCGCTAATCCCTGTACTAACAAGCGCCCCTGTTATTCTAGTAGCATTGTTAACAGCATTTTGTGTTAACCAATTTATATATGCGTCATTTGACCATGCACATGTTGGAAATTTTCCCAGTGGTATGTTTTCATCGTAATTATTTGCTAAGCCTTTATAATTTGTTGGTGTTAATAAACCAGAACAGCCAACAGCAAGAGCAAGTGAAAGATTAAAAGTTGCATTTTGACTACTTTGAAATAATTCATATTTATATATATTTTGATTTCCTATATTATTTGAAACTAATAAATAATTATATGGATAAACAAAACACTTACCGATTTTTAGGTGTATAATCAGAAAAACTTAATGCCTTACTTCTAGTGACTGCTTTAATTATAGCTGTATCAGAATAAGGCAAATTATAAAATCTTACTGTATATGTGTCTGGGCTTATAATTGATATTTGCCTCTCAACTTCTGTTAATGTTAAATCAGCAAGATCAAGTAAACTTTCGGGAACTATAAACATATTTTGTATATCTTCGGGATGACCGTCTGCATTTGTTACTAAAATAAAAACAAGCAAGTCTTCTAGTGTTGTTGTGGTATCATACCTAAATAAAAATATTTTTGAACCCCAAACATTTCCGTTATATATTGAAATTCCGTCAAAATTTTTTTGTGTTGCTGGATTATAATTTGAAACTACAGCAACCCAGAAATTTGTTCCTCCTAAATCTTCTTGACTAGTATCCATTGAAATTGTTTCTCCTGTGTCTAAGCCTTCATCTATTGTATTTGCTCCTATTGTGTCATCTTCTGCATGTTCTCTTAATACATAACAATTTTTTTGAGCTATAGCGTCATACCATGTTGCCCAACTGTCAATATGAAATGTTATATTTGTACTTTTTTCACTGTTATACTCTATTTTGTCAATAAAACAAAAAAACCATTTATTTGAATATCTAGGATTTTGAAATGCCATATAATTTACATTTACACACACGCCATATGGAACTTGAACATTAATTATGTTTTGAAATTCATCTATAAAACTATAGTTATTTGCCTCATAAACTAAATGTGCATTATCTCTTATAAGTGTCAACATCTGGTCTGTATTATAATTTAAAATATTATTATACTCTTTGTCGAGCCTTATTCCTTTTGCTAAAATAATACTACTATTTTTCATAAATAAAATTCTCCTTTTTATTTACATTTTATTATTTTTTAATTTCAAAGTCAATTGCTTGTTTGAAATCTGTACCTGTTAAATCATCACTATAAAATATCATATTTTCTCTAAATGTATTATACAAAAGTCTTCTTAAATCATCACTCGGAAAAGTAATGTCATAGATATTACGTTGCCAATATATACTTTCTTTTACTACATCAGAAAAAACAATTATGTCTTCTTTAAATTCTTTATTATAAGGGTATATAAACCAAATTAAAACATCTTTTTTTCGTAGTAATTCCCCTATAAAAGAAAATCCATTATATAAAAATCCTATTCGTAAAATGCAAGTATAATTTTTATAACTTTCTAATAACTTTGGTTGTTTTTCAGCTTGCCACTCTCCCGAGTCTATCATTTTTGAGCTTTCTCCAAATGATAGTTTTTTTCCACCTGTATTTTTACAATATTCAATTGCAATTGTTACTTTTTCTGTTCCTGTGTCTGTTTCGTATTCTGTTCCTGTATCTACAATATTTATATCTCCCTGTTTTTGATTTCTTACTGTTGAAAGTAAATTCCAATCGTGCAAATAAGGACATACTCTTGATATTGTGTTTCCTACCATATAAACTTTAGTTACACCCCTACGTCTATCAATTGTAGAATATAAAATTTGCATTTTGTTACTTTCATTGTAAATATATGCTCCACGCTCCATAAACTCTTCAAAAATTATAATGTCATAATCTAAAAAAGAAGCTCCGCTATAATGCTGTTCGGTAGAAAGAGCCATGACAGAGCCTATTTTTTCTTTTTCAAGCGATTTCCCTTTTTCATCTAATTTATTGAAAAATAAATCTCCACGCCATACAGTAATTGTGTTATATTTTCCATCTGTTAACTTTTCAACATCAACATCATTAAAATATTTTTCAACCCATGCAGTTGTTATGTCAGCTTTCCAACGTCTTAATAAAACAAATTTTTTATGATTTTTTATGTAATTATTTATTGCTAAATGTTTTATTTGATAAGATTTTCCATTTGATTTTTCTCCATAAATTAAATAATAAAAAGAGTTAGGAGCTTTCTTTAAAAGCTCCCCTATATTATAATGTATTTGTGTAGATTTATTCATATTTTATCTCCCCAATTCTTCTAATAAATCAGATATTAAATCAATGTAATTTGAATACATGATATATTGACTACTTGACATACAGCTATCTTGTAATCTAATATACATTTTTAATCTTTCAAGTAAAATTTCTCTTATATTTTTATTACTCATTTTATTCTCCCTTTATTATATCTAATAATTTTCTAATATTACAAATATCTACAATATCAAATTCATTTATACCATTTTCATAATAAAAGTTAATTGTCTTTTCAAGCATAACAAGACAGTCCTTTTCTTCTTCTGTTAACAAATCATATAAAAACATTGTTAATATTTTTCTTTTTATCAGCTTGTTAAAATATTCAATATCTTCTTTTTTTGCTTTTCCTCTTATAATGTTTCCATAATCTAAATTATTTTCTTTTGCTATTTTTGACATTTTTATTTTTGCTAAATTATTTATAAATTTATCCATTTTTGCTTCCTCTATTTCTAAATTTTTTGGCGTATAACACCCACGGAAAACGACTTTTCTTTTTTGCTGTTGGAAATGGCGGGTCTGGTGGCTCGGGTGGTGTTGGCGGTGGAACTGGTTGACCATCATAATTTATTATAGTACCTCTTTCGTTTGGTATATTTAAAAGTGTACAAGGATTATAAAAAGTGCCACATTGCCACGAACTTTGTGAGCTTGCCTCTAAATGTAAATGTGCACCACTTACATTTCCTGTTGCTCCCATTACACCTACTTGTGTACCTACTGTTATGACTTGACCCTCTACAACTGTTGGACTTCCATATACCATATGACAATAACGCCAATAAATATTTCTATCAGTATCATAAATTAAAACTTGCGTTCCTAATGATTGCGTTGTAGAATTAATGACTCTTACAACTTGTCCATTACAAACACTATATTCATTGTTATTTGTGCCACCTGCTACAGTTGGAACTATATCAACGCCCGTGTGTATTCCACTACATGTATATCGTGGATTGTATGAGCCATATTCATTTGTTATTATTGCTTGAACATGAAAAGGACTATTTCCAATTGTTACTTCACTCATGTTAATTCTCCTTTAATAAATCTTCAAATAAATTCACTAATTTATTGTTTTTTTCTTTTTCTTGTTTTAACTCTTCTTGTAGTCTATCTATTAAATTTAAAACAATTTCATCTACAAAAAATTCTATAACACCATTTTCATTATTATATGGAATTATATGTTTTTCTAAAAATTTTATCGCTTTCTTTTCTTCTTCACTCATAATTCTATTTCCTCACATTTTCTAATATCTAGTAAAATATAATTTCATTTTTATCAACCCAAAACTGTTTTTGTAATTCTCCTATTAAATCTAATTCAACCATAATTTTATCTTTATCAATATAGCATACAATTGCTTTTACTTGTGTTTTATCTTTATTTAAACTTGAATTATAAATCCAAAATTGTTTTTCTAATACTTCAATTAAGCTTGAACCTTCATTTGTTGCCCCTGTAAATTTACATGGTATTGATACAATATCCCCTTGTTTTATTTCTACATCAATATTAAAATTCCTACTATCATACCACCCTGTTTTGTTTTCAATTCCTATATATTCAGCTGGATTTATTGTATTATCATAACAATTACATGGTTTTCTTATTTCAAAATGTAAGTGTACACCTGTGCTGTTGCCTGTGTTTCCCATGACTCCAATTACTGTTGCACGTGAAACATTTTGACCTTGTTTCACAAATATTGTTTCTAAATGACAATACCAATGAAATGAGCCGTCAGACATATTCATTACAACTACAAAATTTCCATATGATTTATCATACCCTGCTTGAAATACTTTTCCGTTACACGTTCCATACACCCTTTTATTAATAGAGTAAAAATCAATTCCCGTATGATGACCATGCGCCCAACGGCTACCTTTTTTGTGATATGGGCATGTTATTTTAAATAAACCGCGAAACTGGTAAATTTGTCATGTTTATTCCCCCTCTTTAAGTATATTTTTAATTATAATATTTCTTGTTAACTTAAATAAAAATATTGACTCATTATCTGTCAACAAATCCCCTTTTTCTAAACTTCGATATATAAATCCTAGATTGTTTATAATTTCTTCTCCTGTTCCTTTTATTTCACAATCTTCTTCATTTACTTTAATCATATTTTTGCTCCTATCTTTAATTATAAAAACTTATTATTGCTATTATAAGCACTATTACAAAACATATAAACATTATACTCATCTATCCTCAATTTCCTTTCTTGTTCTTTCAAATTGTTTTTTATCTTTTTTAATTATACGTTTTATTTCTTCTATATTTTTGTGATTAATTTTATATTTTTGATTAAAATCATAATTAGTCTGTTTCATTGTTTATCTCTCCTAAAATTTTTCTATAGACGTATGCCATACCAATGTCAACATCTGTTGCTATTCCGTTTTCACTTAATTTGTCTATTCGCTCAATATTATTTTTGCATATTGATTTTATATGATTTAATAATTTTTCAGCAGACATCTCTTTTTCTATCATTTTATTACACCTCATTTCCTATTTCTTATAAA
>Ga0247609_10004219_pt1 | contig 14367 bp, 12 predicted proteins | sample 172DNAGHGlowgp2_FD_193487 | JGI IMG/M metagenome (GOLD analysis project Ga0247609, IMG submission 193487) | Sheep rumen microbial communities from Palmerston North, Manawatu-Wanganui, New Zealand - 1728 DNA GHGlow gp2 | ecosystem: Host-associated > Mammals > Digestive system > Stomach > Rumen ...
CCATTCGGTGATGCTCGGATCAATTCCTGTTTGCAGATCCCCGAGCCTTTTCGCAGCTTACCACGACCTTCTTCGCCTCCGGATAGCCTAGGCATCCTCCGTTCGCTCTTATCTTCTTTCTCTTGTTGACACTCACGCCTGAGATCCTTCGCTACGCTCAGGATGACAAACGAGAATGTCTGTGAATCACATATTTCTATGTTTTGCTCTTGCCTATTGAAATTGTAGTCCGAAAATTCCGTATAAAAATTTACAGACTAAATATTCTATCTTTTGCTTTACCTCTAATCTATTCTCTCAAACTTGTCAAAGAACTACCCCGTTTCAAACGGGACTGCAAAGGTAGACATTATTTTTGAACTGACAAATTTTTTTAACATTTTTTTCAACAATTTTTCAAAAAGGCGTTTTTATTGTATCTTTGAGCATGGAAGAAAAGAAAAATATGCAGCTGCCGGAGAACGCGCAGCGGGAACTTAAGCCCGGAGAGGTATACCAGCCGCTCCTTGATCCCAACAAAAAGTATTCGGAGGTTACGCCCTACTCCGTGTCCATGGGCATCCTTATGGTTATCCTTTTCAGCGCCGCGGCGGCATACCTAGGCTTGAAGGTTGGCCAGGTGTTTGAGGCCGCCATCCCCATTGCCATCATTGCGGTAGGGCTCACGGGGGCGCTCAAGAAAAACGACTCCCTTGCCCAGAACGTCATCATCCAGAGCATCGGAGGATGTTCCGGCGCAGTTGTGGCCGGTGCCATTTTCACCCTGCCCGCCATATATATATTAGGTGTAGAGGTGAACTACTGGCAGATGGTGCTGAGCTCGCTTCTTGGCGGCGTGCTTGGAATCCTCTTCCTCATCCCCTTCCGCAAATACTTTGTGAAGGAGATGCACGGAAAGTATCCGTTCCCGGAGGCTACCGCCACAACGCAGGTCCTGGTAAGCGGTGAAAGCGGCGGCTCAAGCGCAAAGACACTTGTGGTAGCCGGTCTCATAGGCGGTTTATACGACTTCATCGTGGCCACCGTGGGCCTCTGGAGCGAAACCCTCACTTCCCGCGTAGTGTCCTTCGGCGCAGCCATCGCGGACAAGGCAAAGCTGGTTGTGAAACTAAACACCGGCGCCGCGATCCTCGGCCTTGGATACATAATCGGCCTTAAATATGCCCTCATAATATGCTGCGGCTCATTCCTGGTGTGGTTCTTCATAATTCCCCTCATAGGATATGTGCTTCCGGAGGCCCAGGCTGCCGGGCTCAGCGCAGAGAACATCTTCTCCACCTACGCCCGTCCCATCGGTATCGGAGGCATCGCCACCGCCGGAATCATCGGCATAGTGAAGAGCTTCGGCGTCATCAAATCCGCCCTTGGCCTTGCCGTGAGTGAATTCAAGGGAGGAAAGGCCGAATCTTCCTCAACTCTCCGGACAGACGAAGACATGTCCATGAAGAACGTGGTGTTCGGCATTGTTATAGCCCTGGTGCTGGTTTTTGCCTTCTTCGCCTTTGGCGGGGTGGTCAATAACGTATGGCAGGCCCTGGTGGGGCTTCTCATTGTGGCCGTCATCAGCTTCCTGTTCACAACCGTGGCGGCCAACGCCATTGCAATTGTGGGCTCCAACCCCGTGAGCGGCATGACCCTCATGACCCTCATCATTGCATCCGTGGTGCTTATTGCCGCCGGCCTCAAGGGCAATTCCGGAATGGTCGCGGCGCTTATCATAGGCGGCGTGGTGTGCACGGCCCTCTCCGTTGCCGGTTCCTTCATCACGGACCTCAAGATAGGTTACTGGATAGGCTCCACGCCCAAGGTCCAGGAAGGTTGGAAGTTCCTTGGCGTGGCCGTCAGCGCCGTCACGGTGTGCGGGGTCATGCTCATCCTCAACAAAACCTACGGCTTCACCGGAGAAAACGCCCTTGTGGCACCCCAGGCCAATGCCATGGCGGCCCTTATCGGCCCTCTAATGAGCGGCGGCGGCGCACCCTGGCTCCTCTATGGAATAGGAGCGGTGCTTGCCCTTATCCTCAACTCCCTGGGAATCCCCGCCCTGGCTTTTGCCCTTGGCATGTTCATCCCGCTGGACCTCAACCTCCCGCTTCTCATCGGCGGCGCCATCTCATGGTACGTGAGCTCCCGCAGCAAGGATGCCGCCGTCAATTCGGCCCGCCAGGAAAAAGGCACGCTCATTGCCTCCGGTTTCATTGCCGGCGGTGCACTCATGGGCGTTGTGAGCGCCATCCTGCGCTTTGCCAACGTTGACATTTTCCTTGCCGACTGGAACGCCCAGTACGGAGAGGCCGTGGCAATTGTGCCCTTTGTGGCGCTCATTGCCTATATGATTTACGCATCGATGAAAGTAAAAAAATGAGATTTCTCGACTTCGCTCGAAATGACAATATAATAATCTCGAAACGGCAATTATAATATGGAAAAGTTATTAGACCGCTTTTTACGCTACGTTTCCGTAGACACCCAAAGTAACGAAGAATCGGAGTCCCAGCCTTCGGCCGCAAAAGAATGGGACCTCCTGAAGATGCTCCAGGCCGAACTCCAGGCAATGGGAGTGGAGGCCACCCTTGACGAATACGGCTATGTGATGGCTAGCATTCCCGGCAACGCCCCCGGCCCGGCCATAGGCTTCATCGCCCACGTGGACACCGCCCCGGACGCCCCCGGCAATGCCGTAAAGCCCCAGATTATAAAGAACTACGACGGCGGGGAAATCCCCCTGAAGGGCGTTCCCGGCCTGTCCCTGAAGCCCTCCGAGTTCCCGGAAATGCTTCATTTCGTGGGCCAGACCCTCATTACCACAGACGGCACCACCCTTCTTGGCGCAGACGACAAAGCCGGCGTGGCCGAAATAATGGACGCCGTCCAGTACATAGTGGAGCACCCTGAATTCAAGCACGGCCCCGTCAAGATCGGCTTCACACCGGACGAAGAAATCGGCCGCGGCGTAGTGAAATTCGACGTTGAGCGCTTTGGCGCAAAGTACGCATACACCATGGACGGCGGCGAAATTGGAGAGCTGGAGTTTGAGAACTTCAACGCCGCCAGCGCCAAAATCCACATCCAGGGCCGGAACGTCCACCCCGGCACGGCCAAGGGCAAGATGAAAAACGCCATCCTGATAGGCCAGGAGTTCAACGCAATGCTTCCCGTAATGGCACGACCTGAATACACGGAAGGCTACGAGGGCTTCTTCCACCTCATTTCCTTCAAAGGCAGCGTAGAGGAGGCCGATTTCTCCTACATCATCCGTGACCATGACCGCGCAAAGTTTGAAGCGCGCAAGGAAATGATGCGGAAAGTGGCCGACTTCATCGGCTCAAAATACGGCGAAGGCACCGTGACCCTGGATCTCCGTGACCAGTACTACAACATGCGAGAGCAGGTGGAGCCCCATTACCATATAATAGAAAAGGCCGTAAAGGCAATGGAAATGGCCGGCATCAAGCCCAAGATCCAGCCCATCCGCGGCGGCACGGACGGCGCCAACCTCTCATTCAAAGGCCTTCCCTGCCCCAACATATTTGCCGGTGGCCTCAACTTCCACGGCAAAATGGAGTTCGTACCGCTCGAGAGCATGGAAAAAGCCTCAGAGGTTATCCTAAATATAATTTCGCTCTTTGCCGAATAAAAAAAGAATCGCCCCAACAACGGGGCGATTTCTTTTATTCAGCTGTGCTCACAACCTCGAAGAGGTTAAGGAAGCCTGTCATCATGAACACCTGACGGATTTCGGTGCTGATGTCCTGTACAATGACTTTACCACCCTTTGCAGCCGCAGCCTTGCGGATGGTGAGGAAAATTCTGAGGCCGGAGCTGGAGATGTACTCCAGGTCCTTGCAATCCAGGACAAGGGTCTTGTCGGCGTTGTCTACAAGGGGTTGAAGCTGGGCCGAAACTTCCTGTGAAACGGCAGTGTCAAGACGTCCGGCAAGTTTTGCAACCAGAGTCTGGTCTTTTTCAATAATCTCTACTTTCATAATTATTTTGTGTTTTTTATCATTGTCAGTATGTTCATTCCGTTCTTGTTCTCGTAGGAGACGGTATCCATGATATTCCTTACAAGATGTATTCCAAGACCGCCGATGGCCCTTTCCTCCACACCAAGCGTGGTATCGGCCTCAGGGGCGGCGGTGGGGTCGAAGGGCACGCCTTTGTCCCAGAGCACAAACTCTATGGAACCATCTTTGAGGATGGCCTTGAGGTTCACGTTGCCGTGCTGTCCTTTGGGGTAAGCGTACATCATCACGTTTGTGACGGCCTCCTCCAGGGCCAGGTTAAGGCTCATTGTAAGGCTGGTATCGATCCCGGTAGCCTCCTGGACCTCATCCATAAAGCCTTCCAACTTTGGAATCTGCTTGATGTCATTGTCAAACGTCATCTTGAGAACCTTGCCGTCTTCGGTGTCCTTATGGCCAAGGTAATGGATGAAGAGAACGGTGATGTCGTCGCTTTGCGCAGCCTCTCCGCGGAACTTTATCACGGCATCCGCGATGCATTCCATTTGCTCGGCGGCGGGGCGGCGGGTGTGCAGCACCTTTATCATCCTTTCCTCTCCAAAGAGCTCATGATTGATGTTCTCGGCCTCCGACACTCCGTCCGTGTACAGGAAGATGGCGTCGTCGTATTTTATATCTACCTCCTGCTCGGAGAATTTGAAGCCCGGCAGCACTCCCAGCGGGATGTTTGGATCTACGGGAAGTTCGGCAATACGGTCTGTGAGCATGAAGGGGGCATTATGACCGGCATTGCTGTATACCAGGTGACCGGTTTTCATGTCCAGGACGCCGCAGAAGAAGGTCACGAACATTGAAGCGTCGTTGGAGTCGGAGACGGTGTTGTTAATTGTGGTGACTATCTTTGCCGGGCTGTGCTCATGGTTTGACACAGAACGGAAAAGGCTTCTTGTCACAGCCATGAACAGGCTGGCCGGGACACCCTTGCCGCTTACGTCCCCTATGCAGAAGAACAGTTTTTCGTCACGGATATAGAAGTCGTAGAGGTCTCCGCCAACCTCCTTTGCCGGCACAATTGCGGCCGACATGTCTATGTCGTCGCGGCTGGGGAAAGGCGGGAAGGTCTTGGGCAGCATCGAGCGCTGGATGTCGGAGGCTGCCTGGAGCTCTCCTTCTATGCGGTTCTTGCTCTCTGATGCATTGTTGAGGTCCCTCTGATTCTTGATGGTGAAATACAGGATGACTATGAGAAGGATGACACCAAGGATCTGAAGGAGCATTACCACAAAGCCCATTTTCTTGGACTCTCCGTAAATATCGTCTTCGGGGATGATGATGGACATGGACCAGCCGGTGCGGGAAATGGTGTCAAAGAATACGCGCAGCACCTTGCCGTTGTACTTGAGCTGGGTGTTGCCGGGTTTGCCGGCAAGCATGGATTCCCCAACTTCGGCAAATACCTCGGAGCCGTCTGTCTTCTCCGCCACTTCCTGGATGGAGTGACGCATGACAAGGGTTTCGGCGGGGCTTACCATAATGCGTCCGGTACGGGAAATCATGAAGTTGTATGTGTTGGGATACACCTTCACGCTGCCCACAAGCTCCGTAAGCCAGTCAAGGGAGACATCGGCCGTAAAGACGGCTGCGGGCTTGCCCTTTATCATTACGGGCACGGAGTAGGTGGTCATGATGACTCCGCCGCCGCCTTCATCGTAATAGGGCTCGGACCAGTATCCGCCGGATATCTCAAGGGGCTTCTGGAACCATTCCTGGGACTTGTAGTCGTATTCATCCGTAGCAAGGGTGGACTGGGCAACCTCGTCTCCGCTACGGAACGAGTATGGAGCCACATTCTTGTCGATGAGCGCAACGGACGACCCATAAATGACCTTGTTCTGGGACACCATCCTGGCGGTAATTGCGGCAAGGCTGTCCGGTTTTCCAATTTGGTTCTGGACGCTCCAGATGGTGTTTCTCACAGCTGTCTCCACCTGGTCCGTCACAGACAGAATCTGGATCTCCGTGGCTTTCAGGTGGCCTTCGGCCCTGCGGTTGGCTTCGGCGGTAATGTTCTTGGTGGAGAAGTAGTACTGCAGAAGGGACGTGGCCTCAAGCGTAACCATGCTCACGATCACAATCAGGAAGCCGTTAAGGGCGGCTTTCCTGGTGGACTCGGATTCTTTTTTTAGTAATGTACGTTTTGCCATACTAGATTATTCCTTTAAGACATTCCCTGAATTCCGGCTTAGGACAATTGGTGTCGCGTTCGATTATAAGGGTCTTGAGGCCGGCATAAGGCCTTATCTCCTCATTTATATCCTTGAGAGGGCGGTCGTAGCCGAAGTATTCCGGGGCAAAATGCTCCCAGAACTTTATGGAAAGGGACTTTGGCATATGGAAAATCTCGGAAATGAAATCTTCCTTGCTGAGGCAGCAGCAGAGGTACACCATTGCCACGTCAAAGAGTTTGTAGCCGTAGCAGAAGTCTCCAAGGTCTATGAAGTAGCGCTGTTTCCCAACGAAGATGGCGTTACTGAACTGGAGGTCTCCGTGGATGGCGGTATCTGTGTCCGGGGCGTCCGCGATGAATTTCCCAATTGCGTCCTTTTCGGCCGAAGTAAAGAACGGGTTCTCCGCAAGGAGCCTGTAGTAGCGGTCTTTCACGCACTCAAACTCCTCAGGGTCAACGTGAACCTTGTGAAGGTTTCGGCACATTTCCGCGAACTCAGCGGCATACTGGGCCACCTTCCCGGGGTTGTCGGCGGTGGCACGGGAATAAGACGTTTTCCCCGTTATGCGGCGGAAGCGCAGGCCGTAGCGAACGCCGTCGGTTACGTATTCGCCGGGTTCAGGGGAGGGGATTCCAAGCTCATAGACTTTGCGGGCCATGAGCATTTCGTCCAGGGGTTGCTGGATTTTTCCGGGGTTGTAGAGCTTCATCATGATGTCCGGGTTGGTCCGGTGGTTGAAGCTTTCTCCGTTGGCGCCTTCGCCTGAGTGGACGTAGTCGGCAAGATCTATTTTCAGTGCTTCCATATCTGGTTGATTAAAGATTCGAATTCCTTGAATGCAAATGTGTCCTCAAGTTCCCTGAGGGCGTCGGCAAGGCCGCGGTAATGCCACTCGTGGTCTGAGGGATGAGGGGCATGGAAGATTTTCCATAGTTCGTCCCCTTTCATGGCGTAGTCGCGGGCAATGGCCCTCATGTTGGAGAGTTTGTCTCCAAGGGCCACCATCTTGGCCTCATGAGATGCCTTTGAAAGGCGGTCTATGGCGGCCTGCTTGCGGAAACGCCAGCTGTCTTTCTCCGAAACCCCTTCCGGGAAAACGTCGGATTCGGCCACCACAAGGGATGCAACTCGCGGGCCGAATTCGGCCTCTATCTCCGCGGCGGTGACATCTGTGTCCTCAACTACGTCGTGGAGTGCGGCGGCGGCCAGGAGCTCTTGGTCCGGGGTCATGGTGGCCACTATTTCCATGGCCTCCATGGGATGAACTATGTAGGGGAAGCCCTTACCGCGACGCTCCGTTCCGGCATGGGCCTTGACCGCAAAGATGATTGCGCGGTCAAGAAGCTCTGTGTCAAGTGGTTTGTTTGCCATAACTACTGATTCATGAAGGGTAGGTTGGATGTCTGTTCAAGAAGGATTTCGGCCATCATGGCATTGCTGTCCGCGGCTCCGTTGAGGGTGTCAAGGAGGAGCTTGAGGCCGGGCTTGCCTGCGCCGGAGTGCACGATGTATGCAATGCAGATGTCCTGAGGGCCGAGTGATGAGGATATGATGTCAAGGTCTGTGAGACCTATCTGGTAGCAGGCCAGCTGGAAGGCGCCTTCGGAGTATTCCTTGATAAGCTTGTCCACGTCTCCGAGGGTCTTGCACTGAAGGGCCCTGAACACCTCCATGTACTGCATGAGCGGAGTTTCCTGGATTTCGGCCTGGTTCATGGAAGCGATGCGGCGGTTGAGGGCGTCAAAGGGCCTCATGTTAAGGTAGCTGCGGAAGGAGTCTCCGTCCAGGGGGACCTCCGAAAGGTTGCCGGAGGCCACAAGGGCCTGTACGCGGCGGCGGTAGTCGGCAAGGTCTGCGCGGATTATGGAGAACTGTTCATCGGCCAGCTCCAGAAGGCCGGAAAGGCGGCTGAGGCTGCGGCGGTACTCAATGGGAATCTCAACACCGGATTTGTAGCCGGTGTCGTGGTTCATGTTGGCCCAGGCATGCTGGAGCACGGTTCTCATCTGAATCTCAAAGCGGTACGGGAAGCCGTCCATTGAGCAGATGTAGTGAAGGGACATATAGCCGAAGCTGTCTATTTCATGGAGCTTGCGCTTGTCTACGGAGTTCTCCCAGTCCACCTTGAAGAGCTTTTCTACGGCCGAAGCCACCTTGTCTACGTCGTCCGTGTAGAAAGTGATGACGCGGACGCCCACGATATCGGTGATATCGGCAAGGGAGGCATATTTGGAGCCCTTGAGCTCAAGTTTTCCGGCAAGCGAGGATTCCGTTTTCACGCGGGATTCTATGGCGGCAACAATAAGGCCGGAGCGCTTGAAAACCTTTTCAAGCATGGTCCTCACCTTGACGGCGGCTTCGTCGCAGGACTCTTTTGCCTGCCTGTATTCTTCCAGGATAGCCTGGCAATGAGGGTCTAGATTATTCATCCGGATCTGTTACTGTAAATTTAACTTCCTTATCCACTCCGTAGCCGGCCCAATACCCAAGAGCCCCTTCCATGTTGCTCTCGAGGTCGTTCTCATAAAACATATTGAGCACATTGGAGGCCAGCATTATCTCAAAGTTGTTCCAGTACAGGTAGCTGGAGCGGTCCATGGTGCAAAGCTTTATCCACAGGACGTCCCCCACGTGAATGTTGGGGAAATCCACAAAGTCCATAAGCCTTTGGGTACTGTAGATGAACATCTCGGTGTAGCCGTCCAAGGATTCGTCGGACACATTTGTAAAGGCCGAAGGATGGTAGTGGGAGTCCTTCCCTTCCGTACGGGTGAAAATCTTGTAGTACTGCCCGGTTTGAGGCGGATCCGTGAAACACACCCGCACGGAGGCTGTGGTGTCAGTGACGGACTGAACGTACACTTTTTCAATGGGAACGGGCTCCGGGATACGCGTGGTGGCCTCCATCTTGTAGTCCTTGTACTCAACCTTGAGGGTATAGGATTTCCCCACCTCTCCGGTGATATTGGAGGAAGTGAAGATGTAGGGCGGGAAGTATTCGGGGTCCGGGATGCCGGTAAGGATTTCTGTCCTGGTGCCGTCGGAGATACTTACCTTGGCCCATTTTGCAATATGGTCAAGGATGCCTTTTGTGTCCATTTCCCTGTCCGTGGCAATGCCAATGGACTCCGACACCATTACAATGGGATGCTGCCCGTTCTCTATCCAGCCTTCCACCACAAGCTGCGACCTTCCCACCTCCTCCGTCTTGGAGCAGGCCATCATGGCAAGGAGCAGCAGTATATGAGCGTACTTTTTCATTTAGAACCTGAGGAAATATCCCGCAGAGGGCATGAAACGTATCTGTATCTTGTTGGCGCGGAAGGAGTATGTCTGGTTTTCACGGTTGAAATGGAGGCCGTACCCAACCGCGTTCACCCTTCCCAGGACATTGTACATTGAGACATTGACCCCGTGGGTGAGCTTGGGGCCCTTGCGGATGTACCAGTTGGCGCTGAGGTCCATCTTGGCATAAGCCGGAAGGGTTTCGGCATTGTAGGGGCCGTAGGTGCACACCATTCGGCTTCCAACAACGTAGAAGGACGTGGGACGGGTGTAGGGAGTGCCGCTTGCCGCCACAAAAGTGGCACCAACATCAAATCGCCCGAAATCATAGGTGGCCACAATGTCAATCTCATGGCGGCGCTCATGGGCCGAAGTGAACTCGAACGAATGCCAGTCGTTGACAAACGTCCGGAGGCTGCGGGAAAGCGCATAGCTTATCCAGCCGGTGAAACGCCCTTTCTGCTTCTGAAACATGAAATTGAAGCCGTAGGCGCGGCCGTTTCCCTTGAGGGTGCTGGTTTCAAGGGAATAGTCTCCGGTGTACATGTCCATGAGGCTTCCCACATACTCAAGCTGGTTGTAAAGCTGCTTGTAGTAGATTTCGGCCGAAACTGAAAGCATGCCGTCCAGGAAGCTGTTGTTGTATGCCAGGGAGAAGCAGTGGGCCCACTGCGGCGCCTGAAGGTCTCCGGCCAGGGTCCAGAACTCCGACGGCAGGCCGGAGGACGTGAAACCCGTCTGGAACAGGTTCTGGCGCTTGATGCCGTAGGTGAAATCCAGCTTTCCGCCTTCCAGGAAATTGGCCATTAGGCTTACCTCAGGGGTAATTCCCCAGTAACTCTTGCGCTGGGGGGACAGGTACCAATCGGCCCCTATTCCGGCCTTGACGCTGAGCCAGTAGCCTATCCCGCGGGTGTATTCGGCATTTACCGCCGCGGCAAAGCCGCTTTCCTTGGGGATGCTGCCGTTGTTGCGGGCGTCGTTGAAATGCCCTTCCGTGTAGGGATTCTGCGGCTGGGTGAAGTAAGAGCTGAACCTGGCCCCGAAGTCCCAGTTTTTCCAATGGAGTTTTGCGCGGTAGCCGGCGTCCATTATGTAGGACTGCATTCTGCCATATACGCCGAAGGCCCTGATCCAGGGGTCCAGGCCCGCCGTGGTGTAATAGACGGTCTGCTTGAGGGATGCTTCCGGGAAATAGTGGTTCCAGTGGACGGCCCCAAGGGCGTTGTACCACTTCCCGTCCATGTTTTCAAAGAGGCCCACGCCGGTAAACATGCCGTGGTCCAGCGCCCCGAAAAGGTCCACCGTAATGCGGTCCTTGCGGGTGGGTTTCCACGTCCAGGTTATGTTGGCATCTGTGAAGTTGTAGGTCATGGCATTGTCCTCGTAGCGGAGCATGCCGCCAAAGAGGAGGTCTATGTAGGTGCGCCTGGCGCTTATCTTCAGGGATGATTTCCCAAGCGGGATGTCCACGGTTCCCTGGGCCGATAAAAGGCTCACGGATGCATCCACGCTGAACTTACGGGCAACGGTATCGGCCAGCTGCATGTCTATGACGCCGCCGATTCGGGATTCCTGGCCGCAGGAGGTGGCGTACTTCATTCCGCTGTAGTGCGGGGAGTTGAAGGTGGAGAAAAAGCCCAGCATATGCCCCGTGCCGTAGATGGGGACGCCTTCCTGGGAAATGAGGGTGTGGGAGTGCTCGCTTCCCTGCATGTACAGGCCGCCGTCCACCTCCGTGTTAAGCTGAACGCTTGGAAGAAGGCGCACAAAACGGATGGGGTCCGGGGTGCCCAGGATAGACGGAATCTTGGCAATTTCGTCAGTGTTCACCTGCCCGCTGATGCCGCGGCTGTTTAGGACAAGGGGCTTTTTTGATTCCTCCGTGATTATGGAACGGTCCAGGTTGAACGTGGCCACGGTATCCGGCTCCTGCGCACGCGCGAAGAAGCAGGCCGAAAGCAGCACCAGCGCCGCCACCTTATTCCGTAGAGAACACATTCTTGAGGAGGAAGTCTATGAGAGGTTCTACAAGAAGGACGCCCGTAACGGCATACGAGGTGCCGTCCGGGAAGCGGAAAACGGGCGTAGGGATGTTGTTGTAAGTGATGAGCCCCAGGGTTGCAACCTGGTCTCCGTCTATGAAAACTTTGGTGGCGTTGTCTCCTATGCCGATTCCCTCAAGGTGGATGCCGCCGTGGAGGTCTGCGGAGAAACCGTTTGTTCCAACGTCCATGGTGATGAGGGTGATGCCCTTGCTCACATAGGTATAGCGGATAATGCCCGGCTGGGGGAACGAGATTCGGCTGTTAAGGAGAATTTCCCTGGTGGGATTTTCAAGGCCTTCAAAGTTGAAATCCTTGAAAAAAATGGTGAAGGCGTCGTCCAGGCGCTTTTTCTGAAGTTCCTCCGGAGTAAACTCATGCATGTCCGTCCCCACAGGCTCAGGAGCTTTATTGCATCCTGCCAGGGCCGAAAGGGCAACTACTAACGATAATATTATTTCGCGTGCACGCATAGTTTGCAAATATAACAATTTCCGTGCTTTTCGGAAAGTCCGCGCTCCTTCTTTTTCACTTTTTTTGTGTTTGCCCTTGCAGATTTAGAAAAAAGCAGTAAATTTGCAGTCCCAATTCGGGAGTCATTGAGATATGGTGTAATGGTAGCACTACAGATTCTGGCTCTGTCAGTGAGGGTTCGAGTCCTTCTATCTCAACAAAAATCAGCCTTTTACAAGCTGGTTTTTATTTTGAAAACACGGTATGGCGGGGTAGCTCAGCTGGTTAGAGCGTCGGATTCATAATCCGGAGGTCGTGGGATCGTGACCCACTCCCGCTACAAAATGTCATTCTGAGCGAAGCGAAGAATCTAACATAAGTCTTGATTGACTACGTTCAATCTCCCAGACTAAACTCTCTATATACCCGTCACAACCCCTTGTGATGGTTTTTTTGTTTATATTTCTCCCCCTTTGGTGCAAGGCAACCTTTTGATTGCAAAGCATTTACAGCAACTTAACCTCCACCAAGCACACTAACATCCCGGCTGGACCAGGTCCAACGCCCTTCCGCCAGTACTGATCATGCACGTTTTACCCCCAAAATGTGCGCATTGAGTACCCGAAAGTACTGGCCGCGCACATTTGATGGCATTTTTGTGCATGCCGAGTACCAGAATAGCCCAGCACTATGCAAAACTCCGTAAGGATGAACACAACGCAGCACGCAACACAACATCTCCAGTAAAAGATATAGGCAGAATCGTATCCAATCCCTTGCAGATTATACTTCTCAAGCAATGCAAAACAAAGGGTTGAGTGGAGAATGAACAATACGCCCAATAGCCTGGTGACTAATAAGATGATTTAAAATACCCGTCAATTCGGATGTTTTGGAGATATAGAGAAATTTGTCTATCTTGCACTAGCAATTCTTATAGCGTATGAATAAGGTTTATAGATTAAACGGCATAACGATAATAGTCTTCATAGTAATCACATTGTTGGTTCTTCTAACCGCATGGGTGTTTATTACTGTCGGTCTCGATCCTGCCAAGGCGGATAACGGGTATGCAGGGGTCATTGTGATGGGAATCATCCTGCTGTTTTTCCTTGCTTTGTGGTTCATAGGTTTTATCGAGCTGAACGACAAGGTCATCTTGACCGACGATGGAATCAAGTTCCATATCCATCGACAAACCTTCTCCCGTCCATACTCGTTGAAAGCAATCGATGATGAGGTCTTATGGAAAGACATCCAGGATGCATCCTTTGATAGGAGAGATAATACTACATTCCTCGTATTGGAACTCGTTTCCGGAGAGGTAAAGGAGTTCGGAATCGGCCATTTGGGAAAACGGCTGATGGTGGATATCGAATCTCACCTCTATCCTGAACGCTACATTGACGAGGAGGAAGAGGAAGATCCAGACAGGCCGGGGTCGTTGGAATGGTCAAAAAAGATAGCTTTCCGCATGCTCTTGATTTGTGCAGCGGTAGAAGCCATTGGAGCTGTCCTCATTGCCGCAGGGCAACGCTGGGGAGTTATGGTATCCTTCCTCGCTCTGATATGCGGTGGCTCTTCACTCTATAAATACTATACCTACAATTCCATCGTCTCAAATCCTGTGCTCGCCAAGAAAGGACGAAAGACGATTCTTATTGGAGCACTGCTGCTGGTTGCCATTCTCGTTGCTGTGATTCTTATATCAGACGCAACTATCCCGCCCGCCAGTTGATTTTCGGCGCATATATGGTCACAGTATTGGGATAGTTTTGGATAGGTAGCCCTTGTCCGTGAGGTTGGTGGGTGTATTCACTTCTATACGGCAGTACAGCCCGCGCATGTTTTAATGCCGACACAGTGGCAGCTAACATTTTGACAATCAGCGGCTTATGGGAGTGTTTGGGATTACCGGTAATCCCAAACACTCTCGCAAACAGCTAATAATCAACCGCTTAACTGGCACCAGCTTCCTGCTTGGACCAGGTCCAACATCCTCCCTGGTACAGGCCATACACGTTTCAAGGCGTTTTTGTTTACGTTGAGTACCCAGTGGTACTGACCATGCACGTTTTACCCCCAAAATGTGCACATTGAGTACCCAAAAGTACTGGCCGCGCACATTTGATGGCATTTTTGTGCATGCCGAGTACCAGAATAGCCCAGCACTATGCAAAACTCCTGAAAACAGTATCTTGAACGAGGTTAAGGACGCCTTTGAGAAGCCATATTGAAAAAAGTTGTAACTTTGACAGTTAGATAAATCGAGATTTAACGTTACAATGCATAGATATAGTAGAATTCTTCTTTTTCTTTTCATAGCCGCTTTATCCAGCTGCAATCAATATAATCGCATCTTAGAAGATGTGTACGATAATGACCAGGCTG
>Ga0247609_10004221_pt1 | contig 14364 bp, 9 predicted proteins | sample 172DNAGHGlowgp2_FD_193487 | JGI IMG/M metagenome (GOLD analysis project Ga0247609, IMG submission 193487) | Sheep rumen microbial communities from Palmerston North, Manawatu-Wanganui, New Zealand - 1728 DNA GHGlow gp2 | ecosystem: Host-associated > Mammals > Digestive system > Stomach > Rumen ...
TTCCTTCAGGAATATCCGGAACAATTCCATGTCGATATGAGTCAATACATTTTCTTTTAAATTCATAACTATAGCGCATAAAAATAACCCTCCTTACTGGTTTGTCCAGTAAAGAGGGTACATATCACAAACGTTAATTTATTACCATCTTTTTAATAATTTATCTTAATATATTTTATTCTTTACCATTCCAACAATATGTACATAACTTATCAGCACCAATACCTACTGATTCTAACATATCGTCAAGTCTGTTAAATCTAAGCGATGTGAAATTGAGCTGCTTTCTGATTTCTTCTACCATTGCCTCATATTCTTTTGAATCTGGATCAGTATATTTCTGAAGAACTTCATCAGCAACATCTGTTGTTCCCTCAAGCTGAGCAATTACTCTTCTTGTAATTAAATCCATTTCTGAATTTGATCTTGAGAAGTTTACGTACTTACATCCATATACAAGTGGTGGGCAGGCTGGTCTTATATGAACTTCCTTAGCACCATTCTGATATAAGAATTCTGTTGTTTCACGAAGCTGTGTTCCACGTACAATAGAATCATCTATTAATAATAACTTCTTATCTTTAATTAAATCTGTAACAGCAATAAGTTTCATCTTAGCAACCATGTTTCTAGTACTCTGTGCTGTTGGCATAAATGAACGTGACCATGTTGGTGTATATTTAATAAATGGTCTTGTAAATGGAATACCTGACTGATTTGAATATCCAATAGCATGAGCTGTACCTGAATCAGGAACACCAGCTACAATATCAGGTTTTGCATCATCTCTCTTTGCAAGACATGCACCACATCTATAACGCATCTCTTCTACGTTAACTCCTTCATATGAACTTGAAGGATATCCATAATAAACCCAAAGGAATGTACAAATCTTCATCTTTGTTTCTGGATTTGATAATACCTTAACTCCATCCTGTGTAATAATATCAATTTCACCAGGAGCAAGTTCCTTAAAGTTTTCATAATCAAGTTTCTGATAAGCAAAATCTTCAAATGAAGCACAATATGAATCACCATCTTCATCTGTTCTCTTACCTATTAACATAGGTGTACGACCATAATTATCACGACCTACATATATTCCCTTTGGTGTCATAACCATAAGAGTTAATGAACCATCTATCTTATCAAGAGCATATCTAATACCATCAATGATATTTTCTTTCTGATTTATAAGTGTTGCAACAAGTTCTGTAGAATTAATCTCGCCACCACTCATTTCAAGGAAATGTACATTTCCGTTAGCATAGATTTCTTCAATAATTTCATCCTTATTATTAATCTTGCTAATAGTAGTAATAGCAAATGTTCCATGATGTGAACGTATGATAAGTGGCTGTGGTTCATAATCAGAAATACAACCGATACCCATAATACCTTCCATCTCTTTAACATCTTTGTCAAACTTAGTTCTAAAAGGTGTATTTTCAATGTTATGGATTGATCTGTCAAATCTCTCACCATCAAACATTGCAATACCTGCTCTTCTAGTTCCAAGATGTGAATGATAGTCTGTTCCAAAGAACACATCAACTATACAATTCTTTTTTGATACAACACCAAATAATCCGCTCATTTTTTTCCTCCAGATATAATAATTATTAAAGTCCTCTTATTATAAATCCCTAACTGTGAAAGAAAACTTTCACCAAATATCAATTATATCAAAAAGGGTGGCTTAATGCCACCCTTAATCTTAAACAATATTATTATTTTTTTAATTAAATTTTTATATATTGCATATAAATATATTTTCTTTCTTACTTCTTAAATAGTGTAGCAAATATACCTCTTCCAAGAGCAGCACCTGCATTACCACCAATCTTCTTACCAAGACTACCAAATCCTGAAAGTGCAGATTTTCCAGCCTCTCTTCCAACAGTACCAGCAACAGTGTTTCCAACTGAAGCTGCAACCTTTTTCTTCTCGCGCTCTTCTTTTTCTTTCTCCTTAGCTGCTGCTTTCGCTGCCGCTGCTGCATCTTTCTCAGCTTGTTTAGCTGCTGCGGCTGCTTCCTTTTCAGCCTGCTTAGCTGCTTCTGCTTCAAGTCTTGCTTCTTCAGCTGCCTGCGCATCAGCTTCAACTTTCTTACCTAACAATTCAAAAGCGGATTCAGGATCATAACTCTGAGAATACTTACTATATAATATACTGCTCATAATAAGAGCTTCTCTTCTTGTATCATCTATACTACCAAACTTTGATTTAGGTGGTAAGATACTAGCCTTCTTACAAATACCTGGAACGCCACCCTCCTCTAAGAATGACACAACTGCTTCTCCAGTACCAAGAGCCATAATAGTTTCATATGTATCAAACTCAGTATTCTCTCTAAATGAAGCTGCTGCTGCCTTAACTGCTTTCTGGTCTGCAGGTGTATATGCATGAAGTGCATGCTGAATCTTATTACCAAGCTGAGCAAGTACTCCATCAGGAATATCGCTTGGATTCTGAGTACAGAAATAAATACCAACACCCTTACTTCTAATAAGCTTAACAACCTGTTCAATCTTATCAAGTAAAACCTTAGGTGCATCATTAAATAAAAGATGCGCTTCATCAAAGAAGAATACCATCTTAGGTTTATCTAAATCTCCAACTTCAGGAAGATTTTCAAATAATTCTGATAATAACCATAAAAGGAAAGTTGAGTACATTTTTCCATCTGAAATAAGGCTTTCACTATCTAATACATTAATAAGACCTTTTCCTTCCATATTAACTGTAAACCAATCACTAATGTTAAGTGAAGGTTCATTAAAGAACTGTTCACCACCAGCAATCTCTATTGCAACTAAAGCTCTTACTATTGCCGAAATAGATGCAGGACTCATCTTACCATACTGCATTTCAAAATCCTTGTTATTCTCCGATACATAATTAAGCAACGCCTTAAGATCCTTTGTATCAACAAGTAATAAATCCATATCATCAGCAATCTTAAATACAATAGATAAAATATCACTCTGTAAATCATTAAGTCCCATAAGTCTTGATAAGAGTAATGGTCCCATCTCAGAAATAGTTGTTCTAAGCATAATACCCTTCTGTCCATATAAATCCCATAGACTTACAGGATATTCCTGGTATTTAAATCCTGTTTCAGCAAGACCAAATTTCTGAATACGTTCATTCATATTTTCACTTTCAGTTCCTGCATCAGCAATACTAGCAAGGTCGCCTTTAACGTCTGCTAAAAATACTGGGACACCCATTTCTGAAAAACTTTCTGCTAACACTTTAACAGTTACTGTTTTACCAGTACCTGTTGCACCAGCTATAAGTCCATGTCTGTTTGCATACTTAGGATCTAAAAAAATCTTTTCACCCTTATCATCATTAGCAACCCAAATCTTTCCATCAAATATCATTTTACTTCTCCTTTTATATCAGTTTAAAATATTTATGTCTAAATCTTCTATATTAAAGAATCTGAAGATGTTTCTTCACTCTCCGATTCTTCTTCACTTTCTTCCTTATCATTATTACTTAAAGAAATATCCTGTCCATTCTGTAAAGCCTCAAGCTGTTGAGCTCTCTTTGACTTTTTCTTCTTTTTCTTCTTCTTATTTGCACGCTGTTCAGCTATGTATTCATCATGTTCAGCACTTGCGGCTTTAATCTTTGCAATCATACCTTCAACATCATACTCATAACCCGGTGCTTCCTTAACTGTCTCAACACCATGTGCAGTAAGGTATGAATAAACATCATCTACACATTCTAAATCAGGTACAATCTCTTCAGGAATTTCTGTAATGTAATGTGCCGATAAACAAACCTGTATTCCTTTATCTGATAGACTATTTAATACAGTCTTCATCTTAGCATCAAACTCCTGGTCTAACCCAGCAAATACTTCATGAGATTTTTCAATCAAAACAAAAATATTAGTTTCTTTATCATCATCTTCATGTAACTGATTCATCTCATCTAATAACCATAATATGCACTTTTTAAATAATGTTGCATTAAAAGATAATTCCTTACATCTTATAATTGTAATTCCATCATCACTATCAACATCAAAAAGAGCATCAATATCAAAATCACACTCTTTAAAAATCTTTCCTGTTGGTGTTTTACTAAACTCATCCACTGCCTTAATAAATGTCGCCTTACCAAGCATGTTAATTCTTCCATACTTAGGAGCTACACTGGCTGCGTTTTTAACTGCATAATCAAGCACATCCTTAACATCATCAATGCCATCGAATTTTAAATTTTCACCCTTAGCAACATCATATATTATCTTCATAATATCTTTCTGTGCTTCTGTTAAATTCATAATCTCGCATAGATTATCACAACCAAATCTGTCTATAGGAATATAAAAATATGATTTACCTTCAACCTCATCGAACTGGAAGTAATAATCATCTACCAAAATATCATCAATTTCTGAAACATCTTTAAATAGATCGCTAGTATCAATAGATATTACTATTCTGCCATCATTACGTGCTAATTTGTAGAAATTAGAAAATATCTTTGGTCGTTCGTTTTTTTCATATCCAACAGCTAATATGTGCCTTACTTTTTCTCTACTGTTTTCACCCATAATAATCCTCCTGTCAAAACCTTAAAACTCCCACCCCCAATACAAATATTATAACATATATTCACTTTTTTTACTAAAAAAATAAAAGGTAATCCATGTTAAACATAAATCACCTTTTACTTATAATTTACTTAATCAACTACTTCTAATCCTTCTGCAACAAATGCTTGTTTTAAGTCATTAACTAAATCATCTTTATCTTCAATACCAATTGCTACTCTATAAAAACCATTATGGAATTCTTCAGGGTAAAGATACATTCTTTCATCATCTTCACCTAGGAATACAATAAGACTTCCTGCATTACCAAGTGAAACCGCTGAAGTAAATACATTAAGATGAGTAACAACTCTATTATATAAATCATGTTCACCCTTAAGACCAAATGATAAAACACCACCGAAGCCGTGCTTCATCTGCTTTTTAGCAAGTTCATGTCCCTTAAATGATGGAAGACCCGGGTAAGCCACAAAGCTTACACATGGCTGTTTTTCAAGCCACTTAGCAACGTATAATGCATTATCATTATGAACCTGCATTCTAAGAGGGAATGTCTGACAACCTCTCTGAATAAGCCAAGCATTAAATGGACTAATACAACCACCGATATTAACCTGTGATTCATATCTAACCTTATCCATGTCAGCCTTAGGTCCTAAAATTGCACCACCCATTGAATCTCCATGACCATTAATATACTTTGTAAGACTCTCAACAACATAATCAACGCCAAATTCAAATGGCTTTGTATTATATGGTGATGAGAATGTATTATCAACTGAAACCTGAATGTTATTCTCATGAGCAAGTTTTACAATTGCTTCAATGTCGCAAATGCAAAGTGTTGGGTTACCAGGTGTTTCAAAATGAATAAGCTTTGTATTAGGCTTAATTGCTGCCTTTACCTTTTCAACATCTGTACAATCTACAATTGAAGTTTCAATTCCCCACTTTTCTGTCCAAAGTTCATTAAAAATTCTATATGTAGCAACATATGTTACTGTTGAGAATATAACATGATCACCCTTCTTTAATCTTGAGAAGAATAAACCTGAAAGTGCAGCGACACCACTTGCTAAAACTACACAGTCCTCTGCTCCATGAAGCATTGCAATTCTACGCTCAAGTGCTCCCTGGTTAACACCACCATTTCTTGTATATATATTATCTTCAGAAGCTGACCAGTTCATTGAAGATGGATCATAAGGAAGCGCAAAACTATTTGCCATGTAAATTGATGGTTCAATAGCTCCTGTTGCAGGATCCGCTTCAACACCTCCATGAATTGCCTGTGTCTGAAAACTCATCTTTTTAACTACTTCATCATGTGAATTACTCATAATTACTTACGCATAGCTACTCTAATTTTATTTTGCCATGCTCTCCTTCCTAACCATTCTTATATTCCGCGATAACACGCACCTACCATTATAAACTTATATTTCCATATTTTCAATATAAAAAGAGTTTGCGCACATACGCAAACCCTTTTTAAATCAAATTCTATTATCAACCAACGCCATTCTGTAAGCCTGTAGCATAAATTACAATTACATTATCATTTTTGTAATACTTATATTCCATACAATAGCCTAACTTATCATCTGTTTCTGTCATCACATAGCAATCATCTGTTTCAGAAAACTCTGATTTAATAACTGTACTCTCAATTTTATCAAAACTTGCCTTAAAAGCATCTAAACTATCAAACTGTTCATCAGAATTTTTAATGTTAATCGATTCATTATTATTAGTTAAACTATCAAATAATAAAATATCAGTATCTCCTTCATTATAATCCTCTGATAAAACATATCCATTATCCTGATATTCCTTAACATATTTTTCTAATACTTCACTTGAAGTATTCTCTGTATCAACACTTGTTTCTACTTCTTCTGAGTTTTGAGTATTAACCACAGTTTCATTTGCTGAACCTTTTTTGTCATCTGTCTTAGCCTGAGTTGATAAAGCAGTCGCTGTTAAAACTGATGCTGCTAATGCAACAACAGCAACAGACTTAGAAATTTTCTTTGAAAACATATTTTTAATTCGCATTTTTACCTCCATTCCACCAAAACTCTTTTTCGCAAAACATACACCCGGTATCTTATATGAAACTTTCGAATCTATAGAATGCATAACTATCGAAATGCAATATTCCTGCACAACATCAGCATCCATGCTCTTTATAACTTCCTCGTCACATCTCATTTCAAGGTCATCACACATCAACTTGTAAGCAAGCCATATTAGTGGATTAAACCAGTTAACCGAACGTAATACCATACCAATAGTTTTGATCAAACAATCCTTATTCTTTATATGTACTTTTTCATGTAACAAAATGTATCTTTTTTCAACATCTTCAATACCCTTTGGTATATAAATATCAGGGTTGATTATACCTGCAGCAAATGGTGTATTTATATATTCAGATTCAAAATAACCATCACAAACAGTTTTATCGATCTTTTTTAACCTAACAGAAATCCTTATATAATTAACTACATAAAGTAATAAAAGCATCATCATTCCAACAAGCCATATAATAGTATAGTTTATTTTTTCCAAAGAAAAGCCAAAACCACTTGATGATTTTTTCATCATAATAGGTGAAGAATTTTTACCGCTATTAGCATTTTTACTACCAGTATTACTTCTATTTAAAGATATACTGCCACTACTAGCTGTCGTTTCATTATCAGTTATTTTTTCAACCTTAGAATTAGAACCTGTACATTTATCTACAAAACTAGATATTGATTTAAAATTCAACAAACTAAAGTTTGATTTACCACTATATGGACAAACTAATCTTACGGCTACGACAATCCATAACAAACAGATAAATCTCTTAGGCATGGATTTAAAAATATACCTTAATAAAATAACGCATATAATAGCAATACTTGCATAAATATTCATTTGAATTATAGTATCAAAAAAATCTTTCATATTATTCTCCATAAAAAACAATATTAGTAAAGGGGATTACTATTTATCTTTCATTATTATTCTTATATTTTTCAATCAATTCAATAAGTTCATCAGCTTCTCCTTCAGAAATCTTGCTACCGCCTAAAAAGGCACTAACAAATGCTGGAAGAGATCCTCCAAAACTTCTGTCAATAAGATGTTTACTTTCTACTTTCTGTACTTTTTCTCTTGGAATAACATATTCAACGACAGAATCCTTATTAGTAACGATATCCTTAGTGCATAATCTTTTAAGCATAGTATATGTCGTTGATTTTTTCCAAGTAAGATTAGCTTCACATAGTTTTACAAGCTTACCTGATTCAATAGGAGCATTATCCCATATTATATTCATTAACTTATACTCACTTTCGCTTAATAATAATTCTTCCATCGTATCATTCTCCATTCTTTTTTATTCGGCCGATAGGTGATATCATCACTCTGCATGCTAAAAGCAATATCAATCACCATTAGTCTACAACTGTAAACCTATGTATAGTTTACTGTTGTAGACCAAATATGTCAAGTACTATTTTAAAAAAAAACGAAATTTGAGAACAAACTCAAATTTCGATTTTATAATCTACTTACCAAGTTCCATTAACATATCATAAGTAACTCCATATTTTTTAGCTATATCCATAGCATATGACATACCCTGTGGTGGTGCAACTTCGACTTTATATGATCTGTTACCACCATCTGATTTAACAACTAGAGATGCTGCCTTATATTCAAAATCAGCATTTATTTCGTCAATATCATAAGCAAGTTTATGCATATGCGTATTATAAATTGTTCTAACCCCCTTCCTTATAATGGCCTTCACTGCATCCTTTGCAATATAAAAACCTTCTTCAAAAGAAGTAGTTGAGAACGTCTCATTTAATAATAATAAACTCTGCTTTGTACTTCTTTCATATATCTCCTTAAATCTCTTACACTCTTCTCCAAGTCTACCAAGATCCATTGTCTTATCTTCATCAGCTGGAAAATGCGTATAGATATTATCTACTGGAGCAAATATAAAATCATCACAAGGGACATATATCCCACCCTGAGCAAGTACAAACAAAAGCCCAACCGCCTGAGTAATTGTAGTCTTACCACCTCTGTTAGCTCCAGTAAGAATGTAAACCAAATGCTCCCTTGTAAAATCCAAATCATTAGTAACTATGTTTTCATGTTCCTCTGTTTGGAAAGATGCAAGTTTTAAATTATAAAGTCCTTTTGCATCCATGAAACATTCATCACCTTCACCTACAACCTTTGCCTTGTTAAATACATTGCCCTGTTCAATCAACGCTTCTAAATATTCAGCCCACCTTATATAATATAAAAATTCAGGAATCAAATCAGTAATATCTGTAATTGTAATAGTCACATACTTAGTCAAAACGCTTCTAAGTTTCTTTACTATGGTAACAAGAAGTCTATTCGTAATCTTATCCATGTATTTAGTAACTTCTCTTGACTGAATATCATTTGAAACATTAGCCATTGAAGCCGCCATAACAGGATTCGCCCTTGCTGCAATCATTCCTGAAAAACTACCAGTTCCACCTGTTGTTACCGTATTAGAATCCCCTACGTCAAAAGTAGTAAACTTATAATCTCCATTCCACTTATTATCCTGCTTAATACCTTCCTTAGTAACAATCTTATCGTGAAAATTTTCAATAATACCCGACTTTGTAAATGCCTTACTATTAATAGATACTACACCAATCTCTGAAGCCTCAAATCTTGAATTTAAATTGATTCCTAATGTAACACTCTTAATATTCTTAGTTGTAGCACGAAGATTCTTAATGTCCTTCTTAAGTTCAATAAACCCATTATCATTATAGATTCCATCAACGTATTCTTTTAACTTAATTAAACCTTCTGACTTTAACTCAACACCTTCAAGACACTTTGACATAGCCTCAACACACTCTATATAATCATTTATTTCTTCTAATCTATGGAGCAAATCCCATGTACTAGAACTTTCCTCATAATCATGACGAAATGTACCATAACTTCTAAGAAAATTTATCTTTTCAAGAATTACCATCAAATCCTTTCTCATTTCCTTATTATGATATATATCATCAAAAACTCCGCATCTAAAATCTGTAACTCTAGGATCCCCACTCATCCTCGACATAATTCTTAAAATATGTTGCTGTTCTTCTGGTTCCTTAGTTAGTTTCTTTGTGATACTATCTAATGCCAAATCATGAATAGTAACATCTGGCAATTCATTAAACTTTTCAATATCCCCATCTGGATAAAGAATACTTATTTTCTTTTTTTGCATAATCTTCTCCTTCCCCATTAAGTAATCAAGTCAAATTCTACTTCTATTTTACCACTAATCGTACTATTCAGCTTCACCTATTTTTACAATATTAAAATCAAATACATCATTTAAAACATTCTTGTAATAGTCAACATATCCTTTATTAACAATAATTTCAATCGTTTTATAATGTTTTGCGAAAGCACCTTCCAAAATATCACTTAATTCATTTGACTTAATAGTAATCTTCTTTATCTTCTTACAACCAGCAAATGCATTCTTACCAATACTCTTTACATATTTTCCAATTGTAAGTTCTCTAAAGAAGTTTGTGTCTTCAGAATATGCTTCATCCGCAATTGCTGTAACCTTAACATTTTTACCATTAATCTTAACTGTATCCTTTATATCTATATGCCTTCTACATCTTGGATTATATGAATACACTTCAAGTGTATTATCATCTTTCATTCTATACATTATCTCTTCAGTTGGGTAGAACGATCCTGCTTCTAAATATTTAAAACTGTTTCCAGATATCTTTAATCTATATATATCTTTATTTGTACTTAAATCAAGTTTACTTATTTTATTACCTCTTAAATCAACTTCAAATAATTTTTCTAATCCTAATATATTAATCTTCTTAAGATTGCTATTTCTTACAGAAAGCTTAAACATCTCCTTATTACTTGTTAAATCTAAATATTTTACGTCTTTTTTATTATTATTAAAATATAAAAGCGAAAGTTTCTTGTTATTCTTTAAATCAAGTTTTCTTAATTCATTTCCTGATACAGAAAGCCATTCCAAATTTTTACAACTTCTGACATTAATACTCTTTAAAAGATTCTTATCACATTTAAGTTCTTTTAGATTCTTACAACTACTAAGACTTATCTTTTTCAATTTGTTATTATTTAAAATAATTTCTTTAACACTTCTTAAATTTCGCAAATTGATTTTTTTAATATTATTCCGTTCAGCATAAACCACCTTAAGTTTTTTATTATGACTTAAGTCTAATTTTTCAATTTTATTATCAGAACAATAAAGATATAATAATTTTTTATTATGACTTAAATCAAGATTCCTTATGCTATTATATGTTTTATCATAATTCGAATAAGCGTTAAAAATATCATCACCACAAAAGATTTTTCTAAGCTTTATATTTTTACTTAGATTCAAACTACTCAATTTACAATTCTGAACACTAAGTTTATACAAATTTCTATTTTTGCTTATATCAAGATTTACAATTGGATTCACATCAAGGTTTAATTCTTCAAGTGCAGTATTATTCTTTAAATCTATTGTTTTAATATTATTATTAATTAATTCAAGTTTTTTTAATTTTTTATTATTTGATAGATTCACACTACCTATCTTCCCATATACAGAAAGACTCTCTAGTTTTACATTATGACTTACATCTAAGTTCTTTAAATCATTCGAGCACAAATATACATTTTTTAAATCTTTACATTCTTTTATATTTATCGAAGTTAATCCAGTAGCATCTTCCATAATAATAGATTTTATTTTTTTATTTGAACTTAAGTCTATTTTTTTCACGCCATCAGTACAACAATTAAAACTTTCCAAATTATAAAAGTATTCCAAACCCTTTAAAGATTGAAAAGTAAGTATGTACTCATCATCATATGAATCTACAGTTCCATTTAAACTTTTAACTTCTTTTATCTCACTATTTGAAAGCTTATTATCTTTATTTTTATCAAATGTCTTTACTATACTTCTAAACTTTTCATCAGGAAAATTCTTTTTGTTAACATCTATATCTTTAGCATATACATTCGCTGTTGATAAAAGCATTAAAATAATAAGACTACTACCAAATATTTTTAAAATATTTCTCATTACATCCTCCTTAAATCCTAATACACTATAAACGTACATGTCTGCTATACTTACGATTCTACAATTATATTATACTCCTTTTACAACCCTATTACTATTAAATATCCAAAATAAAAGAGACATCAAATCAGATTATCAATCTAACTCAATGTCTCTATATTTCAGTTATGTAAACTATATATGTTTATTCTTAGAAAATATCCTTGATCTTATCAACGATACCACCGATAACACCACCATCGCCAAGTTTAGCCTTAACGCCTTCAACAACCTGGTCAACAACGCCATCTGGTAAATCAACACCTGCAAGGTCTTCAACTGTCTTTACTGGATCAGATGTGAACTTGTCAGCGATTGACTTATCTCCTTTGATTTTCTCAACGATTTCTTCAATTATTTTCTTAATGTCCATAAAAACACCTCCGTACATTAATTTATATTATTCAGCATCCTTAATTTCAGAATGTAATGCCTGAAGAGACTTAATCTCTCCATTACCATTCTTCTTAACTGCAGCGATACCTTCAATTGCTGCCTTAGCTGCTGCGATAGTTGTCATGTAAGGAATCTTAGCCTTAACAGCTGCCTTACGAAGATATGAATCATCATTTACACTATCCTTACCAACTGGTGAGTTAACAATAATGTCAATTTCACCATTAGTAATAGCATCTAAAATATTTGGACGGCCTTCATATAATTTCTTAATCTTAGTAGCTTCAATTCCGCTTTCTGTAATAAGATCAAATGTTGTACCTGTTGCAAGAATCTTAAATCCATTATCAGCAAATGCCTTAGCAACATCAACAACTTCCGCCTTATCCTTACGGTTTACAGAAATTAATACTGTTCCTTCAAGTGGTAATAATGAACCAACACCTTCCTGAGCCTTGAAGAAAGCTTCACCATATGATTTTGAAAGTCCAAGCACTTCACCTGTTGATCTCATTTCAGGTCCGAGTACCGGGTCAACTTCCTGGAACATATTAAATGGGAATGCTGCTTCCTTAACACCATAGTAAGGAATGCTCTGTTCCTTAAGTTTAGCAACTGGTGATTCCTTACCAGTAAGTTCAGAAGTAATAATCTCTGTAGCAAGAGGTACCATACGAATATTACATACCTTTGAAACAAGAGGTACTGTACGAGAAGCTCTTGGATTAGCTTCAAGAACGTATACCTTACCATTTTCAATGGCATACTGCATATTCATAAGACCTCTTACATGCATCTCTTCAGCGATTTTTCTTGTATATTCCTTAATAGTCTTAACATTCTCTTCTGAGATATGAACTGAAGGAATAATACAAGCACTATCACCTGAATGAACACCTGCTAGCTCGATATGTTCCATAACAGCTGGAACAAATGCATGCTCACCATCAGCAATAGCATCTGATTCGCATTCGAGAGCATGATTTAAGAATCTATCTATAAGAATTGGTCTGTCAGGTGTAACACCTACAGCTGCATTCATATAGTCTGTCATAGCGTCATCATCATAAACAACTTCCATTCCACGACCACCAAGAACGTAAGAAGGTCTAACCATAACTGGGTAACCAATCTTATTAGCAATAGCCTTAGCTTCATCAACTGTTGTAGCCATTCCTGATTCTGGCATTGGAATTTCAAGTTTATCCATCATTTCACGGAATAAATCTCTATCTTCAGCAAGATCGATAACTGCTGGAGATGTACCTAAAATCTTAACTCCGTTCTTTTCAAGATCTGCAGCTAAGTTAAGTGGTGTCTGACCACCGAACTGAGCGATAACACCAAGTGGTTTTTCCTTATGGTAAATACTTAAAACATCTTCAAGTGTAAGAGGTTCAAAGTATAATTTATCTGATGTATCATAGTCTGTTGAAACAGTTTCAGGGTTACAGTTAACGATAATAGTTTCAAAGCCCATCTTCTTAAGTGCAAGTGCTGCATGTACACAACAATAGTCAAACTCGATACCCTGACCGATACGGTTTGGACCACCACCTAAAATCATAATCTTCTTATTATCAGTTGTAGTAGACTTATCATCTGCATTATATGTTGAGTAATAATAAGCACTATCTTCTGTACCACTTACGTGAACACCTTCCCAAGCTTCAACAACACCAAGAGAAATTCTCTTATTTCTGATTTCATCCTCAGATACTTCAAGCAACTGGCTTAAATACTTATCTGAGAAACCATCCTTCTTAGCCTGTGTAAGAAGTTCATCACTTGGAAGTGAACCCTTACTCTTTAAGATTTCCTCTTCTTCTTCAACAAGTTCCTTCATCTGTTCAATGAAGTAATGTTTAACCTTTGTAAGTTCAAAGATTTCATCTACAGAAGCACCCTTTCTAAGAGCTTCGTACATTACGAAGTGTCTTTCTGAAGAAGGTGTAATAAGCATATTTAAAAGTTCTTCCTTTGAAAGCTGATCAAAGTTCTTAGCATGACCAAGACCGTAACGACCTGTCTCTAAACTTCTAATTGCTTTCTGGAAAGCTTCCTTGTAGGTCTTACCGATACTCATAACTTCACCAACGGCTCTCATCTGAGTACCAAGTTTATCTTCTACGCCTTTGAATTTTTCAAATGCCCATCTAGCAAATTTAATAACTACGTAATCACCATCTGGAAC
>Ga0247609_10004223_pt1 | contig 14361 bp, 9 predicted proteins | sample 172DNAGHGlowgp2_FD_193487 | JGI IMG/M metagenome (GOLD analysis project Ga0247609, IMG submission 193487) | Sheep rumen microbial communities from Palmerston North, Manawatu-Wanganui, New Zealand - 1728 DNA GHGlow gp2 | ecosystem: Host-associated > Mammals > Digestive system > Stomach > Rumen ...
CCTCCGGTTAAAGTATCTCCTGCAGCATCTTCTTCTGTTGTTATTCCTGAGCCAGAAGATGATTCTGAGGAAGAACCATCGGTATTTTTTTGAGATGTTTTACTAATATTAGAAGTTCCGGTTTTAGAATTCCCAACTTTTTTTCCATGACGAGAAACCCCGCTTCCAACATTTCCAACCCTTTTTCCTACCTTAGAAACTCTGGCAGCACTACTTCCAGAGTGTTTTGAAAGAGTAGATGCTCCAGATGGAATTGTAAAATGTTTCCCCGGATTATTTAATGAAGTTTGAACCATGTTAATCACCCATGAAATATAGTCCAAGCTGCTCCAAGCAAATCTCCTTTTGAAGCTTGCTGACCTGCTTTATTAACTCTTCTTTTTCCTTCATTATATATACTTCCTACAAAACCAACAGCACCATTCGCTACTACTTTCCCCGCTTTATTTAAATTTTTTCCAGCATTATTCCAATAAGCCGCAGAATCTGCCTTTTCATATAATCTTTTAGCAATATTATCCCCATCATTCCTTGTACAATTTTTTGCAATGGTATGAAGACAAGGAGAAACTCCAGCAGAATAATATTTACTGTATGGACCTTTTGCATAATTAATAACATCTGTCCAACAGTTTCCAATTTTTGATATACATCCTCTGTTATAAGAAGAAACCTTTTGCATACAATTCCACATAGATGAATATACATTTGGACAATGTTTTTTTACATCTAAAGTATAACAATTATTTACTTTTCCTACATTACTTCCAGTTCTTCCAGAGGTTTTAGAGTTACCAGAGCCTCCTCCACTTGCACTTGCTGAACCATAAGCATTACTATAAACATTACTCCCTGAAGAATAACTTCCTTGACTTGATATCTTTTTCATTACAGGAGTTGGTTTTTCATATTTTAAAGTATAATTAATATTATCTATGTTATGTAGGTATTTTTCACGAAGTTTATTGTTCAATGTATTTTTATTTACATATTTTGATGGATTACTTTCTTGCAATCTTTTTAATAAATCTGGTATCTTTTTAACCTCTTTTCCGTTTACAGTTAAGTTTCCATCTTTATTTATACCAACCTGCTTTAATCTTGCTTTCGCTGCATCACTTATCACCCATGAATCTATTTTTAAAGCTTCAAACATTAATCTCATGATTGTGTATCCATCTTTATTAAGAACATTGTCGTTTGCATAAGACTGTGTTACAAGCTGCTTAAATTTCCATCCATAGTTTTGGAATTCTATCACTAATTCATATCCATCTTGCTTTAACCCTCTTACTCTTCCTATAAACAGTATTTTTTCTGGGCCACGGTTTGAACCATAAATTACAACATCTTGTGTAATTGGTGTCCAATATTCCATAAGGTCTGAATCATATGGGCATTTAAGTTCTGCTGTTCCCATAAAATCCTCTACATTCACATCTATTGATAAACTGTGAAAGTATGTATGTGACTGGTTATCTGTTTTTGTCCAAGCCCTCACTTTTGTCTTAAATTTTGGAGAATTATATGATGTGTTATCATCTCTTCCAAGCAATCTTAATTGAGTTTTTGTTTTTCTTTCTTCTTCTCTTATTGAATTGAAAGCAGATACTGTTACATTTGATATATCTAATCTTGGGTTTTCAGAACTTTCTTTTGTTGCCATATTTTACCTCTAATAATTTTTTTGTTGTACACTTCTTCCTGTTAATGAACCAGATACTTTTCCTATACCCATCTTATTTCCTCTTCCTAAATCTACGGTTTCCCAGTTTCCATTATATAATATTTCTAACCAATAATGTCCCCATCCACCACTTCTTGTTGATAAATGTCCGTGAATAAAACGACATTGAACTCCTACTGCTGTAAATAATTGATAAGCACATATTGAAGTATCATAACAGTTACTTGCTGTTCCTTGGAGTGTTGCAGAAACAGAATGATTTGAGTTATAATATAAACTATATTTAACATTCTTTACAAACCAATTATATATCGCTTCAGCCTTTTGCTCGTTTGTTACACAACCATTTGTCATTTGAGCAGCAGCTTCTTCCACTTTTGCTGACACAGTTGTATCAACCCCGGTATTAGTATTCCCAGCGACTTTGTTACTTGCTGGTAATCCATACTCAGGTATTTCGGGATTATCAGGGTTTTCCGGACCATATCTTAAATCTAAGTCGCATGTTATTGTTTGTCCCCCAGCATCCCATTGGATTGACTGCCCATATACATATAATAATGTATCACTCATTGTTAATGGATTTTGAACTTTTATAAAACTCGCTACTGTTATTTTTCCAGTATGCAATATTGTCATTCTTATTTGCATACCAAAATCTCTTACATGAGCAGCAAGATATGCTTGGGCTTTTAATTGAGCTCCTTCATAATTAAGGTCCTTTTCCTCATATGTAATCGGTACTTCTCCATACACCCTAACAAGGTCTTCAAATGACCTTTTTACTACTCCGTTCTTATATTTAATTATGACAGTATTATAATATCCATATTGATTTATATCAAGTTCATATGAATCGTGTAATAATTGCCAATATTCTATACGAGGTTGAATGGATTTTACAATAGCTTCAGAGCTACCCATTGCCATAAGAGCATTAAATGAAACAAAACAAACTGTTGTATCAACAATAAAAAATTGTGCATCAATTGCGGAACAGATATTTTGCATAACATCTTCGTATGTATATTCAGAATATCCCCCACTATGATAAGTAAAATATTCCATTGTTTTATTTGCTCCAAGAAGCCTATCTTCCAATGGGTCATAAGATACTTCTCCTTTTTTTATTGAAGTGCTAACACCATAACTTTTTCTGTATGATGTTGAATATCCTGATTGTGAAGATTTCCATACAGAACTTAATCTCATTAAAGTTTTTTTGTCATAAGCATCTGCAGCTGGCTGTGTTGCTCTTACTTTAGCCCTTGTTGCTACATATTGATTTATATCTGCATCCTTCATTCGTTTTACAACTTCGGTCAGTTCTGGAACATTTTGTACGGTATCTCCTTTATATTTAACAGTACAATCTTCATCTAACTTATATTTAAAGACATTTGGGATTGCCCATAAATCCATGTGGTATTTTCCACCAGTAAATCCTAATTGTTTAAATATGGCTTTTACTGCCAATGGAACAGGTAATCCTTTTAATTTTTTGTAAAACTTTGTTGGCATATATTGTTTAAACTTCCAACCTATGTTTTGTCCTACTACTTGTATTGAATCGCCCATTTGATTTACTTCGCTCACACGGCCTATAAATAATACTTCACGGTCATATACTCCACCGATAAGCATAAAAACAGTTTTTGATGGAACATAGTAATCCATTAACTCTTTTTTATAAGGCATATCTAATGTACATGTAGTACAAATATCCTGTGCATCACTATCAATCTGAAATGATGTAATGTATTTGTGTTTTTGGCGGTCATGCATTGTATAAACAAAAACTTCTTCTTTAAATCCCCAAGCATAATCCCTTTTTTCTGAAGCGGCCAAATACATTAAATCATTTTCATCATGGTCATAAAAATAAGGCACATTTGAATCCTTCATCTTATAGAGTTTTTGTCTTTCACTTTTTGACATTGCACTCTTATTTTTATTCTTTGATGTAGATGAACCACCTGAAGAACCACTATCTCCACCACCACTTCCACCAGATGAACCAGAGCCTCCACCAGATGAACTTTGATTTAATTCTTCTTGTTTTTTAGCAAAGTTCTGTGCATTTTTAGCAATGATTGTTCCAATAGGGTCAGAGGTAGAGGATTTACTTCCTAATAAAGTGACCCCTTTAAGTAAAACACTTCCCATATTAACCTCATAAAATAGTTGATAATGTTTCCGAAAATGTTACAGAATATGTTGCTTCTTCTTCTCCTTCACCAATATTATAATTACATTCTGTCATGTAAGCTACTGGCATTGGGGGGAATAGAGCTGATATTATTGTACATGGCCTTCTGTTTAAGTCTTTAAAGAAATTATTTCTAACTTCTATGTATTCTTCTGTAAATTCTTCTGGCCTTACAAACCTACTTACATAGATTCCGTCGTCCCTATCTCCTTCATCTATACTAATGTCATTCACTCTTAATCTGGCTTCTCTTGTTTGTTTATCAATTAAGATGTTCGCTTTTTGGTCAGTTATGTTTTGATGAACAAGAACATCCATTTCGACTTCTGCAAATCTATCACAAGCTTTTTCTATTTTTATAAGACCTTGTGCAGAGTTAAAGTCTTCATAAGATGCTATATTTGGGGTGTAACTTACATTTTGTACTTCGAAATAGAGTGCTCCGGGTTCTGTGATTTTATTTGATTTTTTTCTTTTGGAGTTTTCAAGGATTTCTTCATCTGTGAACCCGGGTACAATTAAGACTTTATCGTTGTTTATTTTATATTCTGTCATATTATTTTACCTCTATTTAACTTGTATTGGTTTTTGCTGACCCTGATGGAACATTTGTTCCATCAGTTGCAGCTGCTGGGTCATATACAGCATCCTCATCTTGTATGATTTTAGGGTCAGTTCTTTTCTGAATATCAATGAATGAGTTTTTGATTGCGGCCATGATTGCTTTAGGCTTGTCTTCACTATTGATTTTGACATCACGAAGTTTAAAGTTTTTATTAAGGATTGTAAATGATGGTGGTTTCTTGAATAGATTAACATTGAGTTTTGGTATTGTTTTTCTATTACAGAGGACGAGGTCAACTCTTTCTTTACGGGTTCCGGTATCATTATTATCTTTATCTCCTGAACCAGAACCTCCTATGTCAGAGCCTTCTCCTTCATCTTGAGCCATAAGATAGGCATTAGTAATTGCATCTTTGAAACCCTCACTCATAGTATAGTTTTGGTCTACTATTGAAAAGGCATCTAATAAAGAAACCCCCCTATCTATCATATCTTGTGAGAATTCTCTTCCTTTATCTTTTGCGGCTACTTTATCATAATCATACCCAGTCATTTTAGCTGTTGCTTCTATCAAAGAAAGATACCCTTTCATACCTGCGGTCAATTTATCTTTATTCTCTGCTTCCATCCAATCAAATTTTGTTGATTTATCATGGCTATTTCCAAGAGAGCCTTTTGTTCTTAGATATTCATTATAATCTGCTGCATTTTGTTGATAAAATTTATCAGCAGTCATTCCATCTTCTGTTGCTCTTCTATAAAGCTCTTTATCCGCCTCAGTACCTTTAGTTCCATCCATATCAGCATCGCCCTCTTCACCTCCAGCTAAAACTTGGTCGTAAAACTCTTGTTTAGCAGATTGTCTTGCGATAACAGCAACTAATCCTGCAATAATAGCAGCATTACTGTTAGTTGCACCAGTAGTTCCTGTTGTATTTTTAGTGTTTGCTTCAGTACTTCCTGCTGCTGATAAAGTCTGTCCAGCTATACCTAAATTAGTTTGCATTATAGGAACAATAGCTTGGTCTGCAATAGCTTTCATGTCTTGTAATTGCTGAATATAAGCAGCTCTTTGAATCTGACTTGCTTTAAATCCATTTCCAACTGTTTGTCTAATTTTTTCTGTAAGCAGTTTAATTCTATTTTGATTTTTAGTAATATCTTTTCCAAGCTTTTTACTAGTATCCCTTTTTGCAAGTTCTTTTGCTAATCTTTTCCAAGTTTTTGGGTCATTTTTCATAGACTGTTGGAATTTTGCATTTTGAGCAGAGCTTAATCCTCCAACACCTCCTCCTGAAGCAAATTGGGCCATTCCTTTTAAATATTTCCCAGTTTTAGAATCAGCTCCTCCTAATGCCCTTGAAAGAGAATATGCATCATCCCCCATCATAATTTTCATACCGGTAATCCAATTTCCACCAGCATCTTTAAAATCTTCTAACATTAACCCCGCCATTTCTGTATATCCAGCATAATTTTGGTCTTTTTGAGAGGCTGTTAATAAAAAGTCGCCATTTTCACTAAATGTTGACCCATTTGTATCAAGATGAGTAATTTTATCTACAAAACTTCCCAATGAATCTGATATTTTAGATACTAATCCATCAACTCCCCATAAACCATCTTGGGCAATTCTAACATACTTATTTAAAGCTTGAGTAACTTTAGCCGATGCAGCATATAATGCCCCAGTATTTTCTTTTATAGCTTTTGCATGTTCTTCTTCTTCTGTTAATTCTTCTTCTTTTTGCTTAAGAGTTCCGTCTGCAGCTTCTTCATCATATTTATATTCTGGAAGACTTTCTGTATCCTTACCTAATTTTGAAAGCCAATCTGAATCATTTCCTTTAATAGCCTTTTTTATATCTTCTTGCATTGTAGAATATACACTTAGCATTTTTTCATCAAGCTCTTCATCAGTTATATCAGGATTTTCATTTTTAAAAGACCTTTCTAAGCTGCTATCCGCAGAACTCCAGTCTGAATAAGCTTCTTTTAATTGCTCCCCAGCTTTTTTTAACTCTTCACAATAATTTTCAAAAGCCTGTTTTCCCAACTCAATAGCAGCAGTAGCAAGCTCAGTAGCAACTAAAAATTCACCACCCAACATATCAATGGCATTTAAAAATTTGTTTGTTTTACTACCTTTTCCGAAATTTAAAAAACTGTTTGAACGGTCTGCATCAAGTCTTCTTTTAAAACTATTAATACCTGTTGAAACATACGAATGTGCGGAATCTAATATTCCTGAAAATTTATTTTTTATTTGGGCTCGTCCAGTTAATGGTTCATCATAAATTTTAAAACCTTTATCTACACGAGGAAGTAAGGCCATATTTTCAGCATATTGATTTGCTTGGTCAACTAATTTCTTTTCGTTTTCTAAATGTCTTACTCGTATAGCTCTGGCAAGTTTATCATTTTCTTTTGAATCAAATTGTGTTGTCATTGCTTTAAGAATTTCATCTCCTTTTTCTTTTTCTCTTTTTCTTTCTCGTAAAATATTGGCAGAACTATTTTGTATAGGATTTCTCCTTGCTTCTTTATCCCTTTTTTCTTTTTCTTCTGCTGCCTCTTTTTCTCTTTTTGCCTGAATCCTATCTCGTACATCTTTGTTTTGCTCTCTTGCTTCAGCATAATTATATTTTATATTAGTATAAGAACTTTCTCGAGCTTCTTGAATTTCTTTCATAATGCGAAGTTGTTCTTGTAATATTTTATTTTCATTCAAAAAATACTGAGTAATATTTTCTTCCTGCTTAAGTCTTTCAGCAAATTCTTTTTCTGCCTGTTCTTTTATATCTTGTGTATAAGATTCTCCCATTAAATGTTCATTTAATGCTTGAATCATTTCTTTTCTATTTTTCTTTTTAGAAACATCTATCCCAAGAGACTTAGCAAAATTTGCAAACTCTTTATTTGAAAGACCGCCATCTTTACTTGTTACACTCCAATCAATTAAATAAGGGAAAGCATCTGCTAAAACTTCCTTTCTTGACCTTTTATTATGTCCTGTAACTTTTCCATCTTTTATAACTTGATTTCTTAATTGAATTTCTTTTGCATCAGGATAATACTTTTTAACAATATCTGCCATATCTTCAGGTTTTAAATATAAATCTCTATCTTCTTTTGAAACATTATTCCATTCATGACGAATTTTATTAGGGTCTCTTGGGGTAAAAGAAGGAAGTCCTTCTGCAAACATAGTAGCTAATAAGGCTTTTTGTCTTCTTTTGTTGTCAGCAGCAGCTCGTTTATTTAAAGCCCTTCTTTCTCTTTCTTCTTTTTTAGTAACCTCAGCAACAGGGTCATACCCAGATATTTCTTCCCACATACTAGACCGTCTAAGCTGCTTTAATGCAGCTGGGTCTGTATCTTGATAAATTCTATAAAAATCCGTATCAGACATTAATGACAAACCTTTTTCTGAAAAATAAGGTCTCATTTGGGCAAAAGCCTTTCCAGCTTGTAACGGATTATGAATGCCTGCCTCTAATAACATCTCTCTTTGAAGTTGAACAAAATCTATATCTTTATTTGCTCCAAAAGATATCATTCTCCTCTCAAAATCTTCTCTTGATAACATTGCTGTTTCTGCAAGACTAAGGCTTTGTTCTGGTAAAATAGTTTCTGTAAACTTAGATAAAAAAGTTTCTCTAGCTCTACTCAAACCCTCTCCAACTTTTGTTTCTAATTTAGCTTTTATCAACTCTTGTAATCCTAAATCATTTGGTAAAACACCTGCTTCATTTAATCGATTAAAAAGATTATCCCAAGGTCCTTGTATTAAAGAGCCATCAATTTTTGAATATACAGGCTCATCTCTAATATACATAGGAGCTACCATTGCAGAACTCAACATATTATCAATAAATTTTTCTGCATATTCTGAACGAAGTTTTTCCCTTCTTATTCTAAACTGTTTTTTTGGGTCAACAGAATTTCTAGCATCACTACTAACAAAAGAAGGATTATAAATTTTTGCTTCAGCTCTTTTTACCTCCTCTATTAACCCAGCTTCATCAAAAGGAGTCATTCCCATAAAAGGATTTGTTTTTCCAAACCATCCTTTATGCAATTGATTTTCCTCTCTTCTTTTAGCATTTTCTTTATCTGCCACATAATCTCTCAAATGGTGTCTTGATGGATTTTCCTCAAACATACTTGTATCTTGAGGTCTCTGCCATTCCATTTTCTTAATTTTAGAATCTCTTGTTACTTTCTCCCTTTCTTCATCAAGTCTTCTCTTATTAAAATTATAAATATCTTCTATCATTTCGTCAGTATGTTGTGAAACGGTATATGCTAAATCTCTTCCAGAGTCATAAAAAGTTTCAGAGTATTTTTCTTTCCACAAACCAGTTTCTACTAACTGATTAACAATAAAAGCATCATTTATATCACGAGAGTCAAGTTCTGGAAAAAGCTTTTTAGGGAATAATGCAGATTTTGAATATCCTATATCTTCTCTTTTTTTTGTAAATATTGTATTTGATTTTAATCTTTGAGATTGTCTTAAAACATCAATTTCTGAAAGAGAATAACCTTTTTCTTGCATTTTCTCTTCTGCTTGCAACAATCTTTCTTTGGCATAAGCATTTACTCCAGATAACCCAGGATACTTTTTTTCTAATTCTTCTTTTGCAAATCGATTTACTTTTCTTTCCGTACTTGGCCTATAAGCCATAAGATGGTCACCTGTTTTAACATAATGCATAATTGTAGCAAATTCTGATTTTAAAGAAGAAAAAACTGCTTTTATTTTAGATATTCCTGAAAGAATTAATGCTAGTGCTGCAACAAATGCTCCTCCCGATACAATAGGATTCGAAAAAAATTCAAGAATTCTTTTAAGAACTTCAAGAAGAGGTGTTAATACTGCAGCAGCATATTCCCCAAATTGCCTAAAAGCAACCTGTCCTTGTTCTGTCATCTCTTTCATTTTCATTTGATAAGTATCAAAAGTACCAGCAGCTAAACTTCCTGCATCTTCTGAAGCTCGAATATCAGAGGTTAACTCTTTAATATCTTCAGAATTAAGTTTTATCATTTGTTGCCCCATTTTCCCTCCAACAATTTTAGACCATATTTGTAGTCTATCCATTGTTGAAACATTAAGGTCATCCATTTGGTCTGTAATGATTTTAATTTGTTCAGAAACAGGTTTCATAGTTTGTTCATCATCTTCCCAGAGATATTCTGGTTTTAGATGAATAGAAGCAAGTGCATCAGTTACGGAACTATCTTGGGTAGCAGGTTTGTTGAAAAAAGCACGAAGTGCAGTACCAGCAATAGAACCGGTTACACCTTTTTGAGCAAATGCAGCAATAGCACCCATATAATCTTCTAAAATAGCTTTTCCTTCCTCTGTTTCAACATTTGCTCCAGCTGCAGCCGCAATACCTCCAGAATATTTAAGTGTTTCAGATACATCATGAGTTGTAATAGGAGCAGTCATTGATGTTGCAACCATAATATCATTAAGATAACGAGATTGTTCCCCAAAATCACTACTCTTTAAATTTCCACCAAGTAATGCAGTATTTTGAATTAATTCTTCTAATACTCCATTTAAATCACGACCTTCAAGTTTAGCGGTGCTTAAACCATTTTGTAAAACTTCTGATTGCTCAGAAGCAGAGTTTAATCCGGCACGACCAAGGGTCTGTAATCCTTCAGTAATTTGGTCAATATCAACACGAAAAGAAACAGAAAATTCATTTGCTTTTTCACGAAGATAATTCATTTCTTGAGCTGTTTGCCCAGAAACCATTTGTGCTACCTTCAGCCCTTGCTCAAATTCTCCAGCTGCATTTGCAGCATTTAATCCGAGTTGAGCAACTATTGTAGAAGCAGCAATAATACTTGTATCAATTAACCCAAATGTTGCATCGACCTGACGAGTAATATCAGTAAAAACATTTGTTATTGAGGAAAGCCCTCCCATTAAAGCAGAAATCCCGGTTAATGAACCCGGAACAACTGACATCATCATACTTACTTCTTCATTATAAGCCATATCTTTTTTCACTCCTAAAATAAACTAACATGATGTTCGAGCTGAAACTCCATTCTCCATCGTAAAAAAGCCCAAAGGAAAATTTTTTCTTCATAAGATAATAGTCCGTCTTTTTCTAATTGAGCAATTTCAGATGGGGTTTTCCTTAGGGCTAAACATAATTCCCCATCTAATTGCAAAGACGAACTTTCTTTGATTAATTCATAATATTCATTGAAAGAGAGCTGAATCATCAGCTGAAGTTAAAATTTTATTAACCTCATCATATACTGCAGCAGCTGTTCCATTATCAACAACATCTCTCCACTCTTCTGCTGTAAAATATGGTTCTACAACAGATGCCTCTAATAATTCACTTCTAAAATGAGAGGATTGAATATACTCTTCCTCTGTCATATCAGCCAAATCCTTTCCTATTAATTTATGATTTAACAAATGAGTATTTTCTGATTCTGTTAACCTTCTAATAATAAATTTCATTTTTGCTTTTATTAATTTTTCTTCACCGGTTTTTTCATCAGTTACCCATGCTGAAGTTTTAATATAAATAGGAATTTTTCTTTTAGCTTTATTCATTAATAAATCTCTTGTTGCAGTTACTGTAACAAAAGTATCATATTTATCTTTTTCATAAGCCTCTTTATTTTTCCTTGCTCCCTCTGACATTTCTTCATTTTCAAGAGCGTCAATAACTTCCTCATAAGAAGCTCCTTTTCCACCTAAATACTCTTCTTCTGAAACCAATCCTTCTGCTTCAGCAGCTTCTTGGATTTCTTGTTGAATAGTTTTTTGTTGAGGTTCCTCATCAATCTCATACCCTTCTGGAAGTCCATTAGGACCCATTCTCTTCATCTCTTTCTGGAATGAAGGGTTGTTTGAATCTTCAACATCGTTTTCTATAATATATTCGTTATTATTTGGTTTGTATCCCATTTTAATACCTCTAAAATAATTTTCTTATATTGTTTAGTTATATTAATATTTTATTAAAATGGGTTTATTAAAAAAAGAAGAAAAACATTATGAATAAGGATGTTCTGCGATTTCAAACTTGTTTAATCTTTCATTACATTCTTCGTCAAAATGTTTTTTACGAGAATAAACGGTTATATCTGATGTATTTGATTCTAATACATTTCCGTCTTCCATATCCATATCATCTATTTCAGATGTATATCCTGATGATGATACTAATACGGTTTCTGTTGTAGATGTTAATAAATCGTCTGCAAATACACTTACTTTAAAATATACATTTTGTAATATCTCATCTGGTATATCACATGACCTTTCTTTCCCATATCCTAATTTTATAACATATTTTGTTCCATTTGGTGTAGAGAATAATGCATATTTTTGAAGGTTACACCAAAGTTTGTCAAAAATAAACTTTACCCCTATATGATTTCGTGTATATCCGGCAATTTCGTCATCATCTAATTGTTTTAATTTCTGTTTGTTAAGAGTAAATACTAAAGTCATTGAATCACCTATAAATATATACTCTATTTTTAAAAAAAATAAGAAGGAAGTAATTCCTTCTATAAGTTTTCACAAGCTGGGTTTATTAAAGGACTAATTTCAGAAATATCCCATGTGATATCTAATGCTTCACCAGAAACATCTTCTGTTACAGCATCACCCTTACCTAAACCAGAAATACTTACTTTTGTTAAAAGACAGTTGAGTAAAGCACATACTCTTTCCCCTTGGGTGTTTTCACCTGGGTCAGAAGAGTTGTTGAATAATACCATATTGAAATAACATCTCTTTTCATAAAGTTTCACAATAACGGTATTAGAGAAAATTCTTTTAATCTTAAACTCAATCCTCTCTTGTCCTGGTGTCAAACTGGATGGTTTATTTACACCAGAGTTATATTGCCTTTTTGTATCTCTTGTAAGGTCTACAGATACTTCTTGAATCGGAATACGAGTTTTAGCTCCTAATACGATATAACCATTTACCCATAACCTATTTGCATCTTCACTAACCATTTTTTATCCTCCTTAGATTGCAATTACATGTAAGTCGATATCTCTAAGTGCTCCAATTGGTACGATACGAACTTGAATAATAATTTTACTTTCACGAACTAAACGATTGGTTTCATCAAATTTAGTTTTACCTGCAGAGTATACTTGTACATCATATGGTGGAATATTAAAGTCTTCTAATGCCATTAATGTACCATCAGAACTTGTAATTGTGCTTAACTCTGAAGATAATGCTGTTTGTAATGTTGATTTAAGGTCTTCGGTTAACCTTTGACCTTGATATGGTTTAGCAATAACAACTAATCTTCTAATTACATATGCAATAATAGACATCATGTTTTCATATGACATTACATCTTCATCTTGAATTGTTGTTACTCCTTCTACAAAAGTAATTTCATTATATTCCTTCTTAAAGGTACAAATTCCTGCTTCATTTAACTCTACAACATCGTCTTTGATGATTGTTGTTCCATCATTTACTAATGGTAATGTATCTACAACTCCTTTAAGAACTTTTTTCTGTTCTCCACCGAAAATTGCTTCAGAATATCCTAAAGAACTTCTAATACCTGTGTATAATTGAATTGCTTGATATGGTTTTAATTCTACTGGAGCTTCATTTTCTTTTTGGAATACTACTCCTTGTCCGATACAAATAATCCATTCGCTATTAATAAATTCTGCAACACCTTTGATAGATTCAATGCTGTTTATGCCGTCTACAGCATCAGAACTTAATACTGATGTTACACCGAATCTAAAGCTATGTACTTCTGGGTCTACCATATAATTAATGTGTTCAATAAGTACATTTCTTACTACTTCAGAATCAGATAATGCTGCTACACCGATTACATCAACATATCCTGTTTTATCAAATGCTTCACGGTATGCTGCAATCCTTGTAGTTTCTGGGTTTGGTGCGGTATTATCATCTTTGTTAACTGGACCATTTAATCCATTTGCTGGGTCATCAACTGGAACATAAGTATTTTCTGTTACCCCAGTTAATTGGACTTTTCCACGACCATATTCAGTTGTTTTATTTTCATCATTATAACTAATAAAACTATATGTACCTTCTTCTTCTCCGTTTTCAATGGTTACATATATGTTTGCAGCAGTTTTTCCTGCATCTGTATAAAGAGGATAAATTTGTCCACCAACTTGGGCGTCAGAATCAATATAGAATTTTTGACCAACAAAACTTTCTTCTGTTGAATTTTCTGTAACTTCTACTTGAGTATATCCTTCTCCAACTTTTTTACCAGTTGCATCTAACATATATCCGTTAGTTCCACCAGTCAAAGCTCCATCGGTGTTATCTGTTGTAATAGTTTTATTATCAAAAGTTGCTTCATTATAATCAGATGTTAATGTAGCTTTTAAATAATCAGAAAATCTACTATTAATTCTATCTGCAACTTTTTTCAAAGTTTTTAAATTTTGATAATTTTTAGATGTCACACCATCAATATTAACTGTTAAACTTAATCCATCTCCTACAAGAGCTGGTGCAATTTTAACTTTATGTTTACATGGACCTGGAGATGTTGCTTCAACAACCATTACAGTTTTTCCAGCATCATCTTTATATTCTATTCTACCAGGAGCCATATCACTAAATCCTACACGAACAATTACTAATCCGGTTGGTGATTGGTAAAAATGAGGTGCAAAATCTACTCCAAAAATTCTCATTGCTTCTTTATTGGATGCAACAAATGTTGGAGTATTTACTGGTGCTTTATCTGCTTCTACACAGTAAGCAAATAATCTGTCTGCAGAGGTATCGACATCAATCATACCTTCCGCTAAATCTACTCTAAATGTTGGTATACCTGTTGCCATTATATCATCACATTTTTAAATTTATTTT
>Ga0247609_10004224_pt1 | contig 14358 bp, 23 predicted proteins | sample 172DNAGHGlowgp2_FD_193487 | JGI IMG/M metagenome (GOLD analysis project Ga0247609, IMG submission 193487) | Sheep rumen microbial communities from Palmerston North, Manawatu-Wanganui, New Zealand - 1728 DNA GHGlow gp2 | ecosystem: Host-associated > Mammals > Digestive system > Stomach > Rumen ...
GTATGGTATAACAACAGCCTCTGGTACTTTTACTGTTTCTTCTGCCATAATTTTTAAAATAATAAAGGGCAACACGACTAAAACGTGTCGTACTGCCCTTAGTTTACATCAATCTATCTATATTATCTTCTAGGAATTCTTCTGGAAAGAATGCCGCCACGTCTGTATACAGGAGCAGTTTCAGGCTCAGCAGGTGCTCCACCACCTCCGCCAATCATTTGCATAATAGCTTGAATTACTTGCATAGCCAAATTACAGTCTTGAGTCTCAAGAGCCTATTGACAAGCAGCCATTAACTAAGCGGTAGGATCTTCTCCACCTGCAGGCATTTCTTCAGGGGCAGGTGCTCCTCCTTCCATAGGTGCACCTTGTTCCATTGGTGCTTCCATTGTTCCACCTTCCTATAAATATAACATAGGATTGTAATTTTTTACTTTAATTTCCATAATTATCGATAATTTTTAAAGGTTATATAAATTATTGCCTATAAATAGCATTTTTAGAATTATCTTTTAAACTAAAATATTCTCTATATTTTAATATTCAAAAATATTAATTAGAATGTGAATCTGTAACCGACTTATTCCAAATTCCTGTAATAGAATCTAGACCTACTAAAGAAGCGGAAATAGTTAAGAATAATTCTCCATATCCCGGAATTTCTTTCTAAGTAATAAATCCAAAAACAAAAATTATTGCAGAAACAATAAATCCAATTACTCCTAAAACTCTCTTACTTGAGAGTCCTCCACTATCTTTTAAAAAGATAGTCCTCCAATCAAATTTTCCTCCCATTATATTAATTCTCTAGCAAATTTTAATCCCTTTTCGTAAGCACCTAATCCATCCTATCCATGTTTTCTCATAGTAGCAATAGCTTCTTTTGGTCCTACATTAAATTCATAATATCCAAAAGCATTAGCTGCTGCTTCATCAACAGTCTAAGAATTTAATAATGCTTGTAATCCTTTTTTATGCGAAGAGTTTAATTCTTGCCAAATAAATTCTAACTATTGTTCAAAAGATGGATTCTTGCCATAAGTATTAAACAATTTATTTTTTCTAGAACCTAACCATTGTGCTATTCCAACTGCTCCACTTGATTTATTAGAAACCGAATGATTAAGTCTACTCTCTCTGATTAAGTTTCCTACTAATCCTGCTGCCTAATGTCTTGCTAATCCTTTTGATTGAAAGAAATTCATAGCAATAGAAGCTTTCTCCGAAGTATTTTTAGTAGTCTAAGGAGTCTAAGTAGTATCAGGTTGTGCAGCAGTTTGAGTTGTATCAACCTATTTTGTATTACTATTAGTCATTGGATTATTATTTTCTGCAACCAAATTTCCTTCAGAAGTTACTCTAGATATTCCACTTGGTAATTCAAAATCATTATCTAATAAAGGTAAATCAATTTTAGGCTTTTCTACATTAACTGCTTCAAATTGAACAAAAGGATTATTATAGTCCATAAACTTAAATCCCTGCTATCCTTTAGGTATTCCGTATTGATTTAACCTACTCTAAAACATTTGTCTTGCCCATGTATCAGGTCCAATATGTAAATGTCTTCCTGTAGCTCCAGTTCTTTTCATAACTGAAGAAGTAGTTTCTTCTAAAATACCCCATCCTCTACTTTTAAACCAATTTACAACTCGAGGATTAGTATATATAGCATGCAATAAAGCCTAAAAATCTCCATTCTTAGGAACTATATCATAAGCCATAGGATTTCCAGATGCATCCCTACGATTATGATTAGATCGTTTACCTTGTTTGGTTTTTCCTCCCCTAAGACTTCCGGCACCTCTAAATCCTGAAGTAATTTTAATAGGCAATTTCTCCTATTTAGCTAATTCCTCAAAACTAATAGAAGTATCTATATTAGTCACTGCTGAAGGACTTTCTAATGAAGTTTCTGGTGTTTCTGCAAGATTAACAGGTGTGGTATTACTATTAGTCATAGGACTTTCAACATTTGATTTGGCTATAGGTGTACCACTAGTAGACATTCCCACTGCCCAACTACTTAAATCCACATTACTATTTAAAGGTAAAATGTCTTCTATAGTTTTTCTAGGAATCTAAACCGCCTCAAATGTTACAAAGTCATTAGTTACTGGATACTATACAGCCATTAATCTGTAATGTCATTTATCTGGGAATCAGTGGCAGGTTCAAATTCTCCTAATTCAGTAGCTAACTCTGTTATCTCACCTTCTTGAGTCTAATCAAAGTTATCATTTTCAGTAACTCTTTCTGCTAAGTGTTCATCTGCTTCAGTATTTGCTTCTAAAGCTGCTTCAAGTTTTTCAACTTTTTCTTTAAGTTTTTTATAACAATAATTAGTAGTCATAATAAATTATTTTGGTGCTTGTACGTATTCAGGATCTCTATTATCCTAACCTTTTAGTATCTTAAACATATATTTTCCAAGTGCTTTATAATCTTTATCTTCTTTAGAAGTATAGGCTTTTAAGGCTTTTTTAATAAGAATTACACTCTCTTTTCGACTGACAATTCTTTCTCCCCCTTCTAAGGACATCTATGTTTCTCCTTTTGGATCAAGGACTTTCATAACATATTTTCTAGTATCAGAATCATCTAAATCAGCTTCTTCTCCTTTTTTAATTCCAGAACCTGCATTTACTTCTAATACATAACTAGCAATGCCCTCAATCTTATCATCTTCAGGTTCCCCTCTTTTAACATCTAATACTTTGAATTCATCATCCATAAAGATTAAATCTAAAGGAAAAGGAACATTATGCATATGAAAGAAAGTTTCAATAGGATTAGATTCATTAATTACAAAAAGCATACCTTCGTCTTCAGGTAAAGATTTAAAATGTTGAAGGCCTTTACTCTTCTATTCTTCGGATTTAGCAATAAATATATCATATTCCTAATCTCCAAATTTAATAGAACCAATGTTTTTAGTTTTCTTTGCTTGTATCATAACATTTTTTCTTTCACCTCCTCAATTAGTCCAGTTCTATCTTCCGTATTTTCTAATATCTATTTAGATAAGAACTTTCCAATTTTTATAGCTAATTCATCCTATCGAGCTTTAGTAGTATCTTCTTGATAAAATTCTTTATATGTTTTCTCTATAGTATCAGTAGTATCCTTATTAAAGATTATTTCGTTACGTTCTATTTCTGCTTGTTGATTTCCATCGTTGTCCACAACAGGAACTCCTTTATGAGTTACTTCCCCTTCTTTAGCAAGTTCCATACCATTTTTTCTAGCATGAAGAGCACCTTCAGGAATCACATTCATTTGTCCACCTTGTTTAAAAGCTTGTGGGGCATATTTTTCAAGTCCAGGAAAATATTTTTTGTAATTATCAGCCGTAAACCAATCAGCATCTTCTACTGAAGGAAATTCTACATAATCTTTATTTTTAAAAGCCTCTTCCCAAGCTTTTCTCCAGTCTGAAGATAGATCTACTAATTCCCCATTTATTTCTTGTATTTCTGGATATACAAATACTTTCCCATCACTTGTTGTATATGATAATTTATGTGTGCCTATTTCTCCTTCTCCTAAATCTAATACTTTTCTATAAGGATCGACCAATCTTTTTGCAAAATTAGCATCTGAATTATAAATTAACTTTACTAAATCAGACGGCTATGAACTTGGGGCCTTTATTGGCATTTCATCTGGATTTTTGGATTCTTTTTTAGATTTTCCACCTTTTTTAAAGCTTCCAATTTCCTCTTCAGGATTCGATACTTCTTTAACATAAGACCAATATCCTTCTTCCTCATTAAATTTTTTGATGTATCCACCATACTTTAATTCTTTAATAAAAGGAATAACATCATTATCCCAAGCTCTAAGATCTTTATTAACAATCTCGTTTTCTTTGCCTATATTAAGGTATTCATATGAATCTTTTTCTGCATTGTATCCAATTGAAGGCATTATAAAACTGTTGCCATCAAAAGTTTCTATTAAACCATTCCATCTAGCTTCTTTGAAATCTTTAGGTTTGCCATAAGCTTCCCAAGCAGCTTTTAAACGATACTTTCCTCCATCCTTATAATAATCTAACCCAATTGGAAGAGAGTTTTTAAACGAATCAAAAGGATCTTTAATAGTATTAAGTTCCTTTGATTTATTAATAATATTTCTTAATCTTGAACGTTTCATATATTATTTATTAGTGTTATACAAAGTAACTACTGAGGCGGATAAAATTTGCTATCCACTATTAATTAATGCGGCTCCAGATAATAACCTCTATCCAACTTCATGTGGTATAGAATTATTAAGAAGTTTCATACCCATTCTACCAAAAGATACTGGAGAGAATCCTCCTTGAATATTCTAAGCATATCGTTGATTATTTATAGAAGTCATATACTAACTTCTAATTTTTGCTAATTCATTCTCGTCTGCCATATTCATAATCTGTGCCCAAGCTCTATTAGCAAAATCTAAGTTATCCTAGGCTTCTCTTTTAGCTCCTTGAGAGAAAGTTCCATAAGTTTTTCCTGCTTCCTCTCTCGCTCTTCTAAACCTATCATTAAGATTACCAAAAGCATTTCCCATAAATGAAGTAGCTTTTTCATCATTCTACCAAGACTAATTATTAAAAGTTCCTGTCTTAGAAGAACCCCACATATTTACCCATTTAACTGGAGCAGGCATAAAAGCTGAACCTAAAATTGCATCGGTACGAGTCATTCCGTCTGTAGAGCCAAATAGATTAGACAATCCTTTATTAAGAGTCATAGCTCCCGATATTACAGTGCCTACTCCAGGTACAAAAGATGCCCCAGCATTAATTAAATCATATGCAGTATCCATTCCTTGGGTAATATGACCATATCTTCCACCATATTCTTTGGAAGGACCAAGAGCTGCTTGTAATCCAGAGCCTACTATAGACATTCCTAATCCTGCAATATTTGCTTTTGCTAATTTAGATGCATCTGTAACGGCTTTAGCTTTATCTGCACTTGAAGCTGCTGCAGAAAGAGCCTTTACAGCAGCTGCCCCATCTTTAGCAGCTCTAAATCCTTGAAAAGCATTTTTACCCTGTATAATATTAGAGAGAACGGTTCCCCCTAAAGAGCCTACAGCAGTAGAAATTCCTTGTCCTAATCCCCTACTTAGAGCAGTATTACCTCCTAAAGAGATAATACCTTTTCCAAGTAAGTTTCCAGCTACTCCTGCTCCAACTCCTCCTAAAGTAGTTCCGACATTTTTGCCTAATCCTGCAGTTAGAGAATCTCCTTTAACGAGATTTTTAGTAAATGTATCCGAAACAGAAGTAATACCATTACTAAAGATATTTCCCATAGCTTGTCCGAAGTCGTCATTTTCTCCAAAAAGACTTCCCATCCAATTATCAGTGAGTTTATCAGTAAATTGATTTGTAATAGCTTTTACTCCTGGATATAAATACTCAGTTTTTAGTGATGGTGCACTTCTTTGTACTTCTCCCATAATTAACTCTAACTTATATTATATAAAGTAATTAAACTGTGTATAACAGCTAAATTCTTTCCACTATATCTAATTCTAACTTTCATCCATTTATCTCTAATTCGAGTTTCTTTACGTTGACTCCAATTACCGTCAGTTTTATATTTATTGTCTTTTAAAATATTTGGAAGATACTTTTTGTCAGTAAGTAAAGATGAACCATCAGAATTTATAATTATTGGAGGAATTTCCCATTTCTCTTCATTACATTGCATAAATGCAATAGAAGGAATCTGAATATTCCACCTTCCTTCTTTATAGAAGGAATTTCCTCTTAATCTTCCATATAAATTAATAGGACTATTTTTAATATGAGTAACTATATTAAATTGATTTAAATCTCTATCCCAAACTATTTCAGAACCGGAAAGATTTTTATATTCATATTTATCTCCACCATTCATCTATATATATTTATGATAAACATCATTATAAGTATCAGTTCTTTCATAGTAAAGTGGGAAAATAGTAGATTTCTCTTGCTGGACTAACCCCGTTGAATATTGAGGATATATTCTATCGGAAAATTTATCATTTGAATTATAGGATTCCCCGCCTCTATAGAATTGTTCCTATGTATATCCTTCATTTTCTGTTTCTTCATAGAAGCGATCATAAATAACATCTAATCCATTATTCTATTCCGCTTTCTTAGTTTCTTCTTGACGATAATACATATTTCGTTTATCCTAAGAAAATTCATAATTATCCCCTTCTATTTCAAAATGGAAGGATTCAGGTTCAGCTTTATTAGAAATAAGTATTAAATTATTAAATATTTTCTACTCACCAACTTTGTCATTAACAATTACTTCAAATTCAAATGGATGATATTCTCCATACCAGTGAGTCGGTTTTAACTAACGTTCCGCAATATCATATATTCCAGCTTTACCATGTAAGAAGAAGTCTGTATTCATATTCGGAATATCATCATTTTCATTAATACCTTTATTATTATTTACAATATCTTTAAAAGTAACTGCAATAGTTTCTCCTCTGTATCCTCTTTCTAATATATGATCTCCAGAATTATCAATTTCAATAGGAGTGATTTGTAAAAGAACAGTTCTCTAATTTCGTATTTTTAATAGTTTTGTTAAAGCTTCTTTTACCTTTGTTACCTTTTTATTATCGATAAATTCCCCAAATGTACTCTCTACGTCTAATCCCTTACTTATACAAGTTTCTTCTATAACTTTGTATAAAATTCCATTAGAATCCCTATTTTTAAGAGTTAATTTTGCAGAATATTCGGCATCTTTAGAAATTTCAAACCATTGATAATTTCTCCAATGATCTTGTTCCAGTCTAAAGTTACAAGAGATTTCTTTCCATTCTTTTTCAACGTCATATTCTTCTTTATCATAACTTTTAATAGAAGTAATTTGAGGTTGAATAAAATGTAATTCAGATTGATACTAAGGTGCTGTACTAGATTCTTCTATTGCTTGTAAAATAGGATTGTCTACTAAAACTCCAGAATTTTCAAGTTTATTATAGTTACATTTATCTAATAAAGATAATTCTTTAGAAACCTATCTATCAAAACTGAAATATGAAGTATCAATATTTTCGGAATAAGAAGGAACCCAACTATAAAATGTTACGAACATTCCTAATATCTCATTATAACAAATATTCCAAACTTTTTCTTCGTCTTTATAAATATCATCATAAAAAGTAAACATTATATCCTTTTTATTATTGTTGTAATGAGTCTTGACATTCTTTAATCCAATTATAGGATAAGTTTCCCTTTCTCCTAAAGAGATATTTTCAACTAAAAATTTATTTACCTTAAAGTCAGAAAGAATTTCTAATTGGGATTCTTTAACTCTCCAAAGTTTTTTGGCAATTGTATCAACTCCATAAACATACCCCGATTCAGATTTAACGACTGATTCTGGCCACTATGTTCCATAGGTATCAGTAATAATTGTAAGTTCTTCAGGGAGAACATTTTTAGTATTTATAAATACAGGTTCTCCATCACCAGTTCCAGCAAGTACTCTTTCATTTACAACTGCAATTCCTATACCGTGTTCAAAGATAACTAAGATATATCCTTCAAATCCAACAAGTTTTTGAATTGATCCGTATTCCATAGAATAATCTCTGAAATATGTAGAAAAAGATTCTCTATAATTATTTTTAAATGAATCTTGAACTGCAATTGCAGAATATTGTATTCTATTAGAGAAGGAGTCTTTTAAGTAATTTATTCCTTGTAATCCTTGATAACATTTAAAACCTAAAGAAGCTCTATACGCATCATTAAATACATAGGAATCGGGTAATTTATTAGTTCCTCTCCACATTAAAGAGCTTCTGGGATAGTAGCTTCTAGGACTTCCCATTAAAGCTTCTTCTGCAACATATGAATGGTCTTGAGAACGAAGAGCATAATTCATATAACTTTTTACTTTAAAAGTAATCCAACTTCCCATTTGAACAGCATTAATGTCAGAACGAGAAATATTAGACCATTTAGAAGGATCAGTTACATCATAATTATCCTTCCAGGTTTTCATATCAATAATATCATCATTACTAGGTAAGGAAGGATCATTAAAGTTTCTATTAAGTCTATGGGTAAAAGTGTTTATATAACAATCTCCTCTCCAACATACAGTAACAAGAGTAGCATCCTCCTAAGGTATCTATTCAAAATTATATCTATCACAAATAGCATTATAAGGTTCTGAAGAATTCATCCTAGTTAAAAAACTCTGTCTATTATCCTATTCAAGATATATATCATATAATTCCCCAGTTTCTAATGGTTCAGAACTATAAATAGCTAAATAAGGAGAGTACATACCTCTGACTATATTAGTAGCTTTATTTACTTCTGATTCATTATTATCCCCAGTATTTGAAACACCTTTATCAATTTCACAATATTGGAATCTATATGCTTCTTCTGTTTCTCCAATTCTTAATTTATAGGTCTTATTTTTAATAGCAACAGTTGGCACATTTTCAGTTACTGTACAAATTATTACTTCTTTTAGAGATTCAGAATCAATAAAATTAGTTTCATTTGGAGTATTAAAATACCTATTCTATTGATTAGTTAAATGATAACCATTAGTTACTTTTTTAATTTTAAATTTGCTTCCATTAAAAATCTGATTATAATAAGGCTAATTTAACAAGAAATCAGGGCATATTCCAGCAAAAGCAGATTTACTAATTGCATTACTATTCTTCTTATATTTATACATTCTATCCTAATAATTATTAGTAACTAATCTATCATCAACAATTATTGGAGGTATAGAGTGTTTAAAATATTTATTATTTCCAATAGCTTTTTCTCTTCCTTGTGATACAAAACATTCTGTAAAATGATCAATTTCGACTGGAGAAGTATCAGTAGTTCCAATAGATTCAACTTCTAATACAGGAGCTTTCAACTATTCATCCATTGGAAGTAAGTAGCATTGAGCCAACAAATTGGGAACTCTTTTTTGTCTTACAAAGAAAAATCCTCTAATACCCAAATCTTCTTTTAAGAAATCTGCTACTTCTTTAGGAATGTTAAATTTAACACCTAAAATAATATTGTTTTTAACAATCTTTGCCTTATCGTCTTCTGAATACTGTAGTTTACAAACTCCTCTAGCATTTAATAAGGTAGATTTTGCATTATTAAAGAAATTAGAATCATTTTTAATCCACCCAAAATCATCAACTTCTATATATTTTCTTTGTAAGTAAATATCTCCAACTTTATTAAATAAATTTCCAGGGTTATAAGAAATATCACTTTCAATTTCTGATTCTGGATTTCCATAACTTGTAATAGTTCCCCCTAAAGTATTATAAACATTGGATAATGTTCCATTTTTATAAATGAACACTACTCCAAATCTGTAGTATTCATTATTAAAGTATCCCGTAGTATCATAAATATTTTTAGGATTATAATATCCTCCACTACCTCCACCATAATATTCATTATCAAAGTTATCAATAGTTTTAGGATATATTTCTGGAACTATTCTTAAAGCACAGTCTTGTAATTCTTTATAGTTATCAGAATTTTTAACAATATTTCCAAAAAATAACATATTCTTACACTATGCCTAAGTAAGAATACTTTTAGGATTAAACCGTGTGAGGTTTAAAATATTAGGATCAAGGTCTTCCATTTCTTCATTACCAGTAATTTGTAATGTAATGGTAGATGATTTAATTGGATACCTTTGATATAATTTTTTACATTCAACTACTCTATTCTATTGATAATCTGCAAAGTACCTTACCATATAAACCTTAAAATAATTATAAGATTTATCCATATTAGTAAGACTTAATTCAAGTAGTTTATGTGTATTCTAGTTTTTAATACCTCCTTCCATAGAGAAAGGATCTCCACTTCCTCCCATGAATACAGGAATAACTCCAGTTTCTGCTATAATATCGGATTCATTATTATCTGCATCACAATAAGTAAAGTAGAAGGTGTATTGTCCTGCTTTTAAGTTTCCACCAGAATGAATACCCTTAAAATCAATCAAAGGATTTCTTTCATATTGGAAATATAGAGCAGTATCTTTGTCAAATGTTTCAGAATTGTAAATATTAGTATCATTTTCTCCAATTCTGTCAACTATTTCATATGTATTTTTTTCTCTTACTGAGAATCTTGAATTTATAAGTCGAGGAATATTTTTATCATCGTTAAGAATTAAGTTCACAGACCCATCATATGAAGGCTAGATCTAAATATCTACAGGATGATGTAAATCAAAGTTTAATTTATCAGTGTCTAAATCTATAAGAGAACCTGCTCTTGCAAAAAGTTTAACATCAGGATTGTCTTCTTTTCCTTCAATAACATCTTTGTTTGGAACTATATTTCCTCGTTCATCTACCCAACCTTGCTCTTTTTTAGTTAATAACTGACCATTCTTTCTATTGATTGCAGAACCTGAAGGAATTAAAAATCCTTCAGATTCATACAAATCAACATTTGTCTAGTAGTTATGAAATGGGTTATATTCATACGCTAAATACCCTTTCTATCGAAGAGTATTTAAATAAACACTTATTGTTTTAGTCTCCGTCATGGTATTTTAGCATTTCTTTAGTTACTACTCGTATCTATTTAAATGGTATTAAAGTTCTTCCAGAACTTCCATCATTACTTGCTCTTCTTAAATTATTTCTATAACTAGTAAGAATTAATTTCGAATTTTCACAATTCTCTAGTTTATAAAAAACAATCGTTCCATTTTCATCAGAATAAATAAAAGGAGGTTTATGTACTACTTTTAGTTGGCATGAAGGTTCCCTCCATACATAAATTATTGTAGGATCTTCTGGGAAAGGAACTTCTTCTCCTGTATCTAAAAAAATTCCATTTATATCATCCTTATTAATTATATCATAACATTTTATATTAAAATCTTTAGTAGAATACTTTGTTATAGAAAAAGATTCAGTATTAAAATACTTATCTTTAAATGCAAATCCTAGTAAATTTGATAAATTTTCAGAAATTGCATTTAAATTTCCATTATACTAGACCTTTGTAGGGTCTAATGTAAATGTAAGTTGATAAGGATTATTATACTAATACTTACTACTATCAGGAAAATATTTTTGGGCTCCAAAATAATTGTTTATTGGAACAACATAATAATCTATATTAGGAGTCTGACCATGTTTTCCTATAAATTCTAAAATCGAATCTTTAAAAGAGTCTTCGAGTATTGAAGGAGCACCATGAGTGATTGGAACGTTTCCCGTATATTGTCTGCTATTCTCTCTACCCTCCTAAGACCTATTTTTTCCAGAATTTGATTCTTCAACTATCTTCTACACTGTTTTCGAAGTATCGTTTTCCCAATAATTCCAGAGGTTCCTATACTTAAAAGGCACATCACCTAATAAATATAACTATCCTGTTAGATGCGCTCTAACAAAAACTACTGTATATAAATCTAAAAAATATGGATACTCTTTTATTGGACTATTAAAAAGTGATTCTTTATAATATAATTCATCATTAGCAGGATATGGGTGATAATCAGTATCTGTTAAAGGTTCTGTTACATTTGTAAACATATATAAAAAATTTACTCCATAAGTTTCTGCTTGACTTTCTACTTTATTTAAAGCAGTTTTCATTCTATAGTTAGAATCATTTGGATCATCCTAAAATCCTAAATTCCCATGTGATACCCCCTAAGGCCCACTATCTCGGTTATATTCAGAAGAATCTACCGATTTATCATAATGTTCTTCAGTTTTTATAAGACTCTACATACCACAATAGGTGTGCCAATTATGACTAGCCTCTCCATGTGAAGTAGTTTGAAATCCAAAATAATATGGAGAAAATAATTTTTTACGCATTATGGGATCAGTAAGTTTAACATATACGGTACCATATCTTACATTTTTTTCTATAGATTTAGATCTAAATCTATCATAATATTTAAACATTCCTGTATAGGTATTGTTATTAGTCCAATTTCCATCCTGTATGCCTTCGTATAAATACGGTCGGTTTGTATCGTCTTGTTCTTCTACTATCTATTCAGTAGGATCATATCCTATATTTTCTATATAATTCATTTCAGTAGATTTAAATACTAGATTTTCATCAGGTTTGGTAATAGTAATATCACTCGGATTACTTAAATTAATATATTCTGGATATTTCTAATCATCATTAATAGCTGCTTGATATTCATATTTTATATTAATATTTTCAATATATTCAATATCAGCATATAAATCCTAATTAGGCTAACTTGAGATATATTTAGAATTGTTTGTATTATTTTCAGTAGAATTATTAGTAATTTTACCTGAAGCTTTTAATTTTACTTCCAAGTACTCATCCCTTATTTTTTTCTAATCTTCAGAAACTCCAGTTAAAATTGGTTGACTATTATAAGTTATAGTATAAGGAGCTGATCCTTCAGAAATTGTTCCCATAAATAATCCATAATCCTCAACATAATTTCCACTAGAACCGTAGTAACAATCATTAAATAATTCTGTAGTCAATAGATATCGATAAATTATGTGTTCTTCCTAACCTTCTTCAATAGTAGATTTCTTATTATAAGAAAATTTTACTCGATATAAAGTTCTTGCCTCTGTAGTAGGAAATGAAAAAGTTACTCTTCCCGACTAAACAGTTCCAGCTTCATATAAACTAGAACTAGTAGGTTCCCATGAAGAGTTTTCTCCATTAGATACTAACTATTCTAACTAAATTTTAAAATCAGAAAATTCAGTAAAATGATCAGGATAAGCTTCAGTAAAGAAAGTCATTGTTACCAATCCATCCTTGGTATTTAAAACTGGTTCATACCAATATCTATATTCCTTTAGTTCTACTATATTACTTCCAATTTTTGTTAAATCAATTTCCCCTTGATATGAAAGATTTTTCAGATAAATATTGTTATATTCTTCTCCTTTTTCTTCATAAGGTTTTGCTAATGCTTTTACACAAATATAGTACTACAATATATTATTATAAGTTTCACTTCTAGTAAAAATATATTTTTTAGTAATAGTACTAGTATATAAATCAGTATTTATATCGTATGTAGTTTTAACATCTGGTAGTATTGTTTTTGTTTCTGGATTATCTAGTTTATCCCATTTTATTTTAGTATTATTTTTAATATATACATCAAAAGATTCAAACGCCTTTTCTATAGTTTGTTGGGTATTCTAAAGGATGTCAAATCTAGCTCTCTTAGCATATTCTTTTCTTTCTGAAGGAATAGTAGGATCAGAATCCTCAATTTCAACTTCTCCTTCTACAATAATTTCAGAATCTCCTTCAGTTTCAATTTCTGTCTACTTATTAGTAATAAGAACATCGGGACAATTATAAGTAGCAATCCCTCTAATAATTAAGGTATACTAACCTTCTAAAGGACCTTTTTGCCAATCCATTACAAAATCAAAATTCTATATATGATTTAATGTTGTCTTTAATTGTAATGGACCTACAAGTTTATAAGAATAAGTATTTACAGCTAATAAATTTCTTTCTATATCAATAGTAGTAGGTTTAGCAGGAGCTATGAAATACCCATCATCCTATTTCTAAGCATCATTTTCAATTTTAATTATTCCATTGTCCTCATTAAATCTTTCTAAAGATTCTGTAATATCAACAAACTCATTCTAAGAGTTCATTACCCCTACAGACAAAGTAAATAATTTATTCTTTGGGGAAATCTATTTGTGTTCCTCCCAATTATTAAAATGGGAAATATAATCTTGCTTATTCCAAATATAATTACTATAAATAGAAAATTTATCTCCAGCATGAAGAGAAGTATCAGCAGTAAGCTAATCCATAAACTCGTCATTTTTTAGGAATAAAATTCCTCCAATATTTTCTATGTTTCCATCTTTAAAGAATCGAGAAAAGGCATAAGATTCTATTCCTAAATCTGGATTATCTAAAGAACTCTATATTCTTTCTGGAGAAGGGAAACTTCCTATTTGACTTCTATTAGTAATAGGATTATATGAAGCAACATATATAACTCCACCATATTCTTTTATTCCTACGGGTTCATATCCAGCGGGAAGAAAAGCATGATCCACTCTCCTGTTACCCATATCATTCTACAGTATTACCTCATTTCCATTCATGGTCACAAAGGTAGCGTTCAAAGCATCGGAGAGTGTATCATCGCCTTGAACCATGGGGTTAGTATCAACTTGTAATCCTTTTGTAAATTGGTTTACTGCCTATTCCATATTACTACTATATATATTTAAATTTATTCTATGATGTCATAACATCATCCATATTTAAAGCATCTCGTACTATAATTAATTCAGCATTTTTAGTTTTAAGTT
>Ga0247609_10004226_pt1 | contig 14356 bp, 14 predicted proteins | sample 172DNAGHGlowgp2_FD_193487 | JGI IMG/M metagenome (GOLD analysis project Ga0247609, IMG submission 193487) | Sheep rumen microbial communities from Palmerston North, Manawatu-Wanganui, New Zealand - 1728 DNA GHGlow gp2 | ecosystem: Host-associated > Mammals > Digestive system > Stomach > Rumen ...
CAGCAATGCCTTATGACGCTCATCTATCATCTTGATGATGTCTTTTCTATACTTGTGACGCTTCTTGTCCCGGTCGATGACTTCCTGCAAAGAAGAAACATCTGTCTGACCGTATGGCAGCAGAGCTGCACTCAATGTCTTTGTTATCTCTTGCTTGAACATATATAGTGGTTTCGTTATAAATCCTCTACTTTGTAATCATCTCGCTCTCGATGATGGTGATGCTGGTCGAGCTCTCATCACTGGTGTCGAACGAACAGTGCTCGTGACCAAGTTCATCGGAGAACGATACATCGAAATGATGCTTGCTGTACAGGTCAATCTTCTGTTGCAGTGTCAAGTCCTCCAGAGTCTTCGGCTCATCACCGTCCTTGAGTTCACCATTGTCGAAGAGCTCGTCGTTGAGACAATCGAGGTCATCATCGTCAATGTACTCATCGAGTTCAGACTCTACCAGTGATAGGAACTCACGGTGAGCAATCTCCTGGGTCTTGCACAGTGTCAAGTCGGGGTCACCGTAACTTTCATCTCGAAATACCTTTGTCTGACAGACGATGAAAACTTTTTCTTTACAAGTTTTAGCATTGGGATTTGGTAAGAATTCCAACTCATCTTCGTTGAATTCTTCAATGATCTTGTTATTACAATCCAATCTTGAGTAGATTGTTGGATAAAGACGTTTGACATCAATTATCTCTCCAGTTTCAATTACTTTTGCTTTCATTTCTTTATGCTGCTAATGTTACTTAAATAACTTCTTCTGATGCTTCTTCTGCTTTGGCTGCTGCACGAGTACGCTCTTCGGAATATACACATACGGACTCTTGCACGGGAAATCTCCGAGAACATTGTGACAGAACTCGCTGAGTGCTTTGAACTCGGCCGGTGAACCGGTTCTGAGCCGGAAACATGTCTGACCTTCGAATTGGACTTCCGGACATTCCTCATTCCAAATCATTGCGAAGTTAGCCGGATTCTTGTTCGGTTTGCCCTTGATAGTCTTGAAGGTGAAACGAGTCTTTCCTTTCAAATCCTCATCATCCTCGTCGTCCCAGTCTACATAACTATTATTCTGACTCATAGTCTATTTGCTGTTTAAGAAATTCTGAAGTTTGTTCTTATGCTCTTCCTCCTGTGGAGTTCCGGCAAAGTTATAGTGGTTGAAGATGATAATCTTCTCGTCGTCTGTGATGGGGTCTTCCTTGTATGAATAGTATATCTGGACTCTGATGTCATAGAAGTTGATTCTGTGCTGAGCCATCTGGTCAAGGTCACGGAAGTAAACTTCCTCTCCGTCCACGATAATCGGAAACTCATTATCTATATAACGGAAGATAGTAGTCAGACGCTGCTTGCCGTCAATGACCAGCATCGTAGCATCACCCAGACCGCCATTGTCAACTGAGTGCTGGATGAACACGAACGGAGGAATCGGGCGTTCCATAAAAATAGACCAGATAAGTTCCTGCTGCTGGAGCAATGTCCAGACATAAGGACGCTGAAGGTTGTAGCCGTACTTCTCCAGATAAACATCAGTGTCGATGTTGTAATACTTACGCAGATGCTTGGGCTCAAAACTGACCGCACTCTGAGACTTTCCGATGCGTCTCAGCGAAGTAAGCGAGTTGAAACTTTCGAGTTTCTTCAATGTAACCTGTGCCATATCCTTAATTATTATTTCTTTGCTGCAAAGGTAGGAATTTCTCTCGACATATGCAAATTATTAAATAGATTTTAGCACATATTAATCTCTGTTAACAAATAACGTGTAACAGCACGTCACTAAACAACGTGTAATCACACTATAAATAAAATATGAACACGATAGAAGACATCATAAGCCTCAACGAAATATTCAAGGACAGCATTCCCAATCCGGAACAGACAATCTCTGCTGAGTATATTCCGTGCAATAACAACAATATTTCTTCTCCGGTCTGTGTATTCGGAATTCTTGAGACAACACACGGGCTGAAGATAAAAGAGGAGATGTTACAGTGGCTCTCTACTAACTACAACATCTACTGTGTGTCACAGAAATCACCAGGCAAGTTCTTCGAGTATCCGGCTTTATGCTTCGCTCAGTATCTCTGTCAGCGTAGGGAAGTTCCCTATCTACTCTATCTTCACACCAAGGGTGCTGCTCGCAGCAGCATCATCCAATCCAGGATACGCTCTATGTGGAAGAACCAGTTCACCTGGAATATCCAGACTTATCTACACTCGCTGTCTGAAGAGAACTATGATGTGGTCTGTCCGTTGCTCGGCCCGAACAATGAGACCTGGTATAATGGACTGTTTATAACGTCATCTGCGTTCGGGAAGATTCCGGACATTACCCTCACTAAAGACAGGTATGTTTACCAAAGACTGTTCTCGAAGAATTCGAAAGTTAAGATAAAAGGAATTCTCAAATAGAATATCAATGCAATCCAACTGGATGCATATATGATGTCACATACATTTACTGGCAAAGAAGTGAAGTTCAGTCCGGACTTTTCAATGGGAATTGAGTACGGAGTCTGATAATAGAATATAGAGCAGAAAAAGAAATGTGGACTCGTTACAAGTCCATTTGTTTAATATGTTCAGAAAGGGAACTTCCAGACACATAAAAACAGAACAGCCCGGCTCTCCCGAGTCAGACTGTTCTCATAAAAATAAAAAAATTAAAATCTATACTATGAAAAAACTTTTTGCGTAGCGGAAAATCCAGCTTATCACAAGCGGGAATTTCCAGTTTCTTGAATCAAAGAAACCGACTCTCACGAGCAGGTCTTCTCAAATCACTTTTGACATTATTAATTACTTGCCTAAACAAATCACATTTGATATTATTACTTTCTTAAATTCTATTCTCTATTATATATACTCCGGAAAATCCAGAAAGTTTTTCTGAAAATATCCCAGGAAATAACTTTAGGTATATCTGTAGTTAACAGCTCTATTTGCAGCTATTATTTGCTATTTCTATAGTTAATGGTTGCATTCGCACCTGTTATCTTCATCATCTGAATCTGACTCGTTTCCTGGAGAAATACTCTTCCATCTCACGGAAGAAATCCTCATAGTTGTATTTGAGCGTTGTATAGGACTTTCCACACACTGTGCAAAGAAATTCCATCCAGCAGTTAATCGGATACCAATTGGGTTCTACTTCTACATTGGCACAATCCATTGCCTCTTTGATTCTCCGGAGGATAGAATTTCCCTTATTAACGTATGACTCATCATACAGCGGCTTGTGACTGACCTTCGGATTCGATTTATTGTTGATGAGGGTGATATGTTCCACCTTGGTGATTCCGAATATGATGTTAGAGATAGTCCGGATTGTCTCAAGTGCCTTGGTATTATCTATCTTATCCCTGCAATCGACTCTTAACCCGAAGTAGAATTGTGTACATAGCTTGATGCCTTTGTCGTCCATGGTCTGTCCCATAATATACGGAAGATAATACAGGAAGCCTCCGCGTTTTTCATTGTCTTCCGGACTCAGACTATCGAATTGAGAATTCGACAATCGCGATCCTATGATAATGGGACTCGTTACAACATCACCAGGCAACAAGTCAAACGAATGCTTCAGCCGGTCACACAGATTATAGACCCACTGCTCATTCTCGTCAACAATCCGGAGCTCGAAGTTGACATAGCACATATAGTCCTTCAGAATCTCAGCAACGGGCCGCTGTGCCTGCATCTCCCAGTTCCTGGCGGAATACTCATCATCAGCATCTGAGTCTCCGGGAATGTCCAGACTGTCCAAGTCAGCTTTATCGAAATAATCTTCGTTCAGTATCATTATCGTAGAAACGGAATTTATGTATTTATTATGTACAAAATAGGGACTCGTAATAACTCCACTGTATGAAAAGGACTTTCTGGATAATTCAAAAAGGGATTTGTAATAAGTCCATATTTCGAAATATCGAGTGAATATTTAGATATGACCGGAATATTCAAATATGGGATGAATATTTAAATATGCTGAATGGGGAAAATCCGGATATTAGATGCAGAGTGGGGAAAGTCCCGACCCTCACGAGCCAGGACCTTCGAATATGTTTATTATTTGCAAAAAGGAATCGTGTTTAATGTTCTGTTGTTTCTTCTTCAGAATCCATCACCTGATGCTCGAGAATCCATTTCTTTGTCCAGAGATTATCGTACTTCGGATTCTGCACGAACTCATAGTGAGTGTCCTTGCTGTATGAATGCTCTCCAGGAAACGTTGCTTCAGCGAGCTCTCTGTCTTCGATAAGGAAGTGTATCAGCGTCAGCATCGTCTCTGACATCTGATAGAACTTCTCCCGGTAAGTCTCCAGCCTGTACTTGTAGGTAACATCCGGACTTTCCATACTCCGTTTCCAGTTGTATGAAAATTCCATGTTGATGGAACGGTAGTCGTGCTGTACGTTGTTCAAGATGCCGATAATCGGGTTTCCCCAAACTTCTACACCCCTGGACTCTTCCTTACCGTCTATTATGAACTTCTGGTCCTTGACGTACATATAGTACTTCTCTCCGGATTCGCTCCACTGTCCGATGATACGCAGCAGATTCGTGTCGAGAAGTTCCTTGTACTCTCGGAGCTTGTCGAGAGTAGGATTCTTCCGGAAATCGTGGTTCTTGATCTTATCGTGAAGATAACCAAGACGTTCCTTGTCTGTATGTGTAAGTTCCCTTAGCATAATGCGGTGAATTATCTGATGATTTCTGTTGCAAAGATAAGAAAAATCCTCGAATATACGCAATTTCTGAATTATTTTTAGGACTAATTAAACCTTTTTCGATTTTGACCGTCAAATACTAAGATAAATAACTAAAATTAAGAATTCAAAACAAGATGTTCAGTACGTTCAATAATAATATGACCGCGAATACAACAGCGAATGCCAGATTCGTTGTCGGACATCTGTTGTGAGAAGATTCATAAATAAAGTTAGATATATGAAGAATCCGGATGTCTGAAAAGATAATCCGGATTTAATTTTTTATATAAATGCTTGCTTAGCTCAGTTGGTTGAGAGCACCTGACTGCTACAGAATGATTCACTGGGACGAATCCAGACGGAACGGGAAAATTCAGCGAGAGTTGAAGTTGTTCGAAGCAACATCCGCCTGCTTAATCAGGGGGTCGCAGGTTCAAGTCCTGCAGCAAGCGCCAACCATTTTGGGGCTGTCATATAAAGGCATATTATGCCAAGCTTGCACCTTGGTCATCCGGTTTCGATTACCGGCAGCTCGGCGGAATAGAGTAGAGGTCACTCACCGGTTTCATAGCCGGTCACGTATGTTCGAATCATACTTCCGCCACTAGTAAATGCCCTGTTAGTTCAATTGGAGGAACAACGCACTTGTTTACGGGAGTAAACCCTGAAAAAATCGAGACTATATAAAGTTGGTGAATTTTTTCCCGAGGTTCGAATCCTCGATATAGTCCAATGCGTAGGTTGTCAGTTCGAGTCTGACACAGGGCTCTCAAATACGGACTCTTTATGAATCCTCTTCTAATATTCAAATATCCAGTCATATTTGAATATTTTCTTATCTTCTAAACAGTCCAACATTTGGATATTCCCTCGCTATATTTAAATATCAGAACAATATTCAAATATGGACTCGTTATAAGTCCATATTTCATTTCTCGGATTCTGAGTCAGAGTAGGGAGAATCCGGATATTTCAATACGGGACTTTCCCCACTCACTCAGTTTCAAGTCTTCACATAAAAAACGAAGTCCCACCGTGGTACGCATTGTCAAGAGGCGTGGTGGGAATTGTTTGATTATTTATCACAGAAATAAAACTGAAACCAATGTTCAATATCTGGATATTCCCTCGCTATATTTAAATATCGCTCTAATATTCAAATATCACTCCAATATTCAAATATGAGACTCTCCGGCAAATAAATACCCTTGAAACTAATTTAAAATTAAAACTCAATTCAAACAACAAGATGAAAAAGACAATCAAGTTTATTATCGCAGCAGTCGCTGCTATTGCAGTGCTGTTCGCCGGCTATGTCGGCTATCTGTACTTCAGAGGACCTCAGGTAGTCGTCCCTCAGGAAGAAAAGACCGTTGTCTGCGACCATGTTGGTCTAAATCACGACATCTATGTGGACGAAACTATCATCAGTTGCATCTGCAACGACACTAAGACCGGTTTCGACGTTACTATAGGTCCGACTGGATGGCCGGTAGGCTCAAAAGTCGAATGGGAAGTTCTTCTCTACGAGGGAACGGACAATTACTACGCAAGGCTCATCCTCCACGAGTATATGCTGTGGTGGTCTTGGGATGACCCGTACCTCCTGGTCAAAATTCCTAAGAAGAATGTATCCGGAGATCCTAAGAATGATGAGAAATATAGATGGCAGATGCTCTGGGACATTACCCACGCAACCGGACGTTCGTACAACTACTCTCCTTACGTTCCACATGCGATGATTCAGCAGATTAACGGACATACAGTGACATTCGGAATGTACCAGTTTAATTACAGCAAATATCTGGTGATATGTGACCAGAGTGCTCCCTGGTAATCCGCGCAGACTAAGAATACAAGAGAGTCTTCCTTTCCCGGAAGGCTCTTTTGTTTTTGAAGCAGAGAAAGAAATGAACAAAATGCGGACTCATTATAAGTCCATATTTCTGTAAAAAGAAAATTGGAATTTTCCTTACACTGGATTTCGAAGCAGAGTGGGGAAAATCCTAACAGATTTAAGCATTGTTAAATTCATTAACGGAATTTCGGGAAAGTCCTAAAAAATTTAGGTAAAAAGAGACAGGAATACCCATTATGATAAACAGGGATGCTGTTTTTAAAAGTCCTTAGGTTAATGCGTATTAGGAACTTTCCTAACATAACCTTCGTTAGTGATTGTTAACGTATCCTTTTAACATTCATTTTTCCTGACAATCAAAGCCTTACGAATCCTCTGTTTACAGCATTCCGGCACAGATAAATATTGTAAGACAAAAACGCAATGAAACTGCTCCGGCAGTTATATATATAGTAAAGAAATCTATTAAAATTGTTCAAAACTATTAATATTCAAAGATAAATATAATATGCAACAAGTATATAGCTTTGAAGTGAATAAGGACAGTTGCTCCTGCTTCGGTTTCTTGAAGCAAGGTTGTAGAGTTCAGAAAGACCTCTACAACCAGGCTCTGTATACTTGGCATATTCATAGAGAAGAGTTAAATGAATATATTCACTTCAAAGACTTTGACAAGTTGATGAAGACGGTTGAGAATCTCGAAGGAGAGATAAACTACCGGTTAGGAAAGACTCAAGTCGCTCAACAAACTCTCCGTCGATTGGATACATCTATCTCTTCGTTCTTTAAAGCCATCAAGAAGTGGAAAGAGAACCCGGCTAAATTTTCTGGCCGGCCCGGATTCCCGAAATATCTCAGGAAGAAAGGTTATACACAGATGACTTTCACAAACCAGTCTATTTCTATTAAAGAAAGAGAAGACGGAACCGGTTATATCTTGGTCGACAGACATCATATACTCGATATACCAAATTATTCTGATTATAAACACTTATTCAAGAATTTTAACCAGATACGATTCATTCCGAGCAAGAATTGTGAATATATCAAGGTTGAAATTGTCTACACTGTAGATGATGAACTCTATCACAATACAGAATTAGACTATTCGAGATTTGCTTCTTGTGATCTTGGATTGGTCAATCTGATGACCATTGTGACAGATTTCTGTGAGCCGATTATCTTCTCCGGCAAGGAAGTAAAGTCTTACAACAACTTCTTTAATAAGCATCTTGCTAAGGCAAAGTCTGATGTGAAACTAATCAATAAACATAATTCGTCAAATCGTATTCGTACTCTTTATCACAAGAGAGACAATTATCTTAATGATATATTTCAAAAAACAACAACTGCATTAGTCCAGTTACTGATTGATAATCATATAGGAAATTTTACTGTCGGGTACAATAAGGAATGGAAGCAGAATCAGAAGAAAGACAAGAAACTGAAGAAGAAAACAAGACAACAGTTCCAGCATGTCCCGTATGCAAAATTGCTTCATATGCTGAAGTATAAGTGCGAACGGGCCGGTATAATTTTCAAGGAAGTCAATGAGTCTCACACGAGCAAGTGCGATGCACTTGCATTCGAAGAAATCGAACACCACGAAACGTACTTAGGAAAGCGCGTAAAACGCGGTTTGTATAAATCATCGACCGGGCAAGTCATCAATGCAGACGTGAACGGTGCATTGAATATAATGAGAAGAAGTATTAATGATTCTTCTTAGCAGAAGAGTGTAATCAAGAAGACCTTGATTCACCGTCCGGTTAGAATAAATAATCTACCCAATATGTCAGTTCGGAGACTGTACAAGACTTTGGGTATGAAGAAGAAAGTAGTCTCTGAGTCCGGTGAGTCGGATAAGGGATATTCGGAGTTGTTCCTCCGTACTCAACACAAAGATTATTCATCGAAAGATGAATCGACAACAATGGGATATATTAAGCCTGGAGTTCTTTGTGGATGAGCGAAACAAGAATAAAAATATTATAACTCAATTTAACAAATTTAATATTTTTACGAACATTAAAATTAAAACTTATAATGGAAATGAAAAAGATTAGTATGCTTTTACTTGCAGCATCCATGACTGCAATTTCCTTCACTTCTTGTGACAAGGACATTATTACCGGCGATACCATTATCATCTGTCCATACCAGTACCCGACATACATCGTTCCGGGCAGCACTGTTGACAAGGACGGCAACTACGCAATCACGTTCAGCGGATATTCCAAGTCATCCACCCGTGCTGCTGCAACAACTGTCTCCGGGACCGGATATGACGACCTCGCACTCTGGTGCTGGAACTCAGATGAGACCGTGATGGACAAGTTCCACGTTCAGTACACGACCGGCTGGACTTACGCAGGCGTTGACAACCAGGAGATAAAGTACTTCAAGAACCAGTATGACTCTCACGAGTTCATCGGAATCATCCCGCACGATGCACAGACTTCCTTCAATAGCGGAGTTGTTACAGTGTCGGATGTGACGGCGTTCTCACAGGACAATCCGTGGGAATCTCCCTCAGGCGCATTGGTCGGCACGAATTCTGCGGATACTCCGGATGAGTTCCTGTACTGCTATGAGAATGTGGCAAAGTCCAGTTATGCAACCGGAGCCACGCTCAACTTCAAGCACGGAAACTACAAGGTCTATCTGAAGTTCACGTCTGACGATGCCAATACGGAGATTATCGACTATTGTCCGGCAACATCCGGATATCATTCCTATCAGATGGTTGCAAAGCCTACCCCCACAGTCGGTCCTCTGCTCTCCGCTATCACTATCACGGATGAGGATATTGCCTATATCAACAGCCACTATTCGTCTTCTCTCGGCTGGATTGGAAACTACAGCCAGAATAGCACTATCGAGGGCGACCTCCAGACCAATATGACCACTTGGCTCAACGGCCGCTATGACAATGCACTGCTCGCATCCGGACAGGGTCATTGGGCTACTTACCTGAATAATCCGGACATGCGCCTCGTGCATATAGAGAAGACCGGCCATACAAGTGCAGACAACGACTCATACAGAGCCTGGTTCGTGAACATCAAGAATGTGCAGCTTGTTGACCTCGGAACTTCCGGCACTCCCGCTATCGAGGGTATCCGTATGCTTCCTGCTACTTCTGTTGCAGGTGACGGTTCCGATGCAGTCCTCGCTTCATATCCCCTGAGTGCTGATGCTACTGTCAGTGCATCCGGACTGTCCTTCAGCGAACCAAAGACAACTTCTTCTCTTGTTCAGTGGACTCTCCCCGCTGAGAAGGTCGGCTCTACTCCGGTTGCATCTCCGAGCGTCTTCTACGGAATTCCGGCTAATACGACCGGCATCGGCTATACTGTCAAGGTCAGCTATGAATACAAGGGCACGAAGTACTATGACTCCCGTGTGTGGATTCCGGCATCCGAGTGTCAGTTCCAGGCCGGCAAGTATTACACGTTCGTCATCAACATCACCGGTGCCAACGGAAACACTACTCCGGACGACAGCGAGAAAGACGATCCGACTGTCACCGCAACCAATGAAATCCGTCTCATCAGCGTGACTATCACTGACTATGAGAACGGAGGAACACAGACTCATACCATCAATTAATGATGATGATAATTAGAAAAAGAAATGTGGAGTTGTAACGACTCCACATTTTTATTTAACAGATATTAAAATATTGGGGAATATCCAAATATGGATTTGTAATAAATCCGTTTTTGATAATGGAATATCCGGGAATATTTGAATATAGTCCGGATATTTAAATATGGACTTTCTACAACTCCTTTATAAAGTATGTTTCATCCATACGTAATCAGCATCTTCATCATCGTAACAGAAGTCACTATATCCGTGATTAGCATACCAATCGTGAACCCAGGATGATTTCAGCACCTTCAGACAGATTACAGTGTAATTGTACTTCCTGGCTTCTTTATCGGCAAGTTCAAGAATTTTGTTACCAAGTCCGCGACCTCTTGCCGATTGCTCTACCTTCACGTTTGACAGATACATAGTATTCTTATCATCGTTATAGGCATAAAGAGCAAATCTACAGTAATCATTCTTGTAATAGTAAATTACTCCCCAATCTGTTGTTTCTTTCGTGATATTCATGCCTTATTTATTATTTGTAGTCAACAAGTATATCGTTACCGTATTTAAATATGTCAAGGAAATTTCTGGACTTTCCAATATCGAAATATCCGTCAATATTTAAATATCCAGGACTTTCCACACTCTGCCAAACTTTTCAAATACAGTCTGATATTCAAATATGGTCCGGATATTTAAATATGGACTCTTTACAACTCCCTTTTAGAGCACGGGAAAGTCCGTTTATATTCAGATACTGTCAGGAATATTCAAATATTATCTCGATATTTAAATATGACATCCACTGGAAATTCCCGAATTAAAATAAAGTCTTTATAACTCCGTTTATTGTCTATTTGTACGATTTTTGAGTCAGTGCTTGGAAAATCCTCGGGAATTTTTCTAAATAACCTGTCTATTTGTACGATTTGCTCTATCTGCCCATATATAAAAAATTCCCGGACTTTCCCGTCCAGGAATCAAAATATTAATAAAATATGACGTATAAGACATTATTTGTCACGTTATTTATTCGTGGATTCTCCCGACTCTGAAGACTTCTATTGCTGCTCTCCTGCTTCTTCAGCAAGTGTGGTCTTCTCCAGTGCATCGAGTTCCTCGCTCAGTTTCTCGAAATCATCGTCACTTATGCTCTCGAGTTCTTCCTTGCGTTCCTCTATGAGTCTCATATAGGCCAGGTAGATTCCGCTCAGGATGTGCGCAGCATCCCCCACGTACTTGAACCGGTACTGCATGCCGTTGATATGTCTCCTGCGTCCGCACAGGCACTCCCGCATCTGATTATATGTGCATCCGGCGAATTCAATTGCCTTGGTGATTGAGGGAAAGTCCTGTGTTCGGCCGTTTATCGGATCCACCATCACAATCGGCTTGCCAGGAGCGTGACCGTCCGGATTGACATCGACTCTGTCTCCGCGCTTCAGCCTTAACTGTCTCATATTGTCCATTGACATCTTGCGAAGTGTCTGGATTATGTCATCCAACATACCGGATTCTATCTTCTCGTTGACAGCAGCATCCTTCTTCTTCTGTGTCTTCTCTCTGTAATACTGTTGTACTTCTTCAACATATAATAACCGGTTATCCTGATTGACTATGTGCTTAGTAGTCCGGTCTACTACCTGGTTAGAAACATCTATTTCGGAGAATTCTGAATATGGAGTTGTAATGACTCCGTTTTTGTCAATTCTCGGCATATCTTTCAGTTTATGATTAATGCGCATCGTACTTCGCATTTTTATGTCTGCATTCTCATCTCCGGTGAGTTCCTTCGCCAATGCTTTCTCTCCGGAACCGTACTCATCCATATACTCAAACAGTCTGGTTGCCTGATTATATAGTTTCTCATTGACTACGAAGAAACGTTTACTTCCTGTTTCTTTGTCTGTCTTGCAGACTACAGTATATCCGTCCGGAATATTCAATGTCCGGAAAGTCCCGTTCTTGAATGCCTTGACTTCTATATCTTCATTTGCTGCCGGAAGTTGCTGTGATTTATACGGAAACAGTATCTACTTTGATGTATTAGATGAGGCAGTGTTGGGAAAATCCGGAGTTGTAACATCTCCCTTTTCTGTATAGAATTCTTCAAGGACATCTCTGAGTATGTTCTTGAGTTCGTAGTTATTCTGTCTGATTTTCGCCTGGACTTTCCTTTCAATTGCCTGGAGTGTTCTCGGGTTCAGGACTACTCCGTCTTTAACAGGATTCTGTCCCTCGGGGACTTTCTCGCAAGATTTTATCGTAGATGTTCCGAAGAAATCATCATCAGCCCATTCTTCGAGTATGTCGGGATACTGTTCCTTGATGATGTCAAGGAGAGTCCTGACCATATAGTCTGTCGGGACTTTCTCGTGAACATTCTCTGGGAAGACAAAGTGGCGGAGCTTGTCGTACAACCGTTGACCGGACCATCCGGACTTTCCGTCATAGAATGTATTAGTGAGCCACTGAAGATTCTGGACAGTATTGTTCTGGAAATTCCCGTCCTTGTGGGAAACTTCCTGACTGTTGACTCGCTTGTTAAGATGCTCCGGAAAGACGGATGCTACGAGATAGTCCAGGAGTATCTCTTCTCCGGATAATTTGACTGCGGTGCGGCCGGAAGAGTCCTTGACTGCTTTCGCCTGGACTTTCAACCGTCCGTTGGATGACAGAAGTATCTTGAATGAACCGGTAATGTCCATCCAGGAAATGTCCCGCCACTCTTCCTGAGCAGGGTCGGTGTTGACTACGGAATCTTCCTGCTTAATCGCAGCCATCATCTCCAATGACTGACGGATTGCTTCCGGAAGATCTTTCGTCACTTGCAGTTTGTCTTCTGTCTGTTTCTCTTGCATCATAATGTATTTATATAAACGATAAGTGAAAAGTGAATTTGCCGGAAATGTGTATGAGAGTCGGGTGAGTGGATAGCGAATGAGCGAAAGTAGGGAGAATCCGTGTTAATGAATGTGAATTGAGAAGTGGAGTTGTGGAAAGTCCACTTTTGTGTTAAGATACGTTGGGAATATTTAGGATTTTTTAACATTTGGAATTTTTAACGTTTATTTTTGATTATTAGGAGTGGGGAAAGTCCGACTTTAAAAGGCTATTTGACTTAACATGGATTTGTAAATTTAGATTTCTAAATTTTACATCGAAATTTTTCTAAGAATTTATGTAAATTTTCATATATTTTAGAAAAATGAATTAGATTTTTAAATGAATAAATAGAGATTCAGATATTTAAATATAATGTTTGAAAATGTAAATTAGAGAATATAAAAATATGAAGCAATATTCAAATATGGGTTAGATATTCAAATATTGCTTCGTATTTAAATTGGTAAAGAATTATATAGTTTTCAAAACAATATATCCTGCATCAGCAGAAGAAAATTCCACATACAGTTCATTATTAACTATACTATCTGTCAATAATTCGGCATTAGAAGATTTTTCAACTACTTCTAAATTTAAACCCTCCATAAACTTAGGAACTATAATTTTAGCAGAATTATTTGAAACAAAAGAATGTATATAAATTACATAATTTGTGCCATCTTTATACCAATAAGTTAAAGAATCGCCGCTATTAGGATTATAATAACACTGATAGTAATTGAAATTAAAAGTAGTATTTGTTGGTAAAATATTTCCTGCTGCTCTGGCTGAAGTTATTACTCTAAAATAGAGTTTATTTCTTCCATCATTTGCTATATGAAATACCGTACCATTATTTCCGACATTAACTTTCCTCTTGTTACTAATTGTTGATGACGAAATTATTGATAATCCAGAAGCGAATCCAACAAGTTTTTCTTGAGTATTTGGATTTTGATAATATTGAATCGTCCTGTCTGGCAAATCATTAACATCCTCTATTTCATCTGCATTAATACGGAAATGAGTAATTGCCCAAGTTTGTCCTGGCTGAGTTGTGTCTTGTGGATATTTCCAGTCAGTAGTCATACCATTATTGGTTACAGACTTTACCTTTGGATTGAACATATAAGAATGATAATCTCCATAAGATGTTAATCCTAATGGTTGCGTAGCACCATAATACGCACTAAGAGCAAGTGGAGCAAAAATTTTCCAGCTCTGTTTTACAGAGCAAGTTAAGCCAATAAACAAATAAGTCTGTGTGATATTAAACCACTTTTCTCCCTCCATT
>Ga0247609_10004227_pt1 | contig 14355 bp, 25 predicted proteins | sample 172DNAGHGlowgp2_FD_193487 | JGI IMG/M metagenome (GOLD analysis project Ga0247609, IMG submission 193487) | Sheep rumen microbial communities from Palmerston North, Manawatu-Wanganui, New Zealand - 1728 DNA GHGlow gp2 | ecosystem: Host-associated > Mammals > Digestive system > Stomach > Rumen ...
AAAGCCTACGAAATGTTTGCATCCGCAATCTATTCCAACGGCAAGGCAAATGTCTACAAACTCATGCGCTACGATGGCAAGAAGTACGGAATACTTGCACGCCTCACAATCATCTGCAAGTATTACGGCTTTCGTGGTGACTATTGCGCTGGTCAGGACTATCCTTCTGAAATTCGGACTATCCAGAAGATTTTCCGCGAAAACTAACCTCCTGCAAACTTCTGTAGTCTTTGCCGACTACGGAAGTACGATTATAACCAAAAACTTTATCAATTATGATGACACAATTCAGAAACTCTCTCAGTTGGAGAGACACCGTAAAGTATGCCGTTGAAGTTTACTCTTTCCTTATTCGAGGTGAGGGTGAAATGTCTGGCAGAAAGTTTGCTAAATACATCCGTAAATATTACAGCGGAGAACCTGCAAAAGAGAGTAGAACTCATACCGTAGCGGATTGCGTAGAAAAGCACATTGTCAAAATCGAGGCAACTTATAAAGGAACACGTTACGGAATCGTCTAAACTTTCATCAAACCATTCGGAGTTGAATCGGAATGGTTTGCAAGTTATTAACCAATACTTTTACGACTATGATATTTCAAGGACAAGACTACACGCACAACCAAATGCGAGAGTTAAGAGAGGATGACAATAATCCTCTTGCACCACTTTCCGATTGGCTTAAAACTTCAAAAGTAGGTGAGTACACAAACTATTACACTTACATAGTGTTCCATTCTCCGAAAGGTTTCTTTGCTTGCTATGCAGATAACACCGAAAACTATTGGGGCATTTAAACCCCAATGGTTACAAAGAATAAACCAAAACTTTTCAGTTATGACAAAAATGAAGCGTGGGAAATATCCCGTGAGAACGTTGCCGAAAACATATTACGGCATTTACGATTTATGGAGATTTCCGAACTTTCACTACAGTGGAAGTGTTGCCGGAATGAAAAATCTGTATTACGGATTAGACGCAAAACTCGTAAGATGTGGTGACTACATTTACAATGTTTCAAGCCAGCCATACATCTACGACAATGCCTTGCAAGCAAAGTAACTCTCTTGTGGTTGTGAACCGATCTTCACAGCCACCACCAAAACTTTTTATTCAAACTATTATGGCAAATTCAGACAAAGTAAACAATTCTCTTGTGTTGGAAAACGCAATTCTCATGTCAGCAGACATCTTTGCGAAACTCCACAAGATGCGAGGCGAGGAAAATGTTTGCGAAACCGCAAGCATCATCGCTGACGAAGCAAAAAAGTTGGAACGTAAGCTCTCTGGTCGTGAACCTGAAACTTTCGACTACTTTGAGGAACTTGAGAAACACGAAGCCTGGGTTCTGAAAAAGTGGTCTTCCGATGACATCTAAAGGAACGAGGTGCAACAACCTCTTTCCTTACAACAACTTTAAAAATTCAAGCATTATGGAAAAAGAATTAGAGATTTGTTTCGGTTTCCTCGGCAATGGGATAACCGTCTGGACTTCATGCCTCGAAACTCATGAGTCAAATCCGCGTTACGAAGCGCACATTTCGCCCAAACGTGAAATCACCTACTATCAAGAGAATACTCCAAAGTATTTCATTGATGCAGTTGAGAAACAAGCTCAAGACAATGCCATCGTAGGCAATTACCACAATCAGTTTGCCTTCTATCCAAAGAACAAACCGACAAAGTATTGCGATACTCGTTTCTATGGCAGAGTTTTGATTTGCGAAGAAATGTGTGACGGTGTGAAACATCTTTGCACGACCTCTGGGCAGATTGTCGATGATTGGAAAAACGTCAAAGACTACGATTCAAACGACAAACGTCCTGTCTATCTCGTCGGAAATCTGAAACGCAACGACCATGGCCAAATCTACGGACATCGGTTCGGTTACTCTTTCTCGCGCAAAGTCGCAGAAGAAGCAGCAGAAGCAATACGGAATTGGAAAAGTGATTGCTGGCGACATTGCGTTGTGGAAGAATGTACGCAAGACTATCTTGTAAAGCCTTCAGTCCTTGACTGCATGGTTAATCTTGATTGGGAAGAAGACTAAACTCTCTTTGAAGTTTGGAGCTTTGCAACTCCAGACTTTGCAACAAACCAAAAGTTATCAATTATGACAGTAGTAAAGAATCACAAAGACTACGAAATAAACGGAGAACGCTATTTCGTGGAAATGTATGCCGACAAACCTGATTTCGTCTGGTTCTGGAGGTATGGAAAGTACGGCAACTACGGACATGGAGCAAACGCAACGATTCTTTCTGATACGCTTCGCTCCCGTCCGAACATCAAAAGACTGTTTGGAGCCCGATAACTCCAACAGTCACTATTCACCAAAATGATTGAATTATGGAAAAGAACAAACAAACAGTTATCATCGTCACGGCTTATGGCGAAGACAACTATTTTCAGAAAAGGTATGAAGACGTTGTAGGTATCTTCACAAATGTAAAGAAAGCAATTAAAGGCGCAATGGCTGACGGAATGACAAACAGACAGTTTGATTATCTAAACAGTATATACGCTTTTTACTTTTTGAATAAAGCTATGCTAAACAACAAAGGTGGTGAAGCATTTCAGGTTGAATATGAGGAAGAAACAGACAGAAGAAGAAAGCCATGCACAAGTTCTTACATGTTTCGCACGTACAATCTTGACTAACTCTGAAACTCCTATCGGCTCAACCACCGATGGGAGTACGATAACCAAATTCAGAAAGATTATGGAAATAAAGATTTCAAAAGAAAGTTTAGACGCTTTCAAGAATGGAGAGCGACTTATCCCTGCACCAATAGACAACAAGAATCTCTGTGAAGACGGATTCGAGGATGAAGTCTTCAGCGATTTCTACCAAGCCTGCGACCACCGGAAAGGGACTGACAAGAGACATCTTATCGGAACGTTGTTTGTTGACAACCGTGACTTTTACATTGACGCTTATGTTGATGTAAAATGGAATTGGAGCGACAATATAATTTGCATAGAACTAATTGCCTGCCCTGCTTCAGAAGATTTCTTTTCTATGCGTGAAGATTTTGCAAAGCACTACACTAACGTATTCAAAGGATGGGAAAATCCAGACAATCCGTATCTTGTTGTAAAGACATTCCAAAAAGAGAATAAGCTCTTTGTTAGTTTCTTCTTCAAAGACGAAGACTAACCCCTCTTTACCTGCAAAGTCTCTACAAACCTTGCAGGTACGATATTTACCAATAATGATACAATTATGACAAAGATTCAGTTAGCAACAAAGATTTGGGTGATGTGGTGCTACAACTTCGACTGCCCAAAAACTTTCATTGGTTACATCTGTGAAAAGACTGGTCGACAATACCTCAAAGACCATCTGCTTTCAAAGTGGAACCACTTGTATGCAACTTTCGGCAGCCGCTCTGCGATGAATGACTTTTACTCAAGCATCGACACAGACTTACAGAACGCACTCGTTGACTACACTCTCAACGTCTATGCGCCAAGAGGAATGAAGAGTGTTTACGAAAAGTTCTGCAACGCTTAAACCCGTCAACTCTCTGCGAAGCAATATTCGTAGAGAGTACGATAAATTCTAAATCTTACAATTATGAAAACAAAGTTTGATAACGGCATCCTTTCGTTTAACGAAATGCCTAACGAGAAAGTTTTCTGCGTGATGGGTACAATCTTTGGCGATGGCGATAGATTTGTTCGCCTTATGACTGAAGAAGAAATCAACCAAGACGGGTTAATGCAAAACGATGGCTGGAGTAAGAAATTGGAAGAATTGGAAGTTGGCGATTCTTCCACTTATGGCTATTGGTATTATCCGAAAGCCAACATCGTTACACGTCTTGCATAACTCTACGCTTTCTCTGAAATGATATTCGGAGAAAGTACAAAACAATTTAAATCTTACAATTATGAACAACTATCAGAAAAGAAAAGAAGCCGCCCGTCAAGAGGCTATTGACTGGCAGTTGAAAGACAGCGACTATCCGTATAGTTACGAAGGTGCTGCTATCATTGGTGATTACTTCTACAAACTCGGAAAGCGTTTCGGACTCCTCAGAGAGTTCCGAGAGAACGCTATTCCCTGCTAACTCTCTTGGTAAGCACGACCTGTAATCGTGCTTACTAACTATTGTCTAATTAAAATTCAAGAGTCATGGCAAAGTATCATTTAATTACCTATCATCCGACCGAAAACGGCTACGATGATAAAGAAGACTTAGGCACGATGAAAGAAGTTAATTCTTGTGCCAAAGACTACCTGAAAGAAAAGTACGAGAAAGTTTTTGTCTTCTCAAATCATTCACTCGTAAAGGTATTCGACGAACATCACACGAATGGAAGAAAACCTTATACATTTGAAATGAAGAAATTTCAGTCGGCATAACAACCGATTGAAATACAAATGTCTAATTTAAAATTCAATCAATATGAGAATCCAAGTAAACATTCCAAAGAACGATTATGTTCAACCTACAGAAGTGAGAGAAAAGGTTGTGCAGGACATCTGCAACCACATCATCTATTGGATGAACAATTTTTGTGACAAAGACTTCTATTCGCTAAGGATCAAAGACTACTACGAAAAATCGGCTTCCCTTTACCTTGTTTACAGAAATAACGAGCACAATGAAACAACCGGTTTTAGTGGAACGTCAGGACCTGGCAAGGACACAGAAAAATCTTACGTCAAAGTAAGGACATGCGAAATGAAAGCCGTGTTTAAGGCTATGCAAAAAGCAGGCTATCACATCTTTGGCTCTCACTGCATTACAGACAATGTGCATACCTATGTCTTTACGACTAAGCCATACCTCAACGGACGGAAGGCTGAAAAGATAGATTTTGGTATGTTCATCGACTAAGAGTTTCGCCCAACATAAACATTGGGCGAATCACTATTATCTAACCAATAAAACTCAGTAAATTATGGAAAGAAAAGATTATGCAGAGAAGTTCCGTGACATCAAGGATGAGATTCTTGATGAAATCAGAGGTATTCTTGGGAACGGTGAAAAACACTACTTCAAAGAAACATTCTATGTTCACTATGTAGAAGGCGAAGTTGCAACAACTGAAGTTTGTACGGCCTTGGAAATCAGCGAAAAGGGAATGGTTATCTTTCACGTTATCAACTCGGTTCAGGATGCAGAAAAGATTGAGGGTCACGGTGTGTACGCTTACGACCCAGAATCATTCCTTGACATTCTCGACCACTTAAAGAAAGAAGTACGAGAGAAGAAACTTTCCCACCTGCGAGAAATCGTTAAGAAACATGGTGGCGAAATTCTTTTTGACGGAGATTTCCGTTTCACTGGAGACAGCAATGGTCGTGGTGGCGAAAACATTGACCCGTGCAATGACACAAGGCTGATGGGGCTTTCTATTGACTGTGACGGAATGATTAACATCGACGACATTTGGGAGGGTGGCGAATATTGTAACTCCGAGAACTTTATCCCTGATGATGAACTCGACCGCATTATTGCCTACGTTGAAAGTCAAGTCAAACGAAGGTTTGTCATTCGTGTGTCCGGCTCATACTCTCGCACATTCGACATCGAAGCATCCTCCTATGAGGAAGCATTGGAGTTTGCAAAAACGGAATGGAAAGAAGATGCACCTCTTTGTCCTGATGATTCCAACGGTGAAGATTGGGAAGACTACACTTCACTTGCTCACTGACCTTCAGACCATTTTCGTACAACCACGAAGATGGTCACTATTTTTTAACCAATAAACATTTTCAATTATGACTATCGCATTTTACAAAGTTGACAATTCGCTCAACTATGAGAGACATGAGTTTGATGCCGACAGACCTGAGACCATCATCGAGAAATTGCAAAGACTTCCAGACGGAGAAGTGAAGTTCTACAATGCCGACCGATATAATTGGCGGTCGAAACAACCTACACTTGCTGACTTTGAGGCAGACTACAATGACGAAGAACTTGACGGAGGTTGGTGGTGTATCATCATCAACAACAAGCCAGAAGAAGGAAAGAAGCAAACTCTCGAAAAAATGGTTTCCAAACATGCCTACGAAGAGATTGTTTCAAAGGTGAAAGTGCAAGTCGGAGAAGAAAGTTTCGACTACATCTTCCCAGGCATTAAGAAAGCACTTGAAGAAGGCTCTGGCGAAGTCCGTGAGGAAATTCTTATCCACTGGCTCGACTGCGACTCCATGAGAGTTTGTACCTATTGCGGTGCAATCATGGAAGAAGGCTGGTATCTGGATAGCAACGGCTACGCTTGCTCTGACGAATGTGCAGCAAAGTCTGAAGGTATCACGATGGAAGAGTTTAAGAAGTACCGTATCTACAAAGATGATATAGTCTCATATCTCGAAGACGAGGGCAAAGGACGAAAGATTGAAGACCTCACGGAAGAAGAATGTGACGAAATCATCGAAGCCACTTGTCAAGACTGCGACTACTACTACACATCGTGGTACTAAACTTTATCTGTGAGCAGTTTCGCAACTGCTTGCAGAACGATTATGTAAAACCAAATAAATTCAGTTAGTTATGAAGAAGATTACAAAAGACTTTTTGTCGCTACTTCAGAAACCAGAATGGTACTTTATGAAGTACGATGGAAGAAGAAGAGAGTTCCGTGGAATCAAGAAGGAGTCGTGGAAAGAAGCAACTCAAAAAGCCATGCACCGTCGTCTGGTCCGCAGTCTTGAAGACAACTGCGCAGTAAGCCAACTCAGGAAAGCCTACAATGCTGTCAAAGAATGCGCCAAGCCTGAACACGGACGCTATCAGAAGGTGGCAATGTACGGTTACACCTGGTTGTATCTTTGCAGCCCGATTTATGGGCATTCAGATTACAACAAGTCTCGACTCTTGCCAATCAAAGGACACGAAAAACAATGTGAATGGCTTATTAAGGTGTCCGAAAGAACAGCAAATGAAAACGCCTGAACGAAACGCTTTGTGCAAGGTAACGACATACTTTGCACACACCAATTAAGTTTAACCAAATTAAATTATCAATTATGACAACATTAGAAGAAATTTATCAAAAGTACTTCGGTTGCGACGTTCCGTTTAACAAACACGGACGTTTAACGAAGTCTGGTGCAGAAGCACAAGAAAAGTTATTTTCTCTACTGCAAGACCTTGAAACCATCAAAGTAATTGACGAAGCAAGACTGTCTATGGTTCAGATTGACGAGATTTCTGGTTATGGCATAAGTTATCGTCAGGAAATGTGCAACGACCTCATGCGTTTTATCACATCTGGAAACGAGGAATATGAACTTGAAAAGCCTGTGATTGTAGAAAGTCCAGATGGCGAAACTTTTAAAGTCAAGTTCCTCTCTCGCGATACCGACTACAACGACATCTTTATGACAGAGGAACCTTGGAAGGTAGATGAAGACAACAACATCGACATCTACGACTTTACTTGTCTTAGTGAGGAAGATGCAGAGAAAGTGTTTCAGGCTGTTCTCTCGCAGGAAATCGAAAATGGATGGGAATGGATGGAACACGCACGCACTGTGCTAAAAAAGAAGTTCCCAGATGGGGAGTACGACGAAAAGATTGATACCTTCATCTGCGAAAACTGGCAGAACATGAAGACTGACGCTTGGAATGTTGAAAACTTCCTTTCCGCGCTTTGACGCTCTGGTGTTTCAGAACTAACCACTCTGAAACATCACAAACAAATGTTTAACCAAATTAAAATTCATCAATTATGACAGATTTACAGAAAGACCAAGCCATCTACAACGAAATGTTGCAGATTGCAAATGAGGTGTTCAACAACGCAACGGAAAACAACGAAAACCTGCGCGAGTACATGAACGAAAACGGTGGAGTTGTCTCAATCAACGACATCACGAAGGCTCATTCCAAAGTGTATTTCATGATTGATCACGTCACCGAGTTCAACGAGTTCACAGAAGAAGGGATGCGCACTGTCACCGTTGACACGTTCACATGCTCGTTCCCGCCGATGCAAGTATTCACGTTGGTGAAGTATTGGAAGTCTCTTGCAAAGGTCAAGGGCGACATTACCTTCACCTACGAGGAAGAAATCAATCGTGAGTTTGTCGGCTCTATCGAAGTTAGACTTGAGAATGCAGCAAATGCAAAGTTACTTGCAAACTCTGTTGCCAACGATGAACTGCGACCAAATATGAATAACGTGTTGCTCGAAATCAATGCAACGTCCGGCGACATCTACTTTGTTGCTTGCGATGGTAAAGAAATGGCTATTATCTCAAACAGTCCTGCCGACATCTGTAAGCCAAACGAAAGTACGGATATGGTGTTCCAAGCTCTTTTCTCAAAAGCTGATTGGAAACGTATCTGCGACTATGCAAGGAAACAGAAGTCTTCAGTATGCTTCGAGATCTACAAGCGAGGAGGTGACGAGTGTATGGAAACGATGGTTGCAGTCCTTGGTGATATGAAAGTCAAGAGTCAGCAGATTGGGCGTTATCCCAACTGGAAGGCAGTCATGCCAGACTTCTCGACAATGCGGCACTTTGCCCTTGCCGACGAAGATGTGCAGTCCGCTCAGAAATGGCTCTCGAAAGTCAAGGCTTACTGGGACGACGATGGTGTGGCAGTCTCTGTCTATAAAGGCTCTGACACCATCTATTTCGACATCGACAATGCTACAACAACTTTTCGTCTGTCACGTCCGTCAGACATCACACTCGGCACTCGGTTGAGTATTAAGCGGATGAAGACGAAGAAGTTCTCTGGCTTCTGGCTCCCGAAGTTTGGCGGTGCAACAATCGTTGACGATGCAAACTGCGACCTCATGATGGTAATGCCTTTAGTAGAGGGTGAGAGAACACCGAACAAGGAAGACCGTGAAGTGGTGTGCGAGACGGCTATGATAGCAGAAATGCAAGTAGCCTAAACATTCAGGTGTGTCGGAAAAAACCTTCCGACACATTACATTTTGTGTTTTAATTAAAAAATGATATTATGGAAACAAACAAGGAAATCAAATTGACATCCCAAAAGTTCGATGTTGCCGAACTTACCAGAAACCATCGTATTCTGTACAACAAGGAGGAACAAACTATCATCATCAAGTGTTCCTACGGACAGGCAATGAAAGCAAACGCCAGTGGTAAGGTTGAAGTCTTGACGGCAAGCCAAGCCAAAAAACGTTATCCCAATGTCTTTACAAACTCCTCTCGACCTATGTTCGAGGGTGACACACGCACCATCATGCTCCGTGTGCCGTCTGACATGTACGTGTTCTGTTGTCGCCAAGGGAACATCACGGCTTACCTTCAGTCCCTGATTGACAGGGAAATGCAAAAATGAAAGACAAAGGCAATAAAACAATGCAATTAGCGTTGTAAAGACAAAGGTAAAAACAAATGACAAGGAGAGAAGCCAAGAAAATTCCTGAACTGCAAATCCATCCCGACAGTCTGGTAGAAGACTGCTTTTACTACAAGATGGCTTTGGTAGGAAGAATCTCTAACGAACATGCAATCAAGGCATCTATGCGCCTTCAAGGTCACGAGAATGACCCGTCATTCCAAGGCTCTTTCAGCGTTGCCGACATGATGATTGCCAATCTCGACAAATACGGCGTACCCTGCATCGACTGGTGCGAATAGTCTTTTCACTTCCATCCTCCCTGCAAAAGGATGGAAGTACGAGAAATTAACATTCAGCCCTCGACATCACGGTTAAGTCAAGAACTATGAAGACAATTAACTTTGGCATTCTTATTCAACTCGGCTGCTGCAATAGCCATTACCTCCAAGCCTATGATAGGCTTCAGCATGATACGATGAAGATAGATGTATCTAACTATCTCAAAACATTCGACCGAGGAACCTACTTGTCTAATGAGGAAATGATTGACGATGGAGTGAAGATGTTTGCCGACGATGCAAAGTGGGTAAAGAATCTGGACGGAGAGGGTTACAAGAGCGAGTTCTTCTTAGTCTGCTACATCGCTGACGAGACAGGTGTGGAGGAAATCGAAAAAATTAAAGAAATATTTTATTGAGAATATGGCAACACCAAGACAGACACGCCAAGAGGCGATAGAGAAGAGCCAGCACTGGTGGCTGTGCGACAACATTGTGTGCCATGACGGGCAGGTAGGACTGCTCCGCATGGACTTCCCACGGGTATTCATCCTGATGCGCGACTATGACAGTACTTATTGGGCTGACTTCGACGAGTGGAAGCGTGACCTGGTAGAGGTGAACTTCTTTACCCCATCGGAGCGCAACGAAGCCGATCTGGACGAGATACTGCGCGAGGCGTGGAACTTCCTCGCCTTAGAGGAGGAAGAGGAAGAACGACAGGCTGAACTAAGGGAAGAGGATGACGACTGGTAGCCGGTCGTGCAATGGGAGTGGATAGAGTAAAATCTTCCGCTCCTACAAACTTTAAACAAATACAATTATGAGCGAAACATTATCAAGAAAAGACCTCATCAACGCTACGTTGTTGTCTTTCAAGATAACAACCTACGACTTTGAGGAAATCCAAGGTGCGGCGGTTACGCTCTATAAGTTCCGTCCGCAGCTTGGTGTCCGTATATCTAAGATACGCGGACTGAAAGACGAACTGGCAGCAGTTCTCGGTGTGTCCTCGGTGCGTATCATTGCACCATTGGCTGATGGAAGTGTGGGTATTGAAGTTCCAAACAAGCAGAAACCTATTCTCCCCATGTCCGAGATCCTTTGCTCACCAGAGTATCTTACTTCCGACATGGCTCTTCCGTTAGCAATCGGTCGTACCGTCACAAATGATATATTCATGGCTGACCTTGCAGACATGCCACATCTTCTTGTGGCTGGTGCAACTGGTCAGGGTAAGTCTGTCGGTCTCAATGTCATGCTCATGTCGCTATTGCATAAGAAGACTCCAGAAGAGTTGAAGTTGGTACTGATAGACCCGAAGCAGGTGGAGTTAAGTGTGTATTCCAAACTTGGAAGTGCATATCTCGCTACGCCTGTCATTACTGAGGCGGAAGAAGCCGAAAGCGTCCTTGAGTCTCTATGCGAACTGATGGAGGAAAGATACAACTTGGTAAGTTCCGCAGGAAAGCGCAACATCAAGGAATACAATGCGCTTACCATTGTGGAGCCTATGCCTTACATCGTGGTCGTTATCGACGAGTACGGAGACCTGATTATGCAGTCTGGCAAACCGATGGAACGTGCCATTTGCCGACTTGCACAGAAAGCTCGTGCCGTAGGTATTCACCTGATTATCTCTACGCAACGTCCGTCGGCTACTATCGTCACGGGTAACATCAAGGCAAACTTCCCTACACGCATTGCTTTCCGTACAACTACAGGAACGGATAGCCGTGTCATTCTCGACCAGACTGGTGCAGAGAAACTTACTGGTTGTGGCGACATGATCTACTTTGCAGGTGCAGAAACCACCCGTGTGCAATGTGCCTACGCAAGCATTGAGGAGGTTTCCAAATCATGTGAGGAAATTGGAGAGAGTTATGCCGACTATCAAGGTGAAGAAATCCTTAAAGAAAAAGAAGAGCAGCCAGAGTACGTTCACGAAGTACGACTTACAGCACCGATACATCGTTTTACAAAGGCTGTGGCTTACCTCGTTTCCGACCAAAACATGGTGTCAGAGACTTGGGTGAAGGTCAATGCAAAGCTCGACTTCATGGATGCACGCCGTGTATTCAACCAACTCATCGAACTTGGTATTATCGAAAGTTGTCAGTCGCCCTACCACGTCCAAGGTAGCCGTCAGCGACGTGTGCTCATGCACAACAAGGAAGAAATAGCAATGCTGATAGATAAGTTTTCTTGAAAATGTAAGATTCCCAACAAATCATTTGCAGGCATCGGGCAGAATACATACCTTTGTGCCGATGTTTTTACCAGCATGAGTTGAATTTTGCTTATTTAGAGTGTACAGAGTCGGGCAAGTGATTTGTCTGGCTCTTCTTTTTATAATTTGGTTAGACGAGCGCACTGTCACTAACATGGCTGTGCGCTACAAACATGCTAAAATCACTTACGACGGTATTTTACCGTTTTACCACCAGACATCATTTCAAGATTCTCAGCATCAATATTGACTATTGCATATTCCTTATCTTCCTTGATGTCACTCTCTTCTCCTTCAATAATGGCTTTTTCTATATGAATTATCAGCTTTTCACTCGTCGGCATCTCCCATTTACCAATCAACGAAAAGTCTACGGAAAAATTTTCATTGTGTACACCCATCTGAACTTCATGCTTCCCCTCCCATGTTCCATCGGAATTAAATGTAAAGTTCGACACCATGCCGACATCACCACCTTTGAACGCCTCTTCTGATACACTTTGAACCCAAGTTCCAACAATTTTGTTTGGCTTATTGCATCCAACCAATGCTATAGCCATCATAATAAGTAGTAAGATCCTTTTCATCTGTTTTCGATTAGTAACATAATTGATTTCAGCTCCAAAAGTACAAACAATTCCACGCAAAAAACAACCAAATGTGCACTATTAACAAACTTTAGTAAAAACAATTTGAGTTTTAGGCATAATGTGACTATTTTTGCGATGTCAAATTCAAAGTGCGGCAGAAGAAGCCGCCATCATAGGTGGCTATTTTTTATGCCTCCAACTTTAAGGAAATTAAATAAAACTGCACCGCGTGGGTGGGTCGTAGACTAATGCGAAAGCAGCCCAAGGTATTCGCACTTTGAAACCTGACAGCGCGTAGTGCAGTTTCTTTTTGTCAAATTCAAAGTATGAACGAAGTTCAAGTTTTCAGCTCTCCGTTGTTCGGGCAAATCCGAACAGCAGGGACTCCAGACAAACTTTTGTTTTTGTCTAAGCGATGTTTGCTCGGCTCTAAATCTGACCGTTGCAAAGGTTTCCAAAAGACTTGAATAGGACGTGCTTTCATAGCACCCCCTTCAAACAAATTCAACTAAATATATACACAATTAAAAGTTTAAAAATGGAAACAATTGAAGTTACTGAAAGCGCAGCTGCCCACATCAGGCAGATACGCAACAACAAAAGTCAAGCAAGAGAAATCTACAAAGGTAACATTGCTAACTCACTATCGGCACTGGCAGAAATCATCCATCATGGACGAGACTGCGAAGACATTGCCGTCCACACTGACCAGCTGCTAAAAGTGATGAACACACTCAACGACTACAACGAACTTTTTGATTTAGTTTCGGACATATCTGAGAATACCAAAGGAAGATTCATCTACAAAGCAGAACAGATAGCGTAGATATTCGCTATTATAATAAAAACACATTATAAACGAAAATAACAAAATCCGTCCCGAAACAAACATTCGGGGCGGGTGCTAATCATAAACAAATTTAATTGAAATATGAACAGAATCTTATCATTTGAGCAAGAATTTACAAAACGCGTCAAAGATCGCCCACAAATTCTTCACTTCATGCGTGAGGCAATAGGAGTAAAGGAAGTCGGATGGAATGACCTCACACTTAGAAACTTAGACAAAGTACGGGAATTGATGCTCCAACGTCTCGCACAGAACTCTGCACAAGTCTATTGCTCTATCATCAAAGCATTCCTTAACAACGTTTGTGAGGATGTCGAATTGCCTACTATGCGCTATGCAAAGGCACTGAGGGTTAAGGTCATTCCGTCTCAGCACTGTTGCCTGACGGAAGAAGAACTTATCCTATTCGACGAATACGAGCCGAAGAGCGAAACGGAAAGGAACGTCAAAATCCTCTTTATGCGTGGAGCTTTCTCCGGCGCACGTTCAAGCGACTGCCGAACCATGTCAACAGACAACGTACATGGCGAAACGCTTTCATACGTCAGTAAGAAGACAAAAGTAGCCGTTGAGCAACCGCTTCACGCACGACTTGTAAAGTATCTAAGGAAGAATCCGACAAAAGAAGTTGACCGAAGTGTTGTCAACCGCACCATCCAGCGCATCTGCAAGAAACTCGGATTTACGGAAGAAATAACACTCTTCTGTAACGGGCGTATGCAGACCAAGCCGAAATATCAATGGATTACCATGCACAGTAGCCGTCGCTCTTACGTCACCGCCCTTGCCGTCCGTGGTGTACCCGTTGAGATCATTGCAAAGCTCGCAGGACACACAAATTCCCAGACTACGAGCAAGCACTACGTCTGTGTTGACATCACAAACATTGGCGAAGATGCCAGAAACTTCTTCAACCACTGAAAACAAAAAAGCAGGGAGCAGCCCTGATAGCCACTCCCCGCACAAACGCTAACCTCAATACGAATCTTAGCCTTTTTCTAACTCTTAATCTCTGGCAGTAATCTCCTGAATTGGTAAGGTTTCTTCCTAACCCCCATGTCATACCACCGTAAATAGGTGGTAGAAAACATACTGCACGCCTTCGGATTTCTTG
>Ga0247609_10004228_pt1 | contig 14353 bp, 14 predicted proteins | sample 172DNAGHGlowgp2_FD_193487 | JGI IMG/M metagenome (GOLD analysis project Ga0247609, IMG submission 193487) | Sheep rumen microbial communities from Palmerston North, Manawatu-Wanganui, New Zealand - 1728 DNA GHGlow gp2 | ecosystem: Host-associated > Mammals > Digestive system > Stomach > Rumen ...
GCGCGCGGCTTGTAGTTCGCCTTGACTTCGGCAATATCGGCTTCCGTCCAGCAAAGTGCGCCTTTTTCTTTCGTGGGTACCAATCCCAATTTCGCGGCAAGGCGGCGGAAAGTTTTGCCGACGCCTGAGGGTGCTCCCGTAATTCCTGCCTTGTCGGCGGCTTCAACGGTGCTGTAAAATTTCTGTTCCATTTTCTATCCTCCTAAGAATAAAACTGTAAGCAACTTCGTTGCCTGTATGACGCCTATAATGTGTCGATTGATTACCTTGTCGGTCGCTCCGATAAAAGCGCGTGATTCAAGTTAAGCCGTCCATCGGGGCGGCTATTTTTTTGTGCAGGTGCCCGCCGCCACTGGTTGAGGCGGTCGGCTCGGCGGCGGGTTGTCCTGCGGTAAAATTATTTGGCGTCGTGACGGCGGGCATAATCGATTTGAGCGTCGTAGCGGCTCGCGAATTTGTATTCGGGTCGGGCTTCCAATGCTCGCCATTGAACTTCGGCGGCAAGCACTTCGCTTTCATAAGCGGTGATAAGCGCGTCCGTTGCCATTTGATATTTCGACAGCAAGAGAATCGCGTCCCTGATTTCGGCGGCGCGGCCTTGTGCCGTGATAGCTTCACCAATCTCAAAATCAATGTCCGTCGTCATTCCCGTCATCTCCCTCGGCTTCAAGTTCCGTCACTCCCTTTCTGTTTCAACGAACATACAGGCCTTTGACGGCTTGCGTGTCGGTCAATACGGCGTCAATGCGCTCCAACATAAGGAACGCAGTCAAGTCGCTCATCGCGTAAAGCTCGCGCAACGGCTTTACTACCCTCTGCCCGCGTTCGCCGATAGTGAAATAATCTTTGAAGTCTCCGAACAGGACAGCGATTTTCGCGCTTTGTGCCGTCGGCACGTAAGGCGAAGAAAAAACGCTTGCCCCCAAAAGTTTCGGCGGCTCGCTCTCTTGCAAGCTCGGTTGCCACAAGAAATTTTGCGTCGAATCTTTCAGCTTCCGGATTTGCGCAAGGCTTTCGTCGTTAATCAACCAGACTGCATTTTTACGATAAGGGCGCGGCAAGCTGTACTGCAAGCTGATAAGGTCGTCCGCAGAAATGACACCGCTAGCCGTCGTCTTAATGTAGCGGCTTTCATCGGCGGCGATTGTCGGGATAAGTCCCAACGGCATTCCCGTTTCGCTTCCTGTGCCGGTAAGAAAAGCCTCTTCTTCGGCGCGTGCCAACGCCCGCCCGAATTCGGTTGTCAAAAATTCTTGTAAATTATAAAAACTGTCCTGCAACAATTCGTTTGACAATTGCAGGCAAACTGCCAACTTGTATGCGTTCAAAGAGATTTGACTGAACGTCGTCGACGAAAAATTAATCTGTTGTCCTTCGGTTACCCAACTTGCCGTCGGCTTTGTTGCCACAATCGAAATTTTATGCTCGCTCGCCGTCGTGATTGTCCTGCCGATTTGCCGCATGACATTTTCGTTTTCCAGTGATGACACGATTGCCGCGTCAAATTCGGTCGGAACAAGATAGCCGCCGTCGGGTTGACTTGCCTCGCGCAAGGCGTTCTGCGCCGTCTTGAATCCTGTCCTGAACTGGTTCAGAAACTCGCGGCGCGGGTCTCCAAAGCCTACGTCATTTGACGGGCTCGAAAGAATTCTTTTGTCTATTGGGTTAAATGGTTGATTCATGTATCTTTCCCACGCTTTCATATTGGTGCCGAACGGCGGTTTTTCGCCGTCAATTATTTCCGTCAAATCTTCAAGCCGCTCAATCATCTGGTCCAAAGTGGCGGCGTCCTCGGCTGATACTTTGCCGTCCTTGCCCGTATGCTCGTCAAGAAATTTCTGCGCTTGCTCCCAAATCGCGCCGCGTTTTTCCAGTAACTTTCGAACGTCCATATCAAACCTCCGCAGGCTTTTCAAACGTCAACTGAACGTCGTCCTTGCCCTCCCAATAAGCCAACGACGTAAGCTCGTAACCTTCCCGCTCCTTCGCGTCAAGCAAAGCGTTGACGGCTTCATCGGCGCGCTCCGACGTGCACTTGATTACCTCGTATGCTTGACTGACTACAGCTTTGTCGCCGAATACGGCTTTCAGCTTGTCCGCGACGGCGAACGTTACCTTTTGATGCTTGCTGGCGGCGCGGGCAATGGTTGTCGGGCTCACGCCCGCCGCTTGTGCCGCTTCGCGCAACGTCAATCGACGCGCCGTCATCTCCGCCGTAATGTGGGCAGGATTTGTTACCTGTTTCCAACTTTTCATTTAGATTATCCTCCTTTTATGTGTAGTACATGAAACATGTACTATTATAACTTATCCCGCGAAGTTTGACAACTTTCTGCAACAAAAAAAACGCCCGAAGGCGTTAATCCGTTCCTAAAAAATATCCTACGGGGCGTTTTAATCTTTGCGAAAATCTTACAAGCGTTGCGAGGCTCGGCTCATTGAGGGCTTGTTCGTAGTTGCTAATTGCTCGGCTCTTTAAGCCTGTCCGTTTACTCAATTCCGACTGCGTTAAACCTGCGGCTTCCCGTGCTTGCTTCAATCGTGTCGCGAAAATTTTTCGGTACCGGGTCTTTATCTTGTCGTCCAGCTCTTTGTAACGAGTTACCATTTTCTGAATCAAGCCGCCTACGTTATCAACAGCTATGCCGCCAAGAAAAAACGTAGTCGCGCTACTCGCATCCGTCACGCATCCGCAGTACTTCATCGACAACTCATTTGCGCGCTTGAATCTCTCTCGCAATTCGCCGACATCTGCCTTTTCATCGGACGCTATTCGATTCGCTACTTTTCGCTCATAGGCAGTCAACCTTTCTCCGTGCCTTTTTATGTGCCTTTGATATTCTGTCGTCTTTACCAACAGCGCGTCGAGGGTGTCAAATTTTTTTTGCGTCGTCTCAAACGAATCTGCCTCCGCCGCGCCAAGCGTTTCTAAAATTTCGTCGTCCGTTTTGCCCGCTGCAAAGTCAAATTCTTTGAAGTAGCGACGTTGCAGTATTTTTTTTCCGTCAAAATCCCGAAAAGCAAATGCGCCCGCTTTAGGCTCTTCCATGTCGTTCGCCTCCTTAAGCTTCCGAAGAGACGACTTGCATTTTCATTCCCATTGCCGCCGCCAAGCGAATCAGCGTATCAATTTGAGGTGCCGTATCGCCGCGCTCCAGACGTGATATTACCGGTTGACGTACTCCCGTCAGTTCACTCAATTTTTTTTGCGTCAAGCCGCGTGCCTTCCGCGCTTTTATCAGTGCCGACATCATTTCCGCCCTTGCTTCCACGGCTGAAATTTCTTCGGGCGTATAAAGCTCCGCCCGAATCTGTTGCCACGTCTTTCCGAGGGTCGCTCCTGACATTTCACAATCCCCTTTCCTTCAAATCGGCAAGTTCACGACGCGCTCGTTCTATTTCACGTTGCGGCGTTCGCCTCGTTTCTTTCCTGAATTGGTGTAACAGGACATAACTGCCTTGATACCATGCCACGAAAAATATTCTGTCCTTGAGCGGGCGCAATTCCCAGAGTTCGCCTTCTATGTGCTTGACATACGGCATCCCCGCCGTTGTTCCTTCCATACCGAGTATCGTGATATAGTCGGCGATTTTATTCGCCTTGATTCGGCTTGCCTTGTCACTTCTCTCGCTCAACTCTTTTAAGTATTCGTAGACCGGTGCGAATCCGTTACTGTCCTTGTAAAAATGTATCTCGTGCAATTCACCACATCCCCGAAAAATATAACTTAAAAGTGATATGCTGTCAATGTCAACACTCTTCGTGCGGGCTCTCATAGGCTCGCTTGCCGCGCCTGTGCAAATGAACGAATATTCGGCAGACTGTATCCGAGGCAGGCGGCTATCTCCCGAAAGGGCAGGCATCGAACGTAGCGCAGAATCAACACTTCGCCCGCTTTGCCTTCGACGCGACGATAAATCTCCGTCATCAGCTGAATCTGCTTTTCGGCGTGTTCGTTACACAACTCGGCAAGCCGGCGTTCTTCATCGGCGATAAGCGCGGCGAAAGCTTCAACCCGTGACGTTGACGATTTTGCACGCGGCAAACCGTCAAGAGGCGGCGGGCTTATACTTGCCGCCTGCGCCCGCAAAAATTCTATTCGGCTCCGCGCTGATTTTATCGCGGTTTCAAGCTCTTTTACCGTCGAAAGTTTCATTTTTCCGCCGCCTTTCTTAACGAAACATTACGTCACTGCTTGATTCTATGCCGTTTTTAATACCCCGTTTGAAATGCCGTTTTTACGCGCAAGGGGGAGGCGCGGTCAAGGTCGACGCCTCGGCAGAGATTGAACATTCCCCTGCCCCGCCTGAACTTCAAATTACCAAACGTCTGGTAATTTCTGCGCCACTGCCCGCCGAAATTTTTAACCACGCCGAAGATTTTTTAACCATGCCTCCGAAAACAAAGCGGGCAAAGCTCCTAGCCCGCCCGCCTTGAGTTTGTAGATTTTAAATCGACAACCCCCGCCCCTGTTACGGCTAATCGGCTGTTACGCCCCCTGTTACAGCCCCTGTTACGGCTAAAAAACCGCATTGCGCCTTGATTGTTACGGCGTTACGGCGTTACGGCAGAAAAAATAAGATTTCAGAAAAAAAATTAGGAGGTATAAAGTTTAGGAAAAATAAAGTATGTGCATGTTTTTTTTTTAGTCTTGATACGTATATATATATATTTTTATCCGTAACACCCGTAACACCCGTAACAGCCTAGTGTACGCTAGATTTTTACTGTTACGCCTTGTTACGGCTTCCGTAACAGGTTCCGCCTCTCGTAATGTCGGTGTCGGTGTCTTCAATCCCGAATACAGCGGCTTTGAATCGGACAGTTCTAACGAGTTTGCCGCGAATTCTGCAGGGATAAGTAGTCTCCCCGTCGTTGCCGCGCAGATAATCTTTAGCTTTGAATTCGTTGATAAGTTTCTCGGCACTGACAAAGCCGCCGTGTTCTTCAAGGATTTTCTTAAGTGCATGTGGCAGGAAGGCAATATCGCCGCTGTCGAAAATCTTTCCGTAACAGTCGACAGCGTATTGGGCAATTTCTTCTTTCGTCTTTGTTACGGAGTCGGTGTATGTGCGGACAAAGTATTTGTCACTGCCGGCAACGAACGACTTCAAGAAAGACAGCGCGCGGGTTGTGTCGTCGAGTTCCTCAGCCGATTGCATTTCCGCCGCGACGGTATTGGTTACCTCTTCAAATTCTCGGCAGTCAAATTCGTGCTGTAATCCGATTGCAACTTTGAAGTACTGATAGGCAACGGACGCGATAACCAGCGTGGCAAGTTGCGTGCGGTCTCGCTCGGTGCCGTTGTCTTTTTGGTCGGCGCAAATGTATTTCAGCAGTTGGTGATAGTCCTTGCTGATTTGCCCTTGGTGTTCGATTATGTAACGCGTCCAGTCTTCCAGAAAAAGCCCGTGGTTTTTGGCGCAGAATTCGTAAAGGTCGGAGGCGAACTCTTCATCAAGCAACGTGTTACACCGCAGTTCCAAAACGCGCTTGAATTCGCCCGCGTTGCCGAAACTTTGAACAAGAGAATGTTCGCCGCTCGTAAGGCGTGCGCCGCTGAAATTTTTCGATTCTCGCTTGGTGCCGTCTTTCTTCAAAGCCTGTCCGCACGTGCCCATGAAGAATTGGTAAACGTCCTGCGGTATCTTTTCAGCTTCCCGCTTGCCGATTGATTCAAGCTCCTCACAAATCATAGGAAAATCACGGAAAGCGGTCGCCATTTCAAGGCGGGCTTTTGGTGTCGATGCGAAGGAATAAGATAAGCCGTGAATGGTCGGGTCTCCGAACGGGCTAACAGCAAACTGTTCCGCAGGCGTCTTGCCTATGCTCCGCCGCCCGTGCACGTGTAATTGAAGGTTGGGCAGTCCCAACGGTCTCACAAGAAACGCCGCGCAAGCAAAGCCGATAATTGTTTTGGCGATTGCTCCGCCTTGTGCAACCACTTCGCCAAATTTTTCTTTCCACGCTTCGCGGTCGCCACGCGGTTTCAAAATGCGCTCGTAGTCGTAACCTTCGCGGCGGACAACCGATTTGCCGTTGGCAGGAAAGGCGAAGTCGTTAAAATCCTCCGAAGTCCAGCCCGTTTGATTGTAGCTTTTCGGGCGCGGCAAAATGTCGGCGTTGAGTTTGATAACGGCGTTAATGAATTTGTTCAGATATTGCGGGCTGTCGATAATGGCACCTCTGCCGTTGAGCATACGGACAAGTTCACGGTCGCCTAAAGCCGTGCCGGGGATTTCAACCTTGCACCACCCGTCGACAACCAGAATCGCAAATTCGTAGTCCGTAGCATTGTTAATCGGGTTACGAAAAACCTTGGTCGGGACAATCGGTGTAAGTGCCACGCTGATATACTTGTCGCCTTTCTTGCCGCGAATGACGTATTCAATGCCGTCCTCGCCGAAAATAAAATCATCGGGCAAGCGCAAATTCACGGGGCAAGATTTAATGCGGTCTTGTGTCCGAACAAAGTTATCCGCATCCTGTTTCGTTTTCATCGGCGCGGGCTTGTCGGTCGACTTGCGGTCGCCGCGCAGATTATGCCACTCACGGACAGAATCTTTTTCGCTGTAACCGAAACGCTTTGCTATGCCGTGCAGGGTTTCAATGTTGAAGTCGGCGTTGGCAGGTTCGTTCCACTTAGCAAGATTTTCTCGTTCGTTGTAGCGGTCGGCAGAATCACGGCGATTGAAGTTGTCGACAATCGAATAGGACAAGCCGACAGTCTTGCAAGCCGTATTCACAGCAAACCAGTCCTCATAGGACAGCCGCGCAGGGTCGATAACATCAAGCATACGCTGTGCCCGCCATTGGTCGTATTCGGGATTGTCGCTAAGAGGCTCGTAAATACGCGGGGCAAAGCTCTGCTGTTTCGGCGGCTCCTTCGCCTTTTGGTCGGCAAGAGCGGCGCGAAGTTCCTGCAGAATCTTGTCGGCTTCTTCGCCTGTCGCTATCGGCGCATTGGGTTGGCAGCGAAACAGTGCACCTGTAGGCAGGCAGAATTTGTTCGTTCCGTAGAAAACCTCAATGAAAGATTTTTTATCCTCGGTCAGATAAATCTTGCCCGTGGTTTTGGCAGAATCCCCTGCGGTCGGCAAAGCCCACATGTGCGCGCCCGTTTTGCTTGTGCTAAGCTCGGCGAAGAATTTGCCTTGCTGAATACGGTTAAACCAGTTCGCCGCGCAGTTATTGATAAATTCGCCCGTGCCGGGATTAATGCAGTGGTCGAAGTCCACAAAGAGCAAGCCGCCATTGGCTTCGGTCGCCGCCACAAATCCTTTAATCCCTTCAACCTCAGCGAAAGGCTTTTGGTTTTCGGGCAGGCTCCACGCCTTGGCGACAGGGGCTTTAGGCTTATCCTTGCGTGTCGACAACCAACGCGGCAACAAGATAATTTCAGCGGGCAGATTACTAAACTGTTGCGTCACGCCGCGATTTGTGGTATCATCAGCATGGTTGTTTTGTTCGGTTTTTCCTTCGCTTGCAATGCTTTGGTCGGCGGCAGGTGAAGACAATGCGTCCGTGGTAGTGGTTGCCGCGGGCGTTATTGTTTTGCCCGAATCCTCCGCGTCATTGGTAGCGGGGGCAGGCGTCACATACGCAAGCACATTTTCATGTATAACGTCGGCGGGCATATCGCCCAAAACGTATTCGTCGCCGTGTGTAGCTGTAAGCTTGTGCAAATAGCCCGCGTCGTCCTTGACAACAAAATCGATTTGCGCAAGGTAGCGGCGTGCGCCGTTCAAATCGTCGGTCTTGATAGCGTCGATAATTTCTTCCTTGTCGGCATCAAAGGCGAACACCTCTTTGAGTTTCGTAACAAAAGGATACACGGCGTCGTGTTGCCCGTTGCTGATTTTTTCCGCCCACAGCATGAAGGTATTGTACAGTGTCATATCGATTGTGTTGCCGGTATTAGCGGGCGGAACGTCGACAGTTTCAACGGTTGCCGTTTCTTCGACGACAGGCGCATTGGTCGGTTCGCCGACTTGAGCGGTCGTGACATCTTCGCCATTGGGCGCGACGATAATGTTTTCGGAGCCGTCGGTCTCGTTGTTATTCGCGCTGATGGCGGGTGTCTCAACGGTTGCGGTTCTTTTTGCGCGCGGCTTGTAGTTCGCCTTGACTTCGGCAATATCGGCTTCCGTCCAGCAAAGTGCGCCTTTTTCTTTCGTGGGTACCAATCCCAATTTCGCGGCAAGGCGGCGGAAAGTTTTGCCGACGCCTGTGGGTGCTCCCGTAATTCCTGCCTTGTCGGCGGCTTCAACGGTGCTGTAAAATTTCTGTTCCATTTTCTATCCTCCTAAGAATAAAACTGTAAGCAACTTCGTTGCCTGTACGCTGATTATAATACGAAACAATGTTGTTGACAAGCCTGTATGAAACTTTTTTGTTGCGTTGCCGCCGTCGGTCGGCTATAATACAACAAAGGAGTTGACGAAAAATGACAGTTGCAGAAGGTTTACGGCGTTTCCGCCGTGAAAGAAAATTGACACAGTCGGACGTCGCGGCAAAATTGGGCATGCACAGGCAAGAAATTTGCAGGTACGAATCGGGCAAGGTCTTGCCGATAATCACATTCCTAATCAAGCTCGCCCGCGCCTATAATGTGTCGATTGATTACCTTGTCGGTCTCGACGTGCAAAGCGCGTGATTCAAATTAAGCCGTCCATCGGGGCGGCTATTTTTTTTGTGCAGGCTCCCGCCGTGCTGTGTATCGGTGCTGTAAGTGGCGGGCGTCCTGCGGGTTGGCTTAGTTTACTGATTAGCCGAGAAATGCTCTTTCAGAACATCGGCGCGGGCTTCATCGCGGCTAGAGTAGGGATAATCGGGTCGGGCTTCAATCTTTCGCCACTGTAATTCTGCCTGAATAACGGCGTCGCGATAGCCGTCAAGCAATATGCCTGTCGACGTTTGCGCCTTCGACAAGCTGATTATCACGTCTTCAATCTCGGCAACGTCTTCGCTGTATGTAACCGCGTCGCCTAGAAGGACGTGTATTTCTTTCGTCAAAAAAAACCCCTCCAATCTGCCGCTAAAATTATTCGTCGTCGTGACGGCGGGCATAATCGATTTGAGCGTCGTAGCGGCTCGCGAATTTGTATTCGGGTCGGGCTTCAACCTCTTGCCAATTCCTTTCAGCGTCAAGCACGGCTTGACAGTAGGCTTGAATAAGCGCGAATGCTGAATTCTGGCGTTCCGCCAATGTAACAATCGTATCCGCAATTTCATCAGCGCGGGCTTCTGCCGTGACGGCTTCACCAATCAAAAAATCAATGTCCGTCGTCTTGTCCGTCATAGTCAAAATTTTTCACCTCCTTTTACGTCACATTGGTGTCGGCAGTCACGACTTGCAAATTCTGATGAAACCATTTTTTTTGACTACGTTGCCGCCGCAGAATACATTGCCGCGAAAACACGATACACCGCTACGGAATTTGAAATCGTCACTGCGTGTAACTTCGAGTGGTGAAAATTCAGTAAGTAAATAGCTTTTCGGGTTGCCATAACACATCACGTAATCGCCGCTCTGGGCACCGCCCTCATTTGCTGTTATCGACAGCGGCTTGAGTGCTGAACTGAGGATAAACGGAATCCCTGCTATTGTTCCTGTGTTACCTGTAGAAAATTTAATATCGTAGAATTTTTCACGAGTTGAAGTCCGCACCTTCGCGAATGCCAAAAGGTCTAGCTTGTGCAGGATTAAACAGCAGGGTGTTGCCTCTACGCTCTCATCGCCGCCATATCGTATCAAAATTTCGTCAAGTGTTATGTCGGTAATCTGCGAAATAGAAAAATCTGTATCGCTCGCTATCGCTGTAGCTTTATCACTAAAAATCCCCACAAGGCGATTGCTAAAACCGCCATTTGAAACTCCTTCGCCAAAAAGAATTTCTTTAGTGAGGAATCCTTGTATCGAAGTCTTGATATTTTGAAACACCACATCAGCATAATTAGCAGCAGGCAATTTGCTTAATTCTTCCGACAGCTCGCAATATGCTGTAATTTTGCACCTGTTGATTTGTGCCGACGAGAATGCAGTTTCAGCTTCTGCCGCATTTTCTGCTTCGCCTGTGTAGCCGCCTAAATCAATACCGGTGACATATGGTTGCAAAAATGATTCGCCGCCGTTCAAAGACAAATGCGCGACGGAATCAATCAGCGAAGATACGACGGGGAAGTCGGGATTAATATTTGCGCTTGAATATGTCGGGACAATGATAGACGATTCGCCGCTTGACGAAGGTGCAACCGTCATCGTGCGCCTTTCGCCGAATATGTTGTAAGGCGATTGAACACGACGGCTAAAACTTTTCTCTTTGAATGCTTCGCCCGCTTCTTTCCAGTCAATTTTTTTCTCTTCTGTTGCCAATCCGTATCGCTCCTTTATTTCTTTTTTCAACCTTTGAAGTTCTGCCGCGTCTTCGTCTGCTGTCCGCTTTGCTGACGCCAAAATAATTCTTGCGCGTGCATTGACATCCGTTCCTTCGTAAGCAGGGAAAGTCGCCGCGCTTAACTCGTAAATTTTCTTGATTTTGCGAATATGACGTGTAGGCAAATCGCTGTTCAAATTCTGCCAATCATCTTGCTCAACGATAAATGCAAAGCTCATGCCTTTGACATCGCCACGCGCAACTGACGAGTACAACATCTTCGCGGCAGGATTGTTGCTGACATCAAGTTTAGCCTTGAACGCTAGTCCGATTTTGTCAATCCATATCGTCATTGTACCGCTTTGAGTGCGTGCCAACGGCAAGCTTTGATTGTCGTGATTCACTAGCAACGCCACATCGGACAAGTCGCAACTGTCAAACGCCCCAGGCTCTATCACTTCAATAAAGCTGTCGCCAATTTGAGTATACTCGTTGAAAACTGCCGCGTGCCCTTCGATTGCCCTTTCACCACTGTTGCCCGCCGTGCCTACCCTAAACTCCAGCTTATCGTAAATTCGCTTCTCTTTCTCCATAGGCTCCTCCCCTCGTTTCAACCAAAACTTCAAGCGGATTTTCAATTCCCAGCGCGACGGCAATTCGGTCTACTACCGACGCATGCACCGGCAACCCGTTTATCGCTCTACTTGCCGCCTTTGAACTTACCCCTGCTTCTTTCGCCAACTGACTGACTGCAATTCTTTTTTGCAAAAACAGCGGTAAAACTTTCGCCCTCGTGAACTGGTACAATCCTTTTCACCTCCTTAAAATCACCATAAACAAAAATCGCCATTTCGGTGATTTTATCATATTGTTTGCATTATGTCAAAAAAATTAGCCCCGAAGGGCTGATATTATTTTAATCCTAATATTTGGTCTCCGCTAAGTTTTAACACTCTTGCAAGCCGCACTATTGTGTGAATCGGTACATCACGTTCTCCACGTTCATACCGTGAAAAAACCTGTGGTGATACTTCTACAAGATTTCCTAATTGCTTTTGAGTTAATCCAGCTTGTTTACGTGCCTTTTTCAATCTCGCTGTAAATTCTTCTCTATATTTCTTCTGAATCTTTTTTTCAAGCTCTAAATAAAAATTTGCAAATTTATTGCCAAGCTCTATTATATCAAGGTCGGCTGTTATATATTCAATCATAGGTGCGCCACGTTGATTTTCCGTCGCCCTTTTATTGTATCTGTTTAGCCGTGTCTCATGACGATTAATTAAATTTCGAAATTTAAATAACAACGTATGCGCAGTTTTTATCATCTTTAATTTTGCCTCCAATATTTCAAGAGAATTACCTTCTATCGCTTTGAGCGTTTCTAAAATCCCTTCGTCGGCATCATCACCAATCCGATATTCTTCTCGAAATTTTCTAAAATATGGACGTTGCAAAATTCGCTCGTCATCGAAGTCACGCAAGGCGAATGCGTTTCTGGTCTTCGGCATTTTCTATCCTCCTCTCTAAATAAAGCGTTGTCCGAATCAAGCTATTGCCGACAATTTTATCAACATGCAATTTTACAGTCAACGCGACCTTTCACGCAGTGAAATGCGGAAGTGAACATTTAATCCGTCACTATCCGTTTTTAGTCAAAAACTTCAGAAAAACTTAGTCAACTTTCCTGCGCTTGTTTGATTTTCTATTGAGTTTTTACGTTCTTATTCGTTTTCCAAAAAAGTCAAAAATTCGGTGTCGATTTTTCTTGTGCCCTCCCTAAGCGGTCTCAGTCCCCCCTAGGCATATCGTTTAGGCGGGGGGAGTGTCTAAGGCGGCTTTTTGTGTAGTCTCCGCCGCTTGCTTAACGAAACAGAGAGGCAGTGTCCTAAAAATTCCCGTCACGCGAATTAAAAGTTCCGTCACGCGAATTAAAAGTTCCGTCACGCGAATTGTTACAAATGGCGTCAAATCAAGCTCCGTCCAATTCCCAACGGAAGAAACGGAAGAAACGGAAAAAAATTCCCTATTCTTAGTGCTGATTATATATGCCCTATTCTACAAGCCCCTTTAAAAATATCTACCCCAACAATGCTAAAAAGTTCCGTTTTTTCCTTCGTGCTGTTACAAATGGCGTCAAATCAAGCTTTATGCGCGGAAAAAGTTCCGTCAAAAGTTCCGTCTGCGCGGGAAAAGTTCCGTCAAAATTCCCGTCGAAAAACGGGCGAAGGCTCCGAAAAGCCTTGCCCGCCTGGTTTCCCGATTTTAAGGTCGGCAATCCCCCCTGTTTCGTTACGGCGTAGCAACGTCCTTGCCAACGGGTTCGCCGTCAAAATCGCTGTCCCGTGCCAACTTGCCAATGCCCTTGAAAACGCGGAAGTGGTCTTTGTCTTCGCCGTAAGTGACACCGTCCTGCGCCTCGATAAGTTTAACAAGGTCGCGCCGCTTGAATCGTGAACACTCGCGCGGGTATTCGCGCTTGAGCTCGTCAATAAAATCTTTCGCCTTGACGTAGGCGTTCGGTGCTTTGATGTAGTAGTCGCTGATAAAGTCAGCAACGAAATTACTTGCGTCAAGTTGTCGCTGTGTCTCGGCTTTCATCGCGTCGGAAATGATAAGCCCGTCGCCGCGATACCACGCAACAGCTTCGCGGACAAGAATGGCAAGCAAGGCTTGAAGGTTTTCGGGCAGAATGAGTTTTTCTTTCAAGGTCGGGTCGGCAGGGCGGTCGATACCGAATCGAACATTGAAGGCGAAATTCAGTAACCGTCTCCGCATGCCGCCGTCATTGACATTCTCAATCCTCGGCAGGTAATTTCCGGAAATGTTGATTTTTGCAAGGTTAGGGATTGTCCGATATTCGCCATAGTTAAGGCGCAGATTGATTTCGTCTCCGCCCGAAAGAGTTTTGACAAGCGAAGAATCAATTTCGGCGTCAAGCGGCATTTCCTCGGCAAGCGCAAATCGGACACCTTCAAGGGCATTAATCGCGGTGGTTGCGGCGTTGGCGTCGGCAGGGCGATTGTTTTTCAGCAAAGCTCTGGACGCAAGTCCTGTGCCGTATGATTTCAGCAATTTCAGCATGATGCCGCTAAGAGTAGACTTGCCGTTGGCTCCGCGTTCGCCCGTCCAAACCGCAAATTTATGTTCGTTCGTCTTCGCCGTCAAGCAGTAGCCTAACCAACGCAGAAGTCCCGCGCGGGTCTCTTCATCGGGCTGAATCGCCGTGAAAAAATCCTCGACAAGTGACGATTGCGCATTCGGGGCATAAGCGGCGCCCGCCTGTTTCGTCAAAAGCAATTTCGGGTCGGCGTCGGGATAAAACTTGCCCGTTTGAAGGTCTACAACGCCGTTTAAGCAGTTCAAAAGCTCGTCGTGCTTGTCTAGGTCGTCAAGCGTGATTCGGACGCTGTGCCGTCCTTTCAGCATACCGATTGAACAGCCTACTTTCTTCGCCGATTGGAAGGCGGCGGCAAGTTTATGTTCGGCGTCATTGGCTGCGTGCTGTTGCATGGTTTCAGCAAGGTCGGCGGCAAAGTGCGATACAGCCGAATTTTCTCCGCTGTTTTTCTTCCATACTCCGCCCGAATACAGATACCAATGCTTTGCCTCGTCACACCATTTGACGCGGTCGCCACAGAATTTTTCAAGCCGTTTCGCAAAAGCAAGGTCGGACGCTCCGCCGACGAACAGCGAATCAATCAGCGCGCCGCGCCCGTTGCCGCCCACATCTGTGCGGGCGTCGTCGTCCATCGGCGCGGGTCTCCTCGGCTTACGGTCGCCGCGCAGGTCGTGCCACTCCCGCCTTGTATCGCTTTCGGAATAGAGAAAACGTTTAGCAATGCCGTGAAGGGTTTCAATATCGAAGTCGGGGCTCGGCTTAATAGAGTTCCAGCGCGAAAGGTTTTCCCGTTCGTTGTAGCGGTCGGGGTCGCGGCGGTTCCAGCTGTCAATCACGGCGTAGGGCAAGCCGATATTC